>Ga0114959_10001150_pt1 | contig 23735 bp, 18 predicted proteins | sample C_130625_EF_Meta_FD_87317 | JGI IMG/M metagenome (GOLD analysis project Ga0114959, IMG submission 87317) | Freshwater microbial communities from Lake Croche, Canada to study carbon cycling - C_130625_EF_MetaG | ecosystem: Environmental > Aquatic > Freshwater > Lake | place: Lake Croche, Canada... | reverse complement strand
CCGCAACCACCGGAACATAAAATCAAATCCTAGAACAAAATATTCTAGCCGTAGAACTAAATATAGATGTCAAATTTAAAAATATATGCAATAAAGGCTCTGGTAACAAAATACCATGATGAATTATTGAGTCACTTGGCTCGTTTCACGGGGCGCAGCTGAGCAGGCTAGTTACAATGGAAGGTGGCCTAAATGGGATACAGCTCAACATTGATTGCATAATGGGCAGCATGTTCGCGGAGGTTTGGTCGTTAGAATTAAGTGGATGTCACCAGGGTAACCGCTGCCACAAGTTTTGCAAGAGCCGCTGTTTGCGACCTACCTGAAGGACTTATCGCGATTCTTATTAATTATAGGCAGAGTTGTAGGACGGCGAAACATTTGCTTCACTCCCGGACTATCAACGACTTCGTCCAGAAGCTCGAGCGGCACGGCGGATAAAACCGGTTCTCCCCGTGCGGCAACTAGGCCGCCGACTCGCCGAGGGCCGCTTCCAGCGCGGCGATCCGCTCCAGCGTCGGCCCGTGCCCCGGGTTGAGCCGGTTCGCGGCCCTGAACCAGGCCAGGGCCTGGGCCGGATCCTGGCGAACGAGATAGACGGTTCCGGTCTGGAACGCCGCCTCGGCAACGCCCTCCTGGGCAAGCACGTTGAGTATCGGGAGCGCGGCGGACTCGTAACCCGAGTTGAGGAGATGCCGGGCCAGGGCGAGACGGGGGCCGGGGTGCCCGGGGAACCGCTGCGTCTCGCGGTAAAAGTGCTGGCGGGCGTCGTGGCCCGGCTGCGTCCGCGCGAGCCGCTCCGCCGCCTCGCAGAACTCCACCGTCGGGCCCGTGGCCCGGAAGTACGCCTCCAACGCCTCGGACGCGTCGGGATAGTTCTGGCGCGACATCGCCGACTCGAACCACCCTTGGGCGCTCGCGAAAAAAGCCGGGTTCTCCGCTGACGCGCGCCGCCAGTACGACCGTGCCTCAGGATAGTCTCCCAACGTGTCGCACACGACGCCCAGGTTGTGCCACAGCTTGTAGCCGAGGATCGCGACGTCGATGCTGGAGAAGTGGTCGGGCATCTCGGGCCGCACGGCCAGGTAGTGCTCCCGCGCCTCCGCGTACCTTCCCGCGTTCGCGCACAGCAGCCCGAGCTGGAACCTCAGCTCGGGGTCCTCGCCGACGGCCTCGAGACCGGCCAGCAGCACGCGGTACGCCTCGTCCGCCCGGCCCGACTCCCGAAGGGAAACCGCCAGCAGCGAATACGCCTTTCGCACGTGGGACTCTCCGGGCTGGGCGGCCGCGATGGAGCGCTTCAGCCAATCCGCCGCTTCCTCGTGCTTGCCGCCGAAGTGGTCGGTCATGCCGAGGTTGAACAGCACGAAGGGGTGGTCGGGCCGCTCGGCGAGGTCCAGCGCCAGGAGCTTGGCGTCCCGGGCCCGCTTCTTCGCCTGCCCCTCCTCGCTGGTGTCGTAGCCGGAATGCATCACCGGCGAGTGCACGCGCCCGACCGACCCGCCGGTCAGGTCCCGCAAGGAGGGAAGGATCTGCTCGTGGATCCGGCCCTCGAACCGGAGCCCGGGAACGTTCCGGAACAGCTTCACGTGGTCCACGCGCGTTCCCCCGGCGACGCCGCCATCCAGGAACTGCACCGGGACCACGAACGCGCAGACGTCGTCGGGCGCGCCCGCCGCCGACTCGAGCAGGAGTTCCGCCGTTCGGAGCGGCAGCGTGTCGTCGGCGTCCATCCAGAATATCCAGCGTCCCTTCGCCCCGGCGATGGAGGCGTTGCGCGCCTCGGCGAAGCTGTCCGGCCACTCCATGCGTCGCACCTGCGCCCCCATCTCCTCCGCTATTTCGGCCGTCCGGTCCTTGGACCCCGTGTCGACGACGATCGTCTCGGCGAAGAACGGCATGGCCGATCCCAGGCAGTCCCAGATCACCCGCTCCTCGTCGCGCACGATCATGCACAGGCTGATGTCGGCCCGGGCCGCGAGCGAGACGCACCTCGCCCGCACCTTCTGCGGCTTCCTCGCCTGCACGAACCGGATCGGCTCGCCCGACTCGCCGGAGAGGTGGCTCGCGAACCCCAATTCGACGTCGTCGGCCCACTTCCGGCGGAACTTCTCCCCGTTTCGGGCGAGCACGGCATCCGGGCGTTCCTGCATCCGGCCGAGGCTCGCGCTGCCCTTGTGGTGCACGAAGGCCCGCCGGACTCGCCGCAGGCCGTACCCGGCCCGGCGGATCCGGTAACACAGGTCGTTGTCCTCCCACAGGCCGGGACCGAACGCCTCATCCCACGCCCCGACCTCGTCCAGAACCCGCCTCCGGACGGCGAGGCAGAATCCTACTAGCATGTCCGTCTCCTCGTCGTCCAGGTCCTGCCGGGCGAAGTCGTCGGCGAAAAGCGGCATCGTCTCCAGCGAGGTGTAGGTCACCGGAACGCGTTGCCAGTACCCGACCTCGTTGCTCATCGGTCCTGCCGCCGCCACCGAGCCGCCTTCCGCGAACGCCTCGACCAATCTCAGGAGGCCGGGCCGGGTGAGCACGGCGTCCGAGTTCAGGAAGACGACGATCTCGCCGGTAGTCGCGGCGAGGCCGGTATTGCATGCCGCCGAGAAGCCCCGGTTGGCCTCGTGCTGCACCAGGCGGGCGAACCCGTACTCCGCAACCGCCTCCCACGCCATGTCGGGGGAGCAGTCGTCCGCCACCACCGTCTCGTGAACTAGGTCGCCGCACTCCGCGATCCCTTCCAGGCAGCGGCGCAGGTCGTCCGCACCGCCGTACAGCGGCACCACGACCGACACGGTCGGCCACCCCTCCGGACGCGGCCACGGTTCCAAAGGCGGCACCTCGGCGACGTACGGGGGAGGCACCACTCGCTCAGCCCAGCCGTACGCTTCCGGGTGCGTGGGGTGGAGGTTGCGCATCGCCTTGTCCCGGTCCCAGCCGCGCCACACCGTCTGCAGCCAGCGGTTCGCGACCTCGTCGCGGTGGCTCCAGGTGGAAAGCTTGCGCTCGATCCGCTCGTCCGGTCCCGCGTAGCTGAGGTGGTGCAGCAGCCCGAAGTCCTCCGAAAGCACAAGCTCCCTGCCGCCGACGTATTCGCGGATGTAGTCGTGCTCGACCGCGTCCAGGTTCACGAGCGTGATGGGACGCAATTGCTCCCGGGGACGGATGGCGTACTCCGGCGATTTCCAGTAGGTCTCCATCGTGACCCGTACCCGGTCGGCGAGGCCGGATTGCGCGATTTTCTCCCATGTATCCTGGAGATCGGGCGACGCCACCTCGTCGGTGTCCAGGATGACGGCCCATTTCTCGCCGCGCCCGCGCGCCAGGTCCAGGGCGGCCCGCCGGTGGAGCGATTCCTCCGGCCAGTCGCCGGTAACCACCTCGCACCCTTGCGCCTCCGCCAGCTCCGCGCACCTGCGCCAGTCGCCGGCCAGGCCGTGCCATGGCCGCTCGCTCACCACCACCAGGCGGCGGATCCCGGAAACGGCGCGGACGGCCGCCGGAAGGTGGTACCAGTCGTCGTGGCAACAGAAGAGTGCGACCATCGGCTTAGATCATAGCGGTCGCCGCCGTAAACCCGCAACCTTCCTTTCGCTAATTTCCTTCATTTCCCTTAGCCGAGGGCGATATCGTCTCCCATCTGGGACTAAAGCCCTATCGGTCGTGTCCGATCCGAATCTTCACCGAGAAGCATAAGTTGAACCTGAGTAGCGTGATACCGGTACACAACCTTCCTGCGCTTTAGCGAAAAATTTACGGTTCTTCACACTTTTTTAACGCAAGACTTATAAATCTGATGTAGCATGTCGGTAGAGCGATGTTCTCGAGTATTGCGATGGAGCATATACATGCCCCCCGGGGCCGCCAGCCGGTCGAGCCGGTCACTCACCGCGGACGGGCGGGAGTCGAGGGTGACGGGCCCTTCCTATATTTGGACCTGACGGTGACCGACGGAGTTGTCCGGGCGGCATTCTTCAAGTCCATGGCTTGCCCCGCTTCCATCGCCTGCGGCAGCATCCTTTGCGAGATCATCGTGGGCCGAGGGGTCGCCTCGGTTTACGCCTTGGATGCAAGCGACATCGTGAAGCTTCTCGGTGGCCTCCCGGAAGGGAAGGGGCACTGTGCGGCCCTTGCGACTTCGGCGTTGAAGGACGCCCTCCAACTGGAAACTCAATATATGAATGTAGGTGAAAAATAATGCCGGTGACGTGTGCCAACGGAATCTGTGACAACGGAAATCAGCCCGGCACACCGCCGCGGCCAGGTTGGAGCTTTGGAATCGGCCCCAGGATCCTGAGTCCCGAGTCTGGCTCGGGCGGCGGTGGCTCCTCAAGCTTCTGCAGCGGGAATGGAGTGGGGCCTCTGCCCGGCGAATGCGGTCCCATGTACGTCCCTTCTGCTCCCGACCTGACTGGTTCCGGCACGCCGACTCCCGTGCCTCCGTGCGTTGCGGTTGCATAAAATTCCCATGAACGAGATTCACCCTTTCGACCAACCCTCTCGCCATCCATTCCTGGCCACGCCCGACCCCGTGACCGGCGAGTTGATTATCGATCCAGAATTGTCGATAAAGGTCAAAGGGGCCACCCTGGCCGTTGAGCTGCTTTACAATTCTCGAACCACCACGAGCCGCGAATACGGTTACGGCCGTTCGTCCAGTGTGAACGATCAGATCGCGCTTGAGGACTTCACGGCGTCGACAGCCACACAGGTTGCTATCACCCGCGGCGACGGATCCCAAGAATATTTCGCGCGTCCTTCCGTGGCGACTCCGACTTTTACCGCGACAACCGTCGCGTACAGCCCGAATACGCTCATTTACGACAGCGGTCTCGACCGGTATTTCGAAGGTTATCCCGACGGCCGGCAGATGGCGTATTTCAAGCCTGCTATCGATAACGTTTACCGGCCCGAGGTGCTGGCTTATCCAACCGGCCTCCGGTATACCTACAGTTACGACGTCATTGGAAACTATTCCTACCTTCGGTCCATTGCGGAGCCCGCCGGGAACCGTCTCACGTTCAGCTACAGCACCGCCAGTTCATTTTCCTTGCTCACCGGCATGCAGGACTGGGCAGGCCGGCGGTGGACCCTCACCTACGACGGCAACCGGTGCATTACCACCGTCCAGACTCCAATAGGCTGTGTCACCCAGTACACCTACGCGAACGCGGGTTCTAGCTCTCTTAAGGTGCACGCCATTGACGACCCGCGCGGCTACCGCACCATCTACATGTACGACACCAACAACCGTGTCGTGTCGATGGGCGCGGGAACCGCCGTCTGGACTTGGACTTATGCACTTCCGGGCAGCCTTCGTGGTAGCCAGGTCACCATGCCGACAGGAGCGCTCACCACGTACTTGCTGGAAACCAATACGTCCGCCAACGGGTACGCGGCCATTTCGAGAGAGATCCGGCCCGAAGGATTTACGATCACCTACTCGTACGACGCCAACGCCCGCAAGGTGAAGGCCGTGGCGGTCGACCGGACTATCCTGAGCGTCGTTTACAACGCCCGCAACCAGGTGACCGTATCTGCCGATCCACTCAACAACCTCACCTCGTATGCTTATGACGGTAGCAATAACCTCACTGCCGTTCAGGACGCTCTGGGCAACTTTACCACCTATACCTACGACGGCAACCGGAACCTCCTGACCCAGACCGACCCGCTTGGGAGAGTTTCCTCCTGGTCCTACAACGCCGACGGATCGCTCGCATTCTCGACCGACCCGCGCGGCCTGGTTGCCACTTATACCTACGACGCCTTCGGGAATGTGGCCACCGTCCAGGACATGATCGGCGGCGTGGTCACCAACGGCTACGACACCCTCAACCGGCTTGTAACCGTGCAAGACCAGATCGGTCGCGTCACCACGTACGCCTACGACGCGGGCGACAACGTCATCGCCACCACCAACCCGGCGGGCGAAATCTCCACCTTCGTCTACGACGGCTGCCTGCGGGTGGCCCAGGTGAATCCGCTCGGCCAGCGGACCACCACTGCCTACGGGCGCTACGCCAATCCCGTCTCCGTCACGGACGCCCTCGGGTTCATCACCACTTACGCTTACGACCCGTCCGGACTGCGCACCAGCGTTACCGATTCGCTGGGCCGAATCTCCACCACGGTGTACGATGCCGCCCAGCGCGTAGTCGCCCAGGTGGACGCGCTCGGATTCCGCACAAGCTTCGGTTACGACGCCACCAGCCGCCGAAACTCCGTGCAGGACGCCCTCGGCAACTTCACCACCACCATTTACGACGCCCGCGACGCCATCGCCAGCGTCAACGCCCTCGGTTTCCGCTCCACCACCGTGTACGACGCCGTCGGAAGGGCGATCGCCAGCGTCAGCCCGCTCGGCTACCGGTCCACCACCGTGTACGACGCGGCGGGTCAGGTCACGGCCAGCGTGGACGCCCTCGGCTACCGCACGACCAACGCCTACGACCTCGCCGGTAACCGCGTCTCAGTTCAAGACGCCAACAACATCGTCACCACCTACGTCATGGCCGTCCGCGAAAACCGCATGCAGGCCACCCTCGACGCCATCGGGAACCGCACCAGCTACGCCTGGGACCGAGCCGGGCAGCCAACCCACACCGACGATCCGCGAGGTTGGCGCGTCACCACCACGTACGACAACGCCGGTCGGGTCCGGTCCATCCTCAACGAACTGGGGTATCGCACCACCTACAGCTACGATGCCGCCGGTCGCAATATCGCCATCCAAGATGCCAGGGGATTCCTCTCGACGACCGTGTACGACGCGGTCGGTCAGGCGGTCGCGTCGAAAGACGCCCTCGGATCAGTCACTACATACGTGTTTGACGCAGTTGGTCAGCGTATCCAGACGGTCGACGCATTGGGCTCGATTTGGACAAGCGTTTACGATGCCGTTGGCCGGACCGTCGCCAGCGTCAATCCTCTGGGATTTATCTCCACGACAACGTACGACGCCGTAGGAAACCGCGTCGTCGAGACCAATGCCCGCGGTTTCGCGACCACCTACTCCTACGACAAGATCTACCGGCTCACTGCCGTCACCGATCCTTTGTCGGCGATCACGAGCTACGTTTACGACTCCGACGGTCAACAGCAAGTAATTCAGGACCCGGCTGGCGGCAGGATCACGATGGCCTATTCCGCGCGCGGCGAACTCATCGCCATCGCCAACCAGTCCGGTCGCATTACCAGCTATTCCTACCAGCCGAACGGTCCCCGGTCTACCCGCCAATTCCCCAGCGGCGACGTCACGACCTACTCGTACGACCGACTGAACCGACCGTCGCAGACCCTCTTCTCCGATGGCACAAGGCTGACGTATGCCTACGATTCGGAGAGCAACCGGCTCAGCCTCGCGGACCCGACCGGGACCACCACGTACGCCTACGATCCTGCCAACCGCCAGATCGGAAAAACCGACCCGGGTAACTACGTCCAGGCCTACACCTACGATTCCGTCGGCAACCGGCTTACGCTTACTGACCCAACCGGCGGCGTTCGCACGTACGTCTACGATGCCCTCGGCCGAAACACGTCATACCAGTCACCGTCCGGCGACCTCACCACGTCCGCCTACGACGCTCTCAGCCGCGTCACGACCCTGACCTTTGCCAGCGGGGTTGTGCGGGCGACCGGTTACGACCTGCTGGGGCAGACCTTGCGTATCATCGACGCGAAGGGAGCCGCCACCCGGCAGCAATTCACCTTCACCTACGACGCGAACGGCAACCGGGCGACGATTCGAGACCTCAGCGGAGCCGTCACAACGTACGCGTACGACGGTAAGGACCGGTTGACTCAGGACGCCACCACCGGGCCAAACGCACACGTTTACACCTACACCTATGATTCCCGTGACAACCGAACTTTCTCCAACGAAACCGGCAACCCGACCACGTGGACTTACACCGCCACCGGGCAGCTCGTAACCGGAAATGAAATCGGGGCGATTACCACCTTCTCCTACGACACAAACGGAAATCTAACTCTGGTAGTACCTCCGTCCGGATCTTCGGTGACAATGGCGTATGATGTAGAAAATCGGATGAATACCCACGTTGAAGGCGGTGTGCGTACTACGTACACCTACGACGGCGACGGCCTGAAGCGCAGCGAAAGGGCCGGGGCCGGGGTCACGACTCTGCTGTGGGACGGACGGAACTATCTCGGAGCGGCTAGCTAGCATGCCGATCACGTACTACGACACGGTAAACGGCCAGCTTATTGGCGAGACGACGGGCGGGGTGAGGACCGAGTACCTTACCGATGCCCTGGGCTCGGTCACGGCCACGGTGAACTCCTCGGGAGAGATCGTCAACACGTACCGTTACAAGCCGTACGGGCAGCTGCTTTCCAAGACAGGATCGGGAGAGGATCCCCGCTACCTGTGGACGGGCAACACCGGCAGCCGAAGGACGCTGGTCACGTACGCCGAGCAGTACAACCAGGCGAGGCACTACGGGTCGAAACCGGCAAACTGGACCACCGTAGATCCAGTGACCGCGTTCGCAGTCCGCGACCCGTATTCATATGGAGGGAATTCACCCATATACCGAATTGATCCTTCTGGCCTACGTACAAATGGTTCGGGGTGCTCGCAAGGCACGAACGATCTCATCGGATCTTGTTGCAATCGCCTACCGGCAAATATAGACGAAGGGTTTGTCGATCAGTTTATTTTATGTATGTGGGTAAATCATCATGAAGTATTTCCGGGCGCGGCGTTAGCCTTGCTCAGTTATTTTCGTCGAGCATGCGATGGCATTCTTGGCAACGCCGTGGGACCCCAGCCCTTTAGCCCCTGCATTTTTTGCTTTAATGGCCCTACGCCTCCTGGCCCTTTCCCTCCAGGTTTACCAAAACCGTGCACTGGCGCAGGTTGGAAATTCTGTGGCAGTACTGACGCGATTGCCTCCACCCCATGTAATGAATCGGGTCCGCAATACCCGTGGCAACCGACTTGCGGTAAATCTCCTGCACCTGGCGACAAGGATTCTTGTTGTTCAACACTCGAAAAAGCCGGATGTACTTCTATGATCTCAATTTGCAGCGAGTCTGGATTTCAAAAAGATCCCTGTGGAACGCTTTTTCACGAACTTACACATGCCGGTGGCTACCCTCACCGAGGGTTCGGAAACACCATGAATCCAACAGATTTCGTCTATGCAAGCGGGTGCTGTATGTGCCGAATATTGGGAGGGTCGAAAGATAACAAATGCAACTCATGTTTCGGTTACTTCAAGTTTTTCAATTTATCGTCGTAACTTTTATAACTTATGCTCATCAGGGCAGTAAAGTTATTGGCGTAGTCCCGGTAGAAGGGTCGGCACGGGTATTTTCGGCTCAGAATGGAGATTTGTTTGCAATAGCCCTGAGAGAAATGAAAAAGGTCTTGATATACAGCAAGACAGGAATTCAACAAAGATGTGTGGATGCCCGACCGGGCGAACGATTCAGTGGCTTTTATGAGAATATGGATCTAGTCTTCTCGGGGGAGGAACTACGAATCGTTGGAGCGAACGGGGATGGGCCGCTCAGCGAGTCAAGACTGGAATTTGACCATGGTTTGGAAGTTCGGAGCCTGGATACAGGATGGTTGCTATATGAAGGTTCTCAGAAACCTGTACTCGTTCCAGCTCGGTCGCTATCGGAGAACCTTGCGATCCTTAGCAAAAAGACCGAGTTTGTTGTCAGTGACTTTCAGGGTACTAATGTTGAGGTCAGGATTTATGACTCTCTAACGGGCAAAGCTGGAAATTCGTTTATACCTACGATAAGGATTGGAGATGCTGAGATACCAGTCAAATCGGCTCCCCTTTTCGCATCTTTATGTGCCTCAGAAAATGACATATGGCATTTTGGAAGATATGACAAGAATGTTAACAAATTCTTCCCAAATTTACCGATCTATCCTAGCTCACGCATCCCTGGCTCGGATTGGGTCGTTCTGTTTCAAACCAGTCTGAAAACCCATAGATCTGAACCGGTCATGATCTTCCAGATATCTCCAGATAGTTCGCAGGGTTTGTCTCTCCCTAGCAAGAAGATGCTCGCCAGCATCGACCAAAAGCATTTAGCAGTAGTTTGGAGTGTCGATAACAGAAATCAAGAAGTTGTGATTATCGAGATTTCTGAACTTGGGAATTAAGTAAACTTCTAAACTGTATGCTTTCAATTTTTTCACCAATATGATCAAGGAATTTTGAGAATCAAATGCCGATCACGTACTACGACATGGTAAACGGCCAGCTGGTCGGGGAGACCACGGGCGGGGTGAGGACGGAGTACCTCACCGACGCCCTGGGATCTGTCACGGCCACGGTGAACTCCTCGGGAGAGATCGTGAACACGTACCGATACAAGCCGTACGGGCAGCTGCTCGCCAAGACGGGATCGGGAGAGGATCCCCGCTACCTGTGGACGGGAAGCACCGGCAGCCGAAGGACGCTGGTCACGTATGCCGAGCAGTACAACCAGGCACGGCACTACGGGGCAAGGCAGGCAGGATGGACGACGGTTGATCCAGTGACCGTCCTTGGCCTTAAGCATCCGTTCATATTTTGTCGGAATTCTCCTTCGAATAGGTCTGACAGGTCTGGTTTAGTTTCGGAAGGCTCGGGTTGCTCATCTGAAACTAGGGCATATATAAACGATTGTTGTAGTAGGGTTCCTAAGATTAATGGTATCAATGACGATCTCGTTGAACTCTTTGTTATGTGCATGAACTTGCATGGGCATGAAATACAACTGACCGACGCGTTCTTACTTCTTGATTATTTGCGAAGGGCATGTGACGGACTATTAGGGAATCCAAGTGGGGCTGATAAAAGTCGTCCATGTGTCTTCTGCTTCGCAGGTGAAACTCCACCGGCACCTTATCCTTCCGGATTGCCATCTGCGTGCACGGGAACTGGATGGAGATATTGTAGCGCTTCTGGAACGATCGCTGTAACGACCTGTTATGAGATTCGCCCGTCCTTCCCGTGGCAACCAACTTGTGGACCAGGTCGACCCGCTGCGAGTCGCGATAGTTGTTGCGAAGCCCTTTCAAAATCCGGTGATGGGTGTACCTCAATGATTTCTATATGCAATGAAAAGGCGTTTGAGGGGGAACCATGCGGCATACTTTATCACGAATTGACTCATGCCGGAGGGTATCCGCATGGAAGTATTAAGGATAATCCTAGAGACTTTGTATACGCATCCGGATGTTGCCTGTGCTTAATTTTAGGCGAAGGAGGTGAGAAAAACAAATGCAAAGTGACGTGTCGAGGATTTATTTGATAGCTCTATGCTTTAAGCTATTGAGCTCAATTCCGGTGACCGTTGACGGTTCACCGGTAAAAGTCATTAAAAAGATTCCCATTGATGGAAGTGTCGAACTTTATGCTCGATATGGGCATAGTCTGTTAATTGCTAACCATCGTAAGAATCAAATTGAAGTCTACGACAGTACAGGGATTTTATTAAAAACAATTCAGAGTCTGCCAAATGAGCAATTCTCAGGGTTTCGAAACAATGGAGACTTCATATTCATCACATCATCCAAAAGAGTAATTGAGTCGGACGGAGATCGATTTAGCTTGGATTCAAACGTTCAATTTACGCCCCGAGGTTCTATTCGTGAATTCGGCCGGCAGTGGCTACTTAATGAGGATTCGGATGCACCGTTTTTTCTGCCGAGAATGCCCTACTCTCAAAGTATTAGCGTGTCTAATCTCGCGCCTATTCTGCTGGTTTCTGACTTCTCTGGTCCTTTTGTTCAGATTCGGAGTTATGCGCATTCCTCCGGACGGCTTCTACATTCATTCACTCCAACAGTTAATGCTAATGGAGCTAATATCCCAGTGCAATCCTTAACCGACATGATTTCCACGTGCCAGACCGGAACCTACGTCTGGCACTTTGGAGACTATGATCCGAAATTTGAAACCAAAGAGGCTTCGCTCTTGACGATACCGCCTCACCTAGTTAAGGGCTCTCGTAAGGTCCTACTATTTAGAACTGATTACAACACTGGCCGCAGCGATCCAATCTGCATTTTGCAAATGGACAGTAAGGTAGAAAAAGATATCGGAATACCAGCAACTCGTCAAATGGCCGGAATCACCCGGACTAAGATCGCCATAGTTTGGAAAACTGCGGAATCCCGGGACGAAGTAGTGATGATTGATGCACCAGAGTGAAGTTTGGAAGTGTACTGACACTGAAAGCCCGATGAATACCCACCTCGAAGGCGGTGTGCGTACTACTTACGCCTACGACGGCGACGGCCTGAAGCGCAGCGAAAGGGCCGGGGCCGGGGTCACGACGCTGCTGTGGGACGGACGGAACTATCTCGGAGCGGCTAGCTAGCATGCCGATCACGTACTACGACACGGTAAACGGCAAGCTGGTCGGCGAGACCACTAGCGGGGTGAGGACCGAGTACCTTACCGACGCCCTGGGCTCGGTCACGGCGACATTGAACTCCTCGGGAGAGATCGTGAACACGTACCGTTACAAGCCGTACGGGCAGTTGCTTTCCAAGACAGGATCGGGAGAGGATCCCCGCTACCTGTGGACGGGCAACACGGGCAGCCGAAGGACGCTGGTCACGTACGCCGAGCAGTACAACCAGGCACGGCATTACGGGGCAAGGCAGGCAGGCTGGACCACCGTCGATCCAGTTTGGCCCGCTCAACTCTGCTATGCGTACGTTGCTGGAAAGCCAACGAAATTTCGAGATCCAACGGGACTGAATGCCATGCCTCCAATGCCATGTCCAGTTACCGGGTGTAATCTTTCGTCAAATAACTGTGTAATTACGGTTTGCAAAACTTGTAATTTTAATTGTGATGCCTGCGATCAGGCTGCTCAATACTATTATTTTATGTGCCAAGGCAAGCGGCCTGGCAAACCAGGGCCCATCTTACGTGGACCCGGTAGATGGCACCTTGTTCCAGGCAAAGGAGTGGTGCCTCCTCCTCCCACGGGCACTCCTCGCTTTTCCCGTGGCCATAATCCTCCGACGCCAGAGTTCCGTCCGGGCGGACCATGCTGGACGGATCAACAAAAGCCATTAGATTGTGTATTTCAAAATATGGGTGATCCCAATTGGGATTACAATGAATTATTCAATGTTCTAGGATGTGTTGCCTGCTGCCTAAGTGGAAGCTCTGAGGATTTTGAAAACTGCAGGACATCTTGTTTTGGAATGTCTGTCTGGAGCGGATTTCGCTGGATAAACAACTTCAATGACCTGCCAAATGAGAACAAATATGAGGATGAGTGGCCCGAACAGGAGATAGAATTAATCGACTAGCTAGATTAGTTGACAATCTTGACGGCGAAGTCAAGCGCTATGTCTAAATTGATGAGCGGAAGGTAGCCTTTGAGTGTACGGTTTGAGATGAAATTTGGCAAAAGTTCGAATGCACTTCTTGTTAGTCTGTTGGTCGCCTGCGGGTGCTCCAGAAATGCTACCGACACGAAAGTGGATTGCTCAGGGTGGTGGCACTTTGCGCCCAACGGCTTCGGTGGTAGTTGGGTTTCCACTCCCGAGCCGATTCCGGATTCCATCTTCAGGTTAAATCAGGACGGCACTCTCGTATCCCAGGGATTCTTCGGCCATGGGCGGTGGGAGAAACTTTCTGATGGGCGTCTCCGATTATCCATCGTGCCGCAGCGAACCCTAGCTAGATACAACTATCTAGGTAATCGCGCCTTTTCCAGTGATGATCCGATTTTTCTCGAAGTAGCAGAGGGAAATCTTCGTCTTAATGTTCATCCGTCCAAGAAGGGTCATCCGAGGTGGATCACCTTTGAGCGCTATTCGCCTACCGCGTCAGAAATCTCGACCGGATTACCCCACCGACCGGAGGTGGCGGACCTGCTGCCAAAAATCTCGACAGCTGAGGAGACTTTCTTTACGGCCATCGCGTTAGGGGATGCCGACAAAGTAGAGAAACTCATTAAAGCAGGACAAGACCCGAATGGTCCAAAGGATGCCGTCTCTAGATTTGCCGGCGTGAACATGACGACGTTGATACTAGCTATTTCATCAAATCGGGTAGGTGTTGCCAGAGTTCTTTTAAAGGCTGGGGTTAACCCTAACGCTGCCACTGATGGCGGACTGACTCCATTGATGGTTGCCGCACGGAGGGGATCTGTAGACGGAGTGCAACTATTGCTGGAATCTGGTGCTGATGCAAATCTAAAAGATACGAACGGAGATTCGGCCTTGGATTTCGCTAGAAATTCTCGACATTCCGATGTAGTCGGCCTACTGACCAACCAATAATTTTCGATCGTTTTAGCTTTGCTCTGGATTTAACATATGTACATCGGAAACACAAAGACATTGCTTCTCATATGCCTTCTCCGACGGAACTACCTGGGAGCGGCGAGCTAGGATGCCGATCACGTACTACGACACGGTAAACGGCCAGCTTATTGGCGAGACCACGAGCGGGGTGAGGACGGAATACCTTACCGACGCCCTCGGCTCTGTCACGGCCACGGTGAACTCCTCGGGTGAGATCGTGAACACGTACCGTTACAAGCCGTACGGGCAGCTGCTTTCCAAGACGGGTTCGGGAGAGGATCCACGCTACCTGTGGACGGGCAATACCGGCAGCCGAAGGACGCTGGTCACCTACGCCGAGCAGTACAACCAGGCCAGGCACTACGGGTCGAAACAGGCAGCATGGACCACCGTCGATCCGCTCTGGCCTGAGGAGCTCGAGTATCTTTACGTGGCGGGAAATCCCATTGTTGCAACCGATGAGTTTGGTCTCCAGCAACGGATTCCGCCCCCAGCGGGTATCGTGTCGCCCGGTGTACGCCACGCACCTCCGGGATTTCATGAAATCCCGGGCCATCATCCGCTAGTTGAGGTGCCAGAGGTTGCACCTCCAGTTGCATTGATTCCTTGCCTTCAATACTGCATCATTCTTGGTGGTGCAGTGGCTATCGTTGACCTTGGACGATACGCATGCACCGGACAAACAGGGCCGTTCACTGGTCTTGGGCGAGACCTTGGGTACAGACTGTATCCTATTCCACAGGGCCAGATGCCAGGCGAAAGGGATCCTGGATGTAGCGATGAAATGCGTGATCAGCTTACCGCTGAAGTGAAAAAGTACTGCAAATCGCCAGGAAAGAAATCTTGTAAGGGACTTACCTGGCCCACGGATAAGGACGAAATCCAAAGAAGGTTGGACGAAAACCGGAACTGCTTGAGGGCGAGAAGAAACAGAGAGTCGCGATGTTTTAATGGTGGGGACCCCACGCATCAAGATGAAATCCGAAAAGCGGCCAGATTGGTCAAAGATTGCCGCGACTTAATTCCGGAGAATGCCCGATAAAATGAATACACCTTCACTATACGGACTTCCGCGGGTCTCTGAATTCCCGTATCGCGGAACACCCGGGCAAGGTCACCCCGACGAGAGTACGATCAACAGCTTCTTCGCGAACCGACACTGGACTGATTTCCAGGGTATTGATTTGATTACGCGATTCTCTGATGACGTTATGCTATTGAAGTCCAACGATCTAGCCATATTGCTACCAGCGTTCTTCATTGCGGCCATACAGGCAGAGTGCCTAGGGGGTGAACTGTCTGACGAAATTCTGACATCGATAACATTTCTGTTTAGCGATCCTGCTTCAAGTCGATACAAGTGTATCGTTCAAAGTATTGGCGAACAATATTCTGAGAACCAGAAGCGAGAATTGCTGCTGCTGATTCGTGTTTTCAATCTGGTCAACGGAGCTGTAACCCATGATGAATCAATTAATGAGAAGGAATTTAGCAATTCACTCTTCTGACGTTACATGTTTGAGCTAGCATGCCCATCACGTACTACGACACGGTAAACGGCCAGCTGGTCGGGGAGACCACTAGCGGGGTGAGGACGGAGTACCTCACCGACGCCCTGGGATCCGTGACAGCCACGATGAACTCCTCGGGAGAGATCGTGAACACGTACCGATACAAGCCGTACGGGCAGCTGCTTTCCAAGACGGGTACGGGAGAGGATCCCCGCTACCTGTGGTCGGGCAATACCGGCAGCCGAAGGACGCTGGTCACGTACGCCGAGCAGTACAACCAGGCCAGGCACTACGGTTCTAAACAGGCAGGTTGGACTACTGTCGATTTGTTATGGCCCATTGAGCTCGCATATGGTTATGTTTCTGGACGTCCAACTAGCTACGTTGACAAATATGGAACTGATGTATATCCAGTTGGATCTGGTTGTGATGGTCCCGTCGATAAAACAAGGCGTCTGTGTGAGCAACTAGGGAAATGTCTATTAAATGAAGCATGTAGAACGGACCTCGTTAAATGTATTGGTGCCGTTAATCCACCGGACTTTTTATCGTCGATTCTTGAAAAACTTCGCGATATATGTTTAGACGATTCTCACAAGATATGCGTGGGGTGTCCGGATAGCAAATCACCTTTGCCGAATGCCTGTAAAAAGGCCTGCTCTGGAAATTATGCAATTACAGTCTCACCAATCGCCGATCCGATTCCATTTCCTTCGACGGACCCTACAAGTGGGACTCAGCCCATTTTGCCGATCAGGCCATGCAAAGACACGCCGTATGCATATGTTCCATGTGAATTAGAACTAAAATTAGGAAACCCCTCACTCAAGACATGTAGCTGTATAGTTTTATTGTGCGACCCAAAGCCGCCGTCCACTACTATTGCCCATGAGATGCTTCACTGCGCTGGGCTTGCCGGCGAAGGACCTGGTCATGGGAAAGGGCGAGACATAGTTTATAAGATAGAACGTTGTTTAGGGCGAATGAAAATAAAATAAAGAATGAATATTCTGCGCATGCGCTTGTCAGGTCGAAGTTCTGTAATCCTATATTGGGTTTCTTCAATAGCGCTAGCTGGATATAGTGGTAATTACGTTCGACATCCGGAATCTGATTACCTGTTGGAGCAATTATCGTCATCAGATGATTGGACGCGAAACCAAGGCCTGAAAAGTATCAATGCTTCTAAATTACTCAGCGATGAGGATCTGGAAAATGCGTTTCGGTCCTCGTCGTGGCGCTTACGGAAGTCAGTAGCATGGCTTGCCGGACACCGTGGAGCAACTTGCGCGGTGTCCTGGCTTCAAGAGGGTCTGAAGGACAAATCTGATCAAGTCAGGAGCGCAGTTCAGATAGCCTTCAAACGCATTAGCGGAGACTTATCAGAATCGGCTGCCTTTGAATTGCTTTTCATGGAGCCACCTGATCATCGGGCGCTAGATTTAGAGCTTCAATACAACTATATCATTGCAAGCCGAGTGCGGATGGATAGACTATTGTCAGATTCATCAGAGTTCGTCAGGGTGGCAGCATTAAATGTTATGACTTTTAATTCACTTTCTGATTGCGACCAAGACTACTTTCGGCAACGTTTGGAAAAGATGATTGCAGACGATACTGTGCCCGTAAAACATTCGGCGCTTAAGGTTTTTCAAACACTGGAAATCAGTGACCCATTATTCAAATCGCATAGCAGTCCGATTTGGAAGTTTGCGTCTGGCAGGGATCCATTGCTAAAAATGCATGCCAGACAAACTTTGATCAAGCTTGCTGATCGAGCATCCCTTAAGCAGAAGTTAGAATTGACAACCTCTGAAGATGCTTCTAAACGATACGTCGGAGTTATAACCCTTGGAGAGATTGGCCAAGATCAATTTCCAATTTATATGAGATTGCTGAATGATGGGTGCCGTAAGGTTCAAGTGGCTTCTCTCAAATATATTCGTTTACGTGGCCTGACGGAGACACAGATAGAGGAATCTGTAGTCAGAATTCTTGAAATTTACGACAAGGGAAGCACGGATGTTAGGTTGGCAGTAATCCGGTCACTTAGTAACCTGAATTCCAGTTCAAAGCCTGTCGTTTCCGGGCTAAGATATATTGTAGTTAGCGATGGAAATAAGCAGGTACGCGACGAAGCTGTGCTATTACTTATCGATATACTGAAGCGCAGCGAAAGGGTGGGGGCCGGGGTCACGACGCTGCTGTGGGACGGACGGAACTACCTGGGAGCGGCGAGCTAGAATGCCGATCACGTACTACGACACGGTAAACGGCCAGCTTATTGGCGAGACCACTAGCGGGGTGAGGACCGAGTACCTTACCGACGCCCTGGGCTCGGTCTCGGCCACGGTGAACTCCTCGGGAGAGATCGTCAATACGTACCGTTACAAGCCGTACGGGCAGCTGCTCGCCAAGACGGGATCGGGAGAGGATCCCCGTTACCTGTGGACGGGCAACACCGGCAGCCGAAGGACGCTGGTCACCTACGCCGAGCAGTACAACCAGGCAAGGCACTACGGGGCAAGGCAGGCGGGGTGGACCACCGTCGATCCGCTCTGGCCGACCCAGTTAATGTTTGGTTATGTCTGGGGGAATCCAACAAATTACACCGATCCTTCCGGGCTTGCATATGTTCCGAGCCGCCAAAGGAAGTCCAAAAAAGATATTGACGTCTGCGGAGGGTTTGCCTACAAATGGACGTTTGCCGTAAGCGGTAAACCTACAGGTTGGTTGATACAGCACGTTACAAGGGAGATAAAGGCTACTTCCTGCGATCTCTACAATATTCACCCATATCCTCCAGAATGCACGGTCGGCACTGGTAGCTTGGACAGAATGGACTATTTCGAAGCATGGCGCGTGGTAATGGGTGTTGTATACGCGCCCGGAAATAGTAGAGGCACATGGGGGCCTGGTCTAGCATTGGATACTTGGGCTAGCCAGAGCAATAAATGCAGTTACGGCGTTGAAACGATCCAAGGATCCTTAATGTTTATTGAAGACCCGTTTTCAGTATACAATGCCGGGTTTAGAGAAGATTCGAACAGGTGTGCGGGTGCGTTACCAGCCACTTTCAAATTTACAAATTTTAAATCGCAAGGCGGATATACGAAGGTGAGTTCAAGCTGGGGTTGTTGCAAGCTCTGGGCAGGTTGCAGTCCGCCAACGGGCAACAAATGCGACAATAGCTGCAGGGAAGGCCCGTGTGAAACGCCAAGGTTAATGCCATGACATTGTGCATTTTATTCTCGATGATGTCCTATATGCCAGAAATGCCTCTCTCCCTGTTCAGGGAAATACCTAGCCCTGTCGAGCTGTTCGAGGTAGCGGTAGCTCATCCCAATGATCTTGGCAAAGAACTGGAAAGGTGTAACGTGGCGGTTCGGAAGTTTTCCAAGCTGTCTTCGGCCGAGCAGAAGCAGGCACAGTTGGAATTTGTGACAATTGCAAAACGCCATTGGCATAGTATTAATCCAGTTTTTGATCGGTTTTCCTACCATGGAGATTTAGAGTCCGATATTTCACGCCTGGAAACCATATCAATATTTAAGGGGCTCGCACCAAAGCTTATGCCCGGAATGGAACTCAGGTTCCTCGAACGGAGGGGTAATAGAATCGTACGTTCTTCTTCGCCAGCTGTCTATTACAGTATTGCGACAACGCAGATTGTATCTGCGGCTGGAGACTACGGCAAGGCAATGGATCTGATTAAGACCTGCTACTTCGTAATCACAGATCTTAACCATAAGTGATTCCACCTGGGTCTGTCGGGCAAAATGACCTGTTTCCTTCCGGTAAGCCCAGCAAACTAAATGTTGGTCATCCTTTCGCCTCTCATCAGGATGGCTTGCGTACTGCCAAAGGAAAGTCTCAATTGGTACTCGACAAATTTACTCAGTCTTTCTTGGAATTTTGACCGAATCGTCGTACAATGTAATGGCAATCGACGGCTGTCGTAGCAAAAACTACGATCGGTCGTCCAATCTACTGACAGGCGAGTTAGCATGCCCATCACGTACTACGACACGGTAAACGGCCAGCTGGTCGGGGAGACCACTAGCGGGGTGAGGACTGAGTACCTTACCGACGCCCTGGGTTCGGTCACGGCCACGGTGAACTCCTCGGGTGAGATCGTGAACACGTACCGTTACAAGCCGTACGGGCAGCTGCTTTCCAAGACAGGATCGGGAGAGGATCCCCGCTACCTGTGGACGGGCAACACCGGCAGCCGAAGGACGCTGGTCACCTACGCCGAGCAGTACAACCAGGCACGGCACTACGGGTCAAAACAGGCAGGATGGACTACCCGAGACAGATTTTGGCCGCAAATTGAACCGTTTGGATATGTGAGGGGTCGGCCGACCACCTGGTTAGATCCGTTAGGTCTTGATGGCACACCCGGCTGCCTCACTTTACGTGACTTTCCGTTAGCGGAAATACCTCCAATATCTTTGAAGGCCGCAATCGACGTCTGTGGCACCTGTTTCAATACGAAGTGCTGTCCTTTGGATAGTGCCACTATGTGCGTTGATGGAAGCTTAAGTGCGGCCCTCGAACTTGAATTGCCGATAGAGATAATTGATGACATCGTAAAGGGCGTTTCAGACGCAGAAAAGCTGTTGCTGAGAGGAGTGTATGGATTGTTTGGTCTGGTGTCAGGCTGTGCATTTTCTGTGCCGGGCTGCCACGAAAAAGAGCCATTTCACTTCCGAATTACATTTAGCATAGGTGCATGCTTAGTTTTTGGATCTTATGAATGCACCTGGGATCCCCCCAAAGGTCCGGACTGCGGATTCAAAACAGGGTACTGTGGCACACCTTCCATTTATTTTCAACTAAATGGTACATTCGGCTGGTGCTCATAGTGAATCAAACTTTCCGATACTACATTTCGGATCGCGAATGGCCTTGGACAAAAATTGTAGCGGATCTGAGTTTTATTACTATTTGGACTGCAGCGATCGTAGGTGGCCTCGTATCTTCTCCCCCTGTGGATCAGCAAACGTATATCGCGGCCACTGTTTTTTTACTTGCCTCGGAAGTATTCCTAATGCTCAGATTGAAGAGAGATTACATAAATTCCATTTTGCGGCCAGCAAATGAAACGGTCACAGTAGACCTTAGTCAAATCGTTTATCATACGTATAACAAAAACTCTGAAGCAATTACAATGACCTTTGCATCTGGAATTACCATGACGAAGGTTATTCTGCTCCTCGGAGATCCTACACCAAGATGGTTGCTGAAAGGTGAGGGACTTCAATTCGAAATTCGTGAATCGATTGAAAGATTTCAGGAACTGAAGGCGATCCTTGTCCAGAACGGAGTTAAAATTCAGTAAGTATGCTGCTCAAACTAAGCTGGCTTTGGATTTTTAAACGTTCAGCCAGAATTTATTGGACGAACGAGGTCCCCAGGATTAGAAGGAGCGTACTCTACTGCCTGCTGAATAAACTGGGCAGAATTAAGGGGATACTGAATTATTGTTTCCACTTAAACCGACCAACGCAGTTTAAACATCTCGTTTTGAGGGCGAGGTGAAGCGCAGCGAAAGGGCCGGGGCCGGGGTCACGACGCTGCTGTGGGACGGACGGAACTATCTCGGAGCGGCTAGCTAGCATGCCCATCACGTACTACGACACGGTAAACGGCCAGCTTATTGGCGAGACGACGAGCGGGGTGAGGACGGAGTACCTCACCGACGCCCTGGGATCCGTGACAGCCACGGTGAACTCCTCGGGAGAGATCGTGAACACGTACCGTTACAAGCCGTACGGGCAGTTGCTAGCAAAGACGGGATCGGGAGAGGATCCCCGCTACCTTTGGACGGGCAACACCGGCAGCCGAAGGACGCTGGTCACCTACGCCGAGCAGTACAACCAGGCAAGGCACTACGGGGCGAAGCCTGCAGGATGGACCACAGTGGATCCGCTTAACAACGCTTTGGCGTCTGTGAGGCTTTTCCTGTCGGCTAGAGGCAACAAGGATATGGTTCCCAATTATTTGTACTGTAACTCAAATCCAGTAAGTGGGTTAGATCCGCTTGGTCTCGCGAGTACGTCTGGCGGCGGTACCGATACCGGTAACGGCAGTGGCGGAGGCGGAGGGGATAGCTGTTGCAGCATCAATATACCGCTCAATTCCGGACTATGTGGGCCAAGTTTCAATGTGAATATCTGTAGAAGTTGCTATTCTACTTGTAACTGCAGTCGTTCTTGTCGTGATGTTGCTGTGGGACTATGCTATGGTTGTTCTCTAAACATTTTTGGATCCATCACCCAAGTCATTAAGGATCTTGAGGACGTGACTGCCAAGTTCATGCTAATTCTCAATGATAATACATTATCTTGTGGAATTGGAAGTGCCGAGCCAACTTGTGAACGAGGATGCCCGGAAGCAGGATCTAGTTCTTCCGCTCGGCTACGTGCATCAGTATGTCTCAGCGGAATTAGCTGCCAATTAGAAGGTCCACCATTCGAATTCAAATGTTCAGTCGGATTTTGCGGTTTTCCGTCCATTTCTATTTGTCTCGAGGGGGACTTTAGATATTGCAAGTAAGCCGCGGCGAAGCAGTACGCGTCTGGAAGTATCCCGGCGGCTTTCATAGGTATACGGCTGCCCTCATTTCTTGCGGTGGATGTGTGTTGTTTATGGTTCCGTGGATCGACTATTTGATAAATGGGCGCTTGACAATTATTAAGGGAATGATGCCGCAGTCGCTGCCATTCGCGATTGTTTTACTGGTGCTCCTCGGTCTCGCCCTAATGTTCATGGGATGCCTGTATGTTTTTGGTCATGATGCATTCGAGCGAGTAGAGAGCGATGGTACCGAGTTGCATTACTATAACTGGATGAATAGGCGAGTATTGTCAGTCCCTTACGCCGGGATTGCGTCCGTGCGCCCAGGCAAGCTTGCAATGTGTATTCCAGTTAAGTTGATAGTGACCTGCGCAGGAACGATTTGCGTTACACCTGCGCTGGATGGGTTCGAAGACTTGGATGTTACTACCCTTCGGGCGGGTGTTACTTAAATGATCCTAGATCTATCAGCGCTGCCACGGATTCACAATTGTTTAGAGTGGAAGCCGAAAAAGCCCTCAGGGCGATTGCCAAATTTGAGCCATGCGATTCCGACAGTGCTCACCACCGCCTACGCCGATGGCACTTTCGTCACCTACAGCTACGACCCGGTCAGCAACCTCACCACCGCCGTCGATTCCGGTGGTACCACCACCTTCGCTTACTCGGCCCGCAACGAGCTCCTCGGCAAAACCGATCCCGGCAGCTACGTCCAGGCGTACGTCTACGACGCGGTCGGTAACCGAACCGTCCTCACCAATCCGGACGGCGGCAAAACGACGACCACTTACGACGCCCTGTACCGGCCTGTGGGACTCGTTAATCCTTCGGGAGGCGTGTTCACCGCGCAGTTCGATCCGAATGACCGGCTGACCACGTTCACCAGCAGCTACAACACGCGCAGGGTAACCCAGTACGACGCGGTGAGCCAGCTAACCACGATGATCGAGCAGACCGCCGCCGGAGTCAGCGTCTCTACCTTTGTCGACACCTTCGACCCGGGTGGACGCAAGACGGTGCAGACGCGGGACGGGGTTGCGACTACCTACTCGTACGACCGCCTGAACCGGCTGACCGGCCAGGTGAAGACGGGGGCTTACGCCACCTTCACCTACGATTCGGTCGGAAACATCCTTTCCAAGTCGCAGTCCGGGACGGCTCCCATCACGTCGGTCTACGACGCCGCTTCCCGGCTGGTCACCTCCATCCAGGGCGCGGCCCTTACGACCTACCTTTACGACGCCACGGGCAACCTTTTGGTTGAAAACCAGAACGGTTCGCTTTCCACGTACGTCTATGACAATGAGAACCGCATGAAATCCAGCGTCGCT
>Ga0114959_10001147_pt1 | contig 23780 bp, 29 predicted proteins | sample C_130625_EF_Meta_FD_87317 | JGI IMG/M metagenome (GOLD analysis project Ga0114959, IMG submission 87317) | Freshwater microbial communities from Lake Croche, Canada to study carbon cycling - C_130625_EF_MetaG | ecosystem: Environmental > Aquatic > Freshwater > Lake | place: Lake Croche, Canada... | reverse complement strand
ATCTATTCAATCGATTGTCAATGAGTATTGTAGGGCGTGATAATTTTAGAGAATCATACAAGTTAAACAACTATGTTGTTGGTCGTCAGTACCGCAAAGGCGACTATATGTATGTTAAGGCCAATGGAATAGATGTTGCAACCGGCAACTATGGTAACCACGACTATCCAATTTTACAAAGATTAGATGATACCCGTTATGATATCAATGTTGTTAGACGTCCAGTTGGCTCAGCTGACCATATGATTTACATAGCTATTAAAGACTTTGTTGCGTCGGGACTGGCCACTGATTTTAAAATCAGAAACATTATCAAGAGCGCCGCATCTGCATTGATTCTTGATCCATATGAAAACACAGACTCGTACTATGCAGTAGTTAATACAAGACGCACAGTACCAGATCCAAGTTTGCATCCATTGCGCCGTTACGGCAATGCGTATGTTCCAAAGCCACAGTCTTGGTTCAAAGACATTACAAATGCCAGAAGAACATTGATAGTTGCAGCCAATGATTATCTATTGAACATTGACACAGTAAGTAAAACAAATTGGGATAGATATTTGATAAAGTATCAACCGCTGAGTGGCTCTTACGAAAAGTATCTAACACAATATTGGGAATATGTAGATTACGTTGCGCCGGGTTATACAGTTGGTAACGAACCTGTAAAAATTTACTCAAGCGAAATCAGTTCGCTTGATAGTACTGTAACAAGTTTTGGTGTGATAGACAGTGTTGGTAACGTGATTGAAGCATACGCCAAGGCCGGTAACACGCTTACACTAAAGTATCGTAAAAATGGTACAATCCAATTCCTAAACTCAGTATGGGACAGTAGTCTAACAAATGCATGGGACCATACATTATGGGACAAGACATATTGGGATGAAGATACAAGCGAAGTGGTAGAAAGCATTTTACGAGCTCTTCGCAAGGACATCTTTATAGGTGATGATATTGAATACTTTAACAAGTTATTCTTTACATTGGTCAAGGAAAGTTTATCTCAAATTCCAAATGCTGATTGGGTAATAAAGACAACATACTTGGATGTGTTCCAAACCAGCGATCGCGAATTAGAAAAAGTTAATACTTACTATAATAAAAAAGACAAATTAATTATCAAGTACATCGACGAAGTTAAACCTTTCCATAGTAAAATTATTGAAGCCAACAAGTTGAACAAAGCCCAGCAAGATATTGCAGTTAATGTTGTAGAATCAATTTCAATGACATGGACAACCCGTTCTATGCTGACTGACGAAACCGAAAACCCAATGACCACTCAAGATGGCCGTAAACTGGCGCCAGTGGCTGAAGAAGTGACACAAACTGTGCTGTTTGAGAGATAAAGCGGGTTATTTTAAATACACTAAATATCATTATGAACACTACATCTTTACCAGTTAAAATTACAACTCACATTGTGATCAGTGATGCAGACACTGGGGAAATCTTGCGCGAAGGCAAAAATGCTATTCATCAGGAAAACATGAGTCAAGTATTTGCTGCCGCACTTGCACGTGGAACAAACAACTTTATCAGCGAAATGCATTTTGGCAAAGGAGCAAGTGTTACTGCAACAGACGGCTCTATTTCTTATAGAACACCTAATATATTTGGTGCAAATTCAGATTTGTATAATCCCTTATATTTTAGAGTAGTTGATGCACAAGACTTAAACAATCCAGAAATTGCAAACAATAACGTAACAGTGACTCATACTACTGGAACAACTTACAGTAATACTGTGGTTACAACAACATTGGAATATAATGATCCAATGGCCAGTGATAGTATTTTTAACATTGTTAACAGCACTGAAAACAGCTTAAATGCAACCACTGATGTAGATGGAGAAATGGTTTTTGATGAAATTGCATTAAAAACAAAAGGAACAGCAGGTTTAAATTCTGGGAATTTGCTAACGCACTTTATCTTTCACCCAGTGGAAAAAAGTCATAACCAGCGTATACAGATTGTATACACGCTAAAAGTTCAAGCTGGTTAAAACGAATTTAAACTAAATATACAAAGGCATTAGCCAAAAGGACAAGAAGAAATGGCATACGAAGTAAACAGAGCAAACGGTGAAGTGTTAGTTAATCTGATTGACGGGGAAATTGACAACACATCAACCAGTTTAAACTTATTGGGCAAGAACTATCTTGGCTACGGTGAACTCATCGCTGAAAACTTTATTCATTTGCTAGAAAACTTTGCAAGCAGCATTGAACCAATTAGCCCAGTAAGTGGCCAGACTTGGTTTGACACTGGCGAACTACGTTTAAAACTAAACACTGATAATTCAAACTGGAAGACCATTGCTTTCTTGGCAGCACAAAATGGTGTGCCACCTGCTGGTACTTCAATCAGAGGTGATTTCTGGTATGACACAGCCAACAATGCCATTAAGATTTACACAAACGACACAACATTACCAGGCACAAACGGCAACGGCTGGATGAACATTGGTTCATTCCAAGGCACACGTGAAACTGCAACTGGTATGACATTCTTAAATTTATTAGATACCAATCGTGCTTTGCATAAAGTAGTTGCCATGTATGCGTCGGGTGTATGTGTTATGATTATCAGTGCTGATGCAGACTTTACCATTGCTGCATCACATGCGGTAGCTGGCTTCACTGTAATTGGTAAAGGTATCAACTTGAACACAACTGGCAATGATACAACAGCATTCAATCCAAACGCATTTAAACTGCGTGGTATTTCTATGGAAGCTGAATTTGCTGACGTTGCTGAGATTTATGTTGGCGATGCCACATACGAGCCAGGTACATTGGTAAGCCTAGGTGGCGAAGCTGAAGTAACACAAACTGCAACATTTGGTGATACAAACATTTTTGGTATTGTATCTACACGCCCTGCCTACTTGATGAACGCACGTCAAAAGAATGACAAAAATGCAATGCCTATTGCAGTAGCTGGTCGTATTCCAGTAAAAGTAACAGGTACAATCAAACGTGGCGATAGATTAGTTGCAAGTGATATTCCAGGGGTAGCACAGTCTGCACCAGCTGATGTAGCAAGCTGGGCAATCGTTGGCCGTAGCTTAGGAAACTTCAGCGGAGAAGGCATCGGTAAAGTCGAAGCAACAATCGGAGCTCGTTAATAATGGCAACGATTCCATTTAGAAAGCCAAAAAAGCCAACTAACCCGCCGGCTCGTGGCACTCTATTAAGAACAGCCTGTGTTGGCGTTGATAAAATTGGCCATTACGCTGACGGCGAAGGCAGAGAATATATCAACGTCATTGCATATAACAGCATAGAGTGTGGGTATGTTGCACCTGTACCTATTGACCGCACAGAGACTCACGAAAAGCAATCCAAAAGTTGGTTTAACGAATTAACTACAAATGTGAATGAATTATTTGGAGACGTACACGAAGGCAAAGGCCCAAGTGAAGAATCTGCAGTACAAGATGAACTGCGCTGGGGCTGGGGTGGAGAAAACGTTGAATTGGTTGATCGTGGACACAAGATCACAGCCATCAAAACCAATGAACTAGTTAACCGTATCAACATCAGTACCTTCCGTACTAATAGTAGCGATCAGGAATTGGTCATTGTTGAGTCTGGTGATAAAATTGACGTTGCATTTTATAACACCGTAACAAATCTTCTAGAAGGCGCAAGAAATTCTCGTAACGAAGTTGATCCTGCATTAACATCACTATCTACTCTTACTACAGTTGTAAGTTCAGTGACAGATTGGAACAATCAATTAGAAAATGCAATACTTTTAAATTTTGGCAATTATGAAGATGCAAGACACTTTTTCAATGCAGGTGGTGATATACGTTTGGCATTTTCTATTGCCAATGGAAACGGTGTAGGATACAGTACTTGGGGCGGAATTTTCTTAGACCAAGGTACTTTAAAATTCAACGTCAAATCATTGAACAGTTTAAATCAACGTGGTATCAGTCAAGAACGTGGCTTTGCTGAACTAACGTTAAACGAAGAACTGTTATATACCAGTCCTACTGGTGGTGGATCAGGCTATGGTGGCTATGGTGGCTATGGTGGCTATGGTGGTTATGGTGGTTATGGCGGTTATGGCGGTTATGGCGGTTACGGTGGTTACGGTGGTTACGCATCCAGCCGTTTAAAAGTTTATGGTAATATAAGCGCAGGCTCCTTACGCATACGAACATTATTGGACCATGCAGGATTAGGCACAGATGTCAAAGGTACAATCACTATGACCGTTTCAGTATCTCATCCTTCTACAGTGATAGAAAACGGTGTGACATTGAGCCTTCCAACTCCAACTGGATCTGTTTTAGTTCCTTGGCAAGAAATCTAATTGGTTAAACCAGGTTATGTACGTTGGTAAATAACAACGTATATAATAAATTCTGGAACCAAATGGATACACGCCTCAATGATGCATTGGCATTTGCCAACTATCGCCTAACACTACAAATTCAGCGTCAAAATATTGAGGCTCAAACTGACGCGGCACTTTTGGTGTCTTACCAGAATGCAATCTTCAAGGCTTCACAATCATTGATAGCATTTGTTGGACTTAAAACTATGCGAAGCGAAACACTACTGGTTGAAGATAACAGCGGCAACGTTATTTCTATTGTTGATAATAATGAATTCCTGACTGCACTAATTACCGCATATGATGCAGCAATGACGCTAAAACAACAAGAACAACAAAAACTCAAATCCGCACGAAGCACGGCCAAAATTGTAGGACTATAACATGAATACCAAAGGTTTCATGATGTTCGCTTACAATAACGAACAACTGGACTACACCCAGTTGGCTTTAGTAGCTGCCTATGCATGTAAAAAATACATGCCCGACATTCCAGTAGTACTGGTCACAAATCAACAAAGTTTAGAGCATTGTAAAAAAACTCACGGCTCAGCTCTTATGACAGCTGCATGGGACGATATCATTATTACCAATCCTGAATATGAAAAGAATATGCGTCTGCATCACGATGGCGCCTATCACAGTTTCAACGCACAATTTACCAATACCAACAAGCACGACATTTATAATCTAAGTCCTTTTGATGAGACAATTTTAATTGACACAGATTACCTGTGTGGCAATAACAACTTGGAAAAGCTATTTGGCGGCCAAAGTGATGTTGCAATGTATCGCGATGCTCGTAACTTGCAAATGCAAGAGCCTTATACAACAGAACGTTGGTTACACTATGCTGGTATTCGCATGTGGTGGAGTACTGTGGTGTACTGGCGCAAAAGCGAAGAAGCCAAACACTTTTTTAATATTTGGACAGCAGTTAAAAACAATTGGGAATACTATCGTTTTTTATACAAGTTTCCGGGCACACTTTATCGTACAGACTATTCGGCAAGTATTGCCGCACACATGTGCAATGGCTGGCAAGATGGTGGTTTCATTGGTGAAATTCCCAACTACATGCGTTACCAAGATCAGAGAGATGACATAGTGCAAGTCAAAGGACCAAATCGTTGGGTGATGTTGAGTAACTTGCCCGAAGAGTGGAAGAACGTTGTGGTTGAAATTGCAGGAGAAGATGTTCACATGATGAACAAGAAAAGCATATTGCGTAACTACGAACAGATTATGGAAGTGCTGGCATGACACTGCATATCATTGCCCCACCTGACTCTAAGGAACATATTGAAGTTACTTCAATCGATGCAAAGAATGTTAATGCATCAATTGACATCAATGTTGTTCATGTAGAAAAAGATCCTTACAGCCAAATCAAACAACTGGCAACACTTGCACTTGCTGCCGGTGATGTTATTTGTTTTGCAGGCACATGTTTGAGACAAACAGTCTCAGCAATAGCAGAAATTGCAGTGAAGAAAAAAATAAATTTTATGCCAGGCAGCGGTGTGGATCATCGCGGGGTTCCTGTACAGCCACATAAGATTAATTTTCGTGCTGCTATTGAAAAAAATGGTCACCTGGCCTGGCCCTATTTAATGGTCATTGGCGATCCAGAATCGGCACAAAAAAGTTTTGAGATATTGCCAGAGCTTGACAGTGGTTTGTATTGGCCTAACTATGTGCCAGAACCGGAGTCAGTGCGTGTAGAACATTTACTTGCAGCCATTGCCTCAACTGGATTTTGGGAAACACCCGAGTGGTTTAAAATTGTCGATCTAAGTGTTCGAGATTTAGAATTGGCACCAGTGATGTATGCCAGTCATATGTGGCATGATTGGATTGCATTTTATCCTGCCAATGGAAATTTTAAATTAGAAAATCATACGCAATTGCATCCTGTGTGGTTGGCAAGCAGTGTCAAGCCATTGGAGTACTGGAAGCCATGAGCGAGTTAAAATTTGAACTGCGCCGCAGAGAAAAGAAGACTTCAGAATTTTGGTCTATTTTTTATGACGAGCAATCAGGTCGCATCAAGTCTATTGAGCCAGGACAAACTCAACAAGCAGGATCACTGGTAGTCAACTATTCCCGTGTAAAAAAGATACTTGGCGGCCAAACTAATCAAAGTGACTATAGAGTAGCACTCAATGAAAATTTGGGAGTGCTTGACTTGGTTGATATCAAGAAGCCTGCTGAATATAAGAAAAAACAGATTCATCGCGGATGGTTATCTGCTGGAGAAACAAATGAATTTACAACTTCTCCACTGCGAGCAACTCTATTCTTAGATACAGGACATATTAGATTTGAAGCCAGTCGAACTTGGGCTACCAGCCTCAAAGAAAATTTAGATAGAAATACAATCAATGACAGCATTCCTTTTTTTATCTCAGACACCAATGATCCGCACAATTTATTTGGCAACGATAACATAAATTTAGCAGAAATAGTCGAACGCGGCTTTTGGGAAAAACGTTTATGGGCATACATGGATCATGCTATTATACAGAAAATACTGTATCATGATCAGAAGATACGTATCAATATGCCGCCAATTGCTGATGGTCTTAGTGTATTAAGAATTCAACAGTATTGTCAATTCTCAGAAATTGTTGACGAAAAAACTATGCTGAGTAAAGCAGGTCCTGGAAAGCATCTTAGTATATACGCTCGTGACGGATCTCTTTGGGCGCAAAGTCATTATCAAAAGGGCTGTGCAATTGATCAGCTGACAGGAAACTTGTCAGTGGCACTGTTATCACAACCAGATCCAGAATTCTTTGTTGCTTGGGCAGAGTTGCCAGCATTGATGATGCGTCAAGAACATCCATTTGAATTGATTTCAAATTGGCCAGACCACATGGTCCCAAGTTTGTTATATAAAGCTAACAACATAGATATCGGAGTACTCCAATGAAAACCCCAATTACAGAATTTGATGTAGTGTTTATCAGCTACGACGAACCCAATGCAGATGAAAATTATGCAGACCTAGTGGAAAAGTGCCCGTGGGCCAAACGCAGTCACGGTGTATATGGCAGCGATGCTTGCCACAAAGCCGCAGCCAAATTGGCCGAAACTGAACGCTTTATTACCATTGATGCCGACAACAAAGTAAGAGCTGACTTCTTTGAAATGGAATTAGACTTAACTAAATTTGATCGAAGTGATGTACTGAGTTGGAGCGGTAAGAACATTATCAATGGCTTGGTGTATGGCAATGGTGGTGTTAAACTTTGGCCTAAAAAAGTTGTGGAACAAATGCGCACCCACGAAGCAGTTGATTCAGGTGCTGGTGCTGTAGACTTTTGTTGGGATATTCACTACCATCAATTGAATAATATCTACAGTGATGTATATAATAATGCCACCCCATATCAAGCATACCGTGCTGGATTCCGGGAAGGTGTCAAATTGGCACTGCACGATGGTCAGCCAATGGATTGGCGCCAAATTGCTGCCCGTAATAATTTTAAAAATCATCGTAGACTATTGGTATGGATGAGTGTGGGACAGGATGTACAAAATGGCTTATGGGCCATGTACGGCGCACGTTTGGGCTGTTATCTAACTAACTTACGTAAAGATTGGGATTATAAATTGGTGGCTGACTTTGAATGGCATAATCAGTATTGGGCCGAAACAGTTATGCCGCTGTTTGCAGGTGACGAAGAAACTTGTCCTGTATCAAAGTACTCGTGGAGTCGAACAAAACTAATGTCTGAAACAATCAAGTTGGGCAGAGCCATGCGACAAGACTTGCATTTAGACATTGCCGAGCTCGATGAAGTAGGCAGCAAGTTCTTTAAAGCAAGTTTCTTTAACCCACATCGACTAGCACCGCATATCAAAGAAAGCGATGTTGAACAGTTTATTGCGGAATAATGTTAGACACATTTTTCATTTCAATGGAAGAAGAAGGCAGTGAGGCCAATTGGCAACGCTTGCTTTCCTTTGCACCACATGCAAAACGTGTTGACAATGTCAAAGGCATTTACCAAGTGCATAAAGCATGTGCGCAGTTAAGTACAACAAAAAACTTTTATGTAGTTGATGCTGATGCTTGGATACTCGAAGGATTTAAATTTCATTGGGAACCTGATGCCAAGACTCTGCACTGGAATATTCCTGAATCAGAATGTGTTATTGTATGGCCTAGCCTTAATCCTGTAAATGGATTAGAATATGGCTATGGTGGAATCAAGATGTTCCCCCGTGCACCTTTTTTAGAAAACAAGCTCTGGAACATTGATCTATCCACCACAATTGGTCGAGCCACAGTTAGCAAAGAGCAAGTTGGCTGTGAAACAAGATTTAATGCCACACCAGAATCCGCTTGGATTGGAGCATTTCGTGAATGCGCTAAATTGTCATCATTGACAACAATAAAAAGCAGGATACGTCAAGCAGTTGCACTTAAAAATGCAGAGCTGGATAAATTAGCAAATTATATCGATTCTCAGTCAGACTGGGACAATGAAAGTTGTGCCACATATCGTAAAGTAAAAACTATGTTGGCATCCGATTTGTATGATAAACAAATTGATGTTTATTCATACTGGTCAGAAATTGAAGAATGCAGCAGTCGTAGATTACATTGGGCCACAGTAGGGCAGGAAGCTCATAACGGAAAATATGCAGTCCTGGGTGCTCAAGCTGGATCTAATTTTGGTTTAAAACACGGTGATGATTTAGAAATGCTAGATAAAATTAACAACTGGGATTGGCTGCGAGGAGAATTTAAAAATGTCAATGTTTAATGTTAAACCAAAAAAACAAAATACAAGAACTACGTTTGCAGATATTCCTGTAGTTTTTTTAAGTTTTGACGAGCCCAATGCAGATACACATTGGAACTTGTTACAAGAAGTTGTACCTCATAAACGTGTAGCACGAGTGCATGGAGTAAAAGGATTTGATGCAGCTCATAAGGCAGCTGCCAACAGTTTTCCAATGAGTGATTATGTTATCACTGTGGATGCAGATAATCAAGTTGATCCAAAATTCTTTACCAAGTCATTGCCACAAAATATGAATGGTCAAGTCAGCTACACATGGGGAGGACGACAGGTTACCAATGGACTTATGTATGGCAACGGTGGCTTAAAGATGTGGAGCACTGAACATTTGTCCAATATGAAAAGTCATGAACTAGCGGATGAAGAACGTGATGCTGTGGACTTTTGTTGGGACTTTCAACGCTATAAAGAACTTCCTGGTTGCTGGAGCAATGTGTATACAAATGGCAGTCCATATCAGGCATTTCGTGTAGGCTTTCGAGAAGGTGTCAAGCTATCAATGGAGCAAGGACAAGTGTTGTCGTTTGACAAGTGGCCAACCACAATGCATGCCGCAAATTATCAACGACTGCTAACATGGATAACAATTGGCCGAGATATTGAACATGGCATCTGGAGCATATACGGAGCAAGACTTGCTGTTAAGATGTTACAGTATGACAACTTTGACTTTGTAAACATTAGAGACTATGATTGGTTTGAGGATTTCTTTAATAAACACAAAGATGCAGATCCAGCCAAAGGCAGCAAAGGACTAGGTAAACGTATCAGCGACGGGCTTGGCTGGATTCTGCCTGACTTTGACGGCGAGCAAAGTGCTTTTCTAAAGCAAACACAACTGCACCCCAATAAGCCATTGACATACGAAGATGTGACCTGGCGAACAAATTTAAGTTTATATGGGTGGTTCCGTGGATAAAAATGACGAGTTAAGAGCATCGTTGCTGTACTTTGTAGATGAAGCAATTGGCTATAGACATAGCCTACACTTCTTCCGTCGTTGGTTAGAAACAGGAGAGCAGTCTGAGTTAGAAGGATTGATACTTGAAGTTGGTCGCGAGCATTTTGTTGATTTGTCACCAATAATAGAAACTACTTTTAAGAATCCTTATAATACGTCGGGTACATTGGCCTTGAATGATTTCATCAAACGCTTTGGAATATTTTCACCCAAAGAAGAAGGCCTGGATATTGTTAAAATAGATCCACTGCCAGACTTGGACAATACAATTTTAGAAAATCTTGAAGGTAACAATTGGGTAATGCACAATTGGGCAGAAAGTAATACCTATGGTGGCCGCAGTCCTTTTTACTCAATTGCAAATGCATTTAAACTGTTGAACGAATCCAAAAGAGATTCTTCAGCAATTTTTAAATTATTTGAACAGATGTTTGGTCTTGATACAATTTTTTCATGTATCATTGACAATGATATCAAACACACAGGCAAAGCAATAAGCCATTACTATCCAAAGCAAGCAAATCATATCAACAAACTTGCCAGCACAATATCCAATAACTTAGAGCTGAATTGGAAAGATGCATTAAGTCGCAACCAAATTAAAAGTAAACTTTGGTTGATTGAAAAATTAACTGAGTTTAAAGCAGTTCCTAAAAAGCGCAGCATTACTGAACCCGAAACTACTACATTGGTAGTTGGCGGTTGGGTTGGTATGATCCCGTTCTTGGCAAACATGTTTAATAAGAATCTTGATAGTGTTATCAACATTGATATTGATAAAAGTGTACATTCTGCAGCACATGAACTCAACATCGACACACATAATAATTTTAAAAATTCTGGCTCAGATGTACGAGAAGTCAATCTTACAAAATACAAAAAATTATTGATCATTGACACTATTGTAGAACACTTTGAAGATCACGGCAACTGGGTCAAAACATTGCCAAAAGGAACAACAGTAGTTCTACAAGGCAATAACATGTTTGATGTGCCTGATCATGTCAACTGTCATTCGACATTAGAAGACTTTATTGAGTCATGTGGATTAAATAACATTATCTGGTCAGGGGAACTTAATCTCTATAAGTGTACCAGATATATGGCTATTGGTACCACATGAGCGACAACCGTTTTAGACGATACACTAATTTTAAAATAGACCTTGGGAGATTAAAAGCAGAAGCACACATGCTTATGTTTGATCAAGCCAACGGGGTTTATCATACCCAACGATCATTGCAAACAGATGGTTCCGCAGACTGGGATTCAGGCACAGGCTCAAAACCAGACATAGACGAATCCGTTTGGGACAAGTTGCACCCAGAGTTAACAGGCACTTGGTGGGAAGAATTCTTTACCACATTTCCATTTAAAGTATATAGAGCCCGATTATTAACCATCCATCCAAGAACTTGTTATAGCATACACTCTGACAGAACACCTCGTATACACATTGCCATTGACACGCATCCACAAGCCCGATTTATTTTTACCAATCCGCCAGTGTTGCAACATATTCCAGCCGACGGGCATGCATGGTGGGTTGATACTACCAAAGAACATTCAGCAATGAATGGCAGTTTAAAGCCAAGAATTCATTTTGTTGCTTGCCTGGACAACACCGATCCCAATTGAATCATACATATAGGTATGACATTAGAAGTTATACATACCTATGCAGAACACTTTAGTAGCATAGAATCATTGTACCAAAAGTTTTTGGAGCAAATTGCCAATGATTCTTCGCCTGCAATAGTCAACATGGGTTACGATGGTCCGTCGGGACTGGGATATATTGTCAATAATCAATCAAGATGGACCAAAGAAAAAGGCCGAATTGATTTTCTATTAGACAACGGAAAGATAGTTGGTGTTAGTGCTGTAGAAACAAGTTCGCTTTCTAATGTATTTGGCAGCGGTGGCAACCGTTGTTGGCTATTGCCCAAATATCGCAGCAACAATGAAATTACAAAGTATCTGCTAGCATCCAATTTAGAATGGTGTGCAAAGCAACAGCATGTGGGAATGATACTCACATTCAATGATTACAACAAATGGATCTATACCACAATTAAAAAACGTGCTCGTGGTCAAGCTGGCGCTCTTGGATCAATATGGAGTGCATGGTGGAATGACTGTGTTCCGTTTGAGCGCCAGTTAAATGTATTCCACACACCACAATGGGCCGTGGTAAAACCTATTGCAAGTGTAGACATTGTTGTAGATGGTATGCAGAATATTGATCAAGAATTTGGACTAACATGATTGTAAACACAGAGCGTTCGCATTTGAAATATTGGTACGGTGAGGATCGTACGCAGGTTTGGCGAAAAGACAATTTAGATACAACATCAATGTCAGTAGGCGGATGCGTTAGAAAGCCAATGAGTTTTCGAGCTGAACTAATTAGAACGGCTCGTGTGTTAAATAAGCAGTATCCCGACTTGACTATTTTTATAAGCGGTGGTCTAGACAGCGAAATGGCATTGCAAAGTTTTCTATCTGCGGGCATTACTCCTCGTATTGCTACCGTTAGATTCCCTGACGATAAGAATATTCATGACATTGGTCCAGCCATGCGTATGCTTGATCATATGGGATTACAGTACAGCATTATTGACATTGATCCAGAAGAGTTTGTGATGAGTGGAGAAGCATTTGAAATTGGTGCCCGCTTTCAAGGCTACAGTTTTTATCAACAGTTGCTGATGAAAGTGGCGCTGGACTATAATGCACCAATGATTACCATTGATGAAATTGAATTAGAAAAGTTGCCCGCAATTGATTGGACAACTGGAGAACATTACGACCGTTGGGCTTTCTTAAAGAAAGAAGACCAAGACGGTGTTTGGCGACGTTTTGCAGATGCAACAGGCATTCCTGCTCTTAATAACTTTTACAGCTATAGTCCTGAATCTATCTTGGCATTTTTAGAATTACCAACAGTTGATGATTTAATCAATGATCGAATCTATGGCAAGTTAGGTTGGACCAGCAGCAAGATGAAAATTTATTCCCATCTTGGCTACAACTTTAGAAAGCGTCCAAAATGGCATGGAGTAGAAAACTACATGCATTTGTGGGACTATGTCAGATACAATGTCTATGCCAAGTCAAATCTAAACTTCAATGAGCGCAATTATATTATGCCCATTGATCAACTAAAACATAATTTAATTAACGGAGTAGAAACAGTATGCAATATCGCCTAATACCAATGACCTTTGATCATTTGCCGGGACTTGTAGAGTTTGCAGAGCATATCTATGCGCATACAGATCCAGACAAGTATCCGGATTTTAAAATTTCCAATGACATTGATGACGAAGAAAAACGAAAGAAATTTTTCTCTGCTTTTATGTTGCCAAGTTCATTTAACAACTATAATATTAGACAATGTTATGCACTGGTTGATGACAAAGGAGTGTACCAAGCTGCCGTTGGAGTTAAACGATGGGCACACATGCCCAGTTGGAGTCTAAGTTGGCTATTAAGTCCTAGTTTAGGCATTAAGTTTATCCCAATTTTTAGAGTAATCATGTCTGAGCTTTGTCAAGTACATGAAGCCGCTGGGATGAATGAGTTTTATGTAAGCTACCCAGCACATAGAGAAGCTGCTTATAGTAAGATCATGTTGCCGTTCCGTGAAAACTATTATAGTTTTGTAGAATGTACCATTGAAGCAAACTCAAGAAGTCATTACAGTTTTATTCATGAATTGATGGGCCATGCATTACACCCACATGATATGAACTTGAGAAGATATATACTACGCAGAGAAAATACATTGCCGCCAAGCCAGGGAGGTACGGCCGTTCCATTGAATAAAGACAATTAATGAAAAATTGGTTAAACAAACAGGTAGAGTTGTATCGTAAGACTCACCAAATTCCTTATATATTTGCAATATGGTTGCCTTATCATATTGCTGCAATTGCCACAATCGCTTATACTATTGCCACCGGTTGGTCATGGTGGTATCCCGTTATAGCTGTATGCGGTTGGGTATTACTAGACGGAGTTGGTAATAACTTAACACTGCATCGTTGGTTAAGTCACAAAAGCTGGTCACCGCACAAGTGGGCAGAACCCTTTTTATTATGGGCAGCCACAATGGTAGGCGAAGGCAGTCCTCTTTGGTGGGCAGCACTGCACCGCGGACATCACCACCGAGTCAGCGATCAACCAGGCAAAGACATTCATACTCCAGTTGGCAATGGCTGGTTGCACAGTTACATGGGCTGGCAATTTGGTATTGATCAAAACTCAGTGAGTTTCCGTTATGCCGTTGACCTGTTGCGTGATCGTCGTGTTACATTTATTCACGAAAACTACAACAAGATTATTTACACTACATTGTTAATTAGTGCTGTTGTCGTTGGATGGCAAGCAACTGTTTGGTTCTTTGTTGTAGGCGCACTCATGAGTTTGCATGCCGACGGCCTTGTCAATACATTTGGACATGTTCCTGCTGCTGGCTATCAAAACTTTCAAAACAAAGACCAAAGTACTAACGTATGGCCAATTGGATATTTCCATTGGGGTTCGGGTTGGCACAACAACCATCATCAGAAAGCCAGTAGCTTTGACTTCGGTACATCAGTAAGTGGCCGCCGGCACGAATTTGATCCATGCTTGCTCCTTGTAGTTCCTTTTGCTCCACTTTTGGAGACTAAACGCTTGTGGTCATTGCGTAAAGATGCTATACTAGCTTATAACAACAAGGAATAAAAATGAATGTTAAGTTGCTCAGCTTCAGTCAGCCAACAGAAGAGTTTGCATCAATGGGTGTTGATGATGCGCAGGAACTCATTGCGTATTGCGCCCGTGTGTCCAATCCAGCCAATCAGCTCAATACAGAAACATCCGAAAAACTCATCAGATACCTCATCAAACACAGACACTGGAGCCCACTCGAAATGGTCTCCGCCTGCATTGAAATTGAAACAACCAGAGACATTGCCCGACAAATCCTACGACACAGAAGTTTCAGCTTCCAAGAGTTCAGTCAGCGATATGCTGACCCTACTAAAGACCTGTCGTTTGTATACCGAGAAGCACGATATCAAGACACAAAGAATCGACAAAACTCAGTTGAACTTGATCTCACAGATCCCGAGCAACGAGAACTCAACAACATGTGGATTGAAAAACAACAAGCAGTTATACGAGCAGCCAAAGATGCATACTCCTGGGCTGTCACTAATGGCATAGCCAAAGAACAAGCACGAGCATTATTACCTGAAGGCAATACAGTAAGTCGTTTGTACATGAACGGTACGTTGCGTAGTTGGGTACACTTTATTGAGTTACGAAGTGCCAACGGTACACAAAAAGAACATCAGGAAGTGGCACAGGCCTGCGCCCAAGTTATTGCTAAAATCTTCCCGATGGCAACAGATTTATCTGTCTAACTCTTTAGTGGCAGTTAGCGAACCATCTGCATTCTGCCACAAAAATCCCCAAGCATTGTTATAACGTGTAATGGTCGGTAAGCTGGGCCATTTTGTTTTATACTTTAAGTATTTTTCATTTGGCCAAATATCATTGATCAGTTGTTTGGCTGGCAGTTTATAAGTATTCCATTTACCGCCCACCTTGGGTTCGTTGGTATACAATGCCCATGTTTGGTATTGTTCGCTATCAAAGAAGTTTACAACATTCCCAGCCATATATTCTGCTTGTTGGGCTGTTGGAGCATGCATTGCCATACGATACTTGACAGCTTGCCACTTCATTGCAAAGTTTAACCACCATAGGAAATCGTGGTTGGTATTGATAGGTACTGGACTTGCATCAACTAATTCTCTTAGCATGTGTTCTCGCTCATCTCGGTATGCTTCTTTTTTATCCAACAGCCAAGGTAGTGTTTCAGTTTCCCAGTCACCGTGTATTACATCAAACTTATTTGTATTATCCATATAACTTTTTAGAGTCAAGCTGCCAAACAAGTTATCGGCACATTCACCAGTTACACATACATTACGCTGATCGTTAATAATATCATAAAACTGATTGCTGGCCAGTAAACGTGTACCAAAGTAGGGCAACACAACTTCATTGAAGAACTCGGGATTTTCTAATTGACTATCTTCGTTCACAGCAAGCCAGGTGACTTTTTGTAACTCTGCCCAGTCTGGATGACTAATAAGCAGCGATACAATCAGTGTAGAATCAATACCGCCACTTTGGAAAATAACCAATCGTTCCTTACCTGGTTCTTTTAGTTTTGCAATACAGTCATCAATCCTATTATAACTTACTGCACTAAAGGATGGAATGCTTGTTGGACACTCAGGAATAGGACTATTGTTATAAATGTCAATGCCAGGGACGTCAATGGTGCCTGTGCGATCGTTTAAACTGATCCAAGGATTAAACATTTCAACAAATGTCTTCGTAACAGGATTGATATCTGCTGCCAATGGGCTACGATAAAGTCTATGTGGAATATAGTATAATAATTTTTTCATGTTACATCATCATTGATAAAAAGGAATCTTCGTCCATACGTGCTCGTACCACAGCAAATTCTTCTTTGATATTGGCATTTCGAATCATGTTTTGAAATCTAATACGTAAACGTTCTAACTTTCTAATAGTCTGAACTCTATTTTGATACTTGTTGGCAATTAAGTTTGCAGCCGTTAATAGATCCAAGTTGGTTTCTTCTGCATAATCTTCTACCAATGAGATTGGTACACCCCTTGTTCCATTGATAACATTGCATGCATGTTGATACTTTAGTTCATATGCTGCATGTTGCCATTCAAACCGTTGTTCAAATCTTTTAAAGCCATGCGCCAATCGTTGTTGTAACTCGTTCATTAAACTTACACGAGCTTGTAATTGGTGACTGAGAATGGTAGCTTCCATATTTTTACGATGAGCTAAAAAATCAGTATTGCGTGGACCATCAAACTTTAATTTAAAGTCTAGATTGTTTTTTTGCAGTTGATCAGCATGTAAATCACTTACACCATAAATTCTACAAATTGCTTGAAACTCTCCTAGGCAAGCAGATTCTAATACTGATAAATCAGTAGCCCATGCCAATACTTCGTTTTCTGCTGTACATGCCAATGCTAACCAATGCATACATAACTCCTATAGTCATAGTATGTAGTTAGGAAAAGGAAGGTATGTTCTCCAATATGATGTCATTGACAAAACGAATACTTAACATAAGTCTTGGGCTCGCACTTTGATTTTCAATATGATGTGGAATGTTTATTTTGACAAAGGCGGGCTTGTCAATTATTTTGGTTATGGCTAAGGTTGGCTCTTCTTGCCAATTGATTTTAAGATACTTGATAGTCTTAGATGGACTCTTTGTCAAAAAGAACTTGCCGTTGTACCAACTCATTGGCCCATTGTTGCAATTTAAGATAGGAAGATTCAGCGCAGTATTGCTGGCATTGGTTCGTTTGACATCAAACCCATCAATATGAAGATCTTGTACAAAGTTGGGCTCATTAATAAACATTATAGCTGTTTTGACACTGACATCATATCCTAGCATTGCTGTAATATCTTTCTCAACTAAATTGCCAATATACACTAAATCTTCTCCGTCAAAAACTTTTGCTGTAGTGAACTTGCCATCCCATTTACTCAAGCAAAATTCCTGTACTGTAGACCAGCTTGGCAAATTAATTTCTTTAAAGTACTCCATAATAATATTTATTGGCAACTAAGACCGTTAAAATTTCATAAGTAGTATTATGGAACACATCATTGTATTTTTAGTATGGACTTTGTACCTTTATATCATACATCGTATTATTCACGGCGTAGGCTTAAAATTCTTCCCTGTAGCATTTAAAGCACATGCTGATCATCATAGATATATCAATACACATCAACAAACAAAGTGGCATTGGAACAACTTGTTTCTATTCAACGACAACTGGACCAGTACACTTGACTTGTGGATTACCGAAGTTGTTCCAACCTTGGTGTTTAGCTGGGTAACTGGCTACTGGTGGATCAGCGTGTTTTATTATCTATGGGCTGCGCTGGTACAAGAGACAATTGAGCATAATCCCAAGTTCAATATCTACCCTTATCTTACAAGTGGAAAGTGGCATCTGATTCATCATCGAGATACCACTTTTAACTACGGATTATTCTTCCCAATTTGGGATATTCTATTTAAAACTCACAAACCACTGGCCAGTTGAAACTGCTTTGCAGAGCCAGTGCGTTCAACCCAATTATAAAATGCTAGAATAGCTTTCTTTGGCTGTTCAACTTCTAGTGTAAGCAAGTATGGCCAAATTTCTAAAAATTTTCTAGTGGATGCACTAGCCACAGTGATATTTTTAGGAACCAGTCTGACAGATACTTTTCCGCTGGGTTCGATAAACACTTGACTTGGACCATTTAGTATGCCCACGGTATCTAAAAATGTAAACGCATCTTCTACACCGTTTACAAAAAATGGCGTTGTTTGATCTTTGATAATATTCCAAGTAGCATTCTTGTATACAAAGGCATCAACAATTACATGTCTACCTTTATATGATAATATGTTAAACATCTTTCCAAGTTCTACTTCAAACTTATTTGTTATATAATTTTCTTTTCTATCTATCAGTGGTCTATTGTTCAAAACAACTTGATCACTGATACCGTCAAGCCATCGCTGTCCGTTGACATTCCAAGCTATACTTGATTTGTATATTTGTGATTTATCCCAGGGATTGGTATTCAAATCAAGCACATCCAGACTTGGAGGATATGCAAACATTTGTCCATTGGTTGTTACTATTTGGTAATTGACATTGTTAACAGACAAAGCACTAACAAGTGCTTGTGCCTGCTCACCGGGATTTAATAACAATAGATCAATCATTGATTGAAATGTGTGGCTAATAACGCACCTACTACTCGAGTAACTCGAGTTTTAATAAGTTCGCTGTCCATCATAACTTCAAAATCAACTATCCTATCTAAATATTGTTCTAGTTGCTTACTTGCTAGAAGCTCGTTGCTACTTTTAATATCAGATAGATCTTCCTTCTTAAAAACCACTTCTGTGCCATCATTGAGATACACTTTGATCCAGTCAATGTATTCGACTGGAACTTCTTCAACGTTTATCTCTCTTAGCATTTCTTCAAAGCTACGATCCTTTTTGCGGATGCTCATCAAGTACTCCAAAATGATTTTAACCGATCAAACAATTTTGGTTTTAAACTGCTTGTACTTTTGCTGGGCGACCTCGGCCCCGCTTTACTATCTCTGATGTCGCTGTTGACTGCGTCGGACTTACGGGGGCGACCGCGGCCGCGCTTTTTGGGTCTAGCTTTTCTGCCTCCTCACGTAAACGTCTTACTTCCAACTCAAACTGGTTAGCTTGAACACGATATTTGGCTGCCAATGCTTCGTCGGTGATAACACCTGGAGGATTATTTGCAGGCGCATTATTGGCAATATCAGTAGAACGTGTGCCGGCAGCTGCTTGTGAATTGGTAATTTGTTTCAGTTCGCGATTCAAATCAACCAAGTTAATAACAACACCTGGTTTTGGAGTCATTGCAACAGACTTGGTTGGTACCTTGACCATCCAGCCTTTTTGGTGCAGTGTATTGAGCATATTTGTACCATCGTTAAAAACTTGGCGGAACAAGTAATCACTTGTGTCCATTAAGTCTTGGCAGTTGGGATGTTCAATAGCTTTAATTAAATCGTCATGATATAATTGTGGTAGTGCATCAGTTAAAATAACCAATGCAGAGTCTGAGTCCCCGGGCAATTCACGAAATACCACAACGCATTTCTTCCCTTGACCGTTGACTCCAACATGTTTAATGAATTGTGCCATGTGGTATCTCCTTGATAAATTACTCGGCTGCTACTGCGTCTGCGGTAACTTCTGCGCCTTCTGCGGCAGGTGCTGCTTCAGGTGCTGCTTCAGGTGCTGGTGCTGGCTCGTTGGCTTTTAAAAACTGTGCTAACCTGTTGTAAGTTGCGCCAATAATTTCCATTTCGCTTGCACGGAATCCGCCGCGCTGTGATGCCAATTCAACTGCACCTGCAAGAATTTTCATATCTTGTAAAGTAAAGCCAATTGGTTGTTGTGGTTGTGCTTGTTGCTCTTGTTCTGTCTGAACGTTTTCCATTTAAATCTCCTAGGTTAAAAGATGGATGTCTTCCGCAAATACTTATAGTACATATTACCACCGTGTGTAGCCAAAAATATGCGTAAGGAAGATTACTTTAACTGTGGACGATTCTTATTTTGTTGCGATCGTTACTGTGTCTGCATTGAATTACGGTACATGGGAAATGATTATCCGGCGCTTGCCAATTTGGATCAAATACATTAAAGTGCTCGCTTCTGCCCCCGCACTGACTGTATGTGACAAACCCATTAGGACCTATGTACAACCAATCAACACCAGCATAGCAGGGCATTCCGGTATATACGGGATCGGTATTATTGGCAACACTTAGGTCTATATAATTGGGATGCGGTTTGGTTGGATCAATGATCACAGGCTCTGGTCGCCAGGAATCAGGTCTTCCGTAAATTCTGTTTTCGTCAATAATGCTGTAGCCTGGATACAGTTGACCGTCTTCTTTACGCAGTATTTGCTCATGACAAGCATAACCCAACTGTTGAAACTGTTTTACTTTTTCTCTTGACTCTAAAATACTTCCCGGAATCAATGGAACTATTATCAATACTTTTACATTTTTTTCTTGGCACTGCTCTAGTATAAGATCTACTATGTCATCATTTTGCCATGAATGATATGTTAATTCTACTTCGTCTACCAAGTTCAAAACACCATACAATGAGAACCATGTATCGTCACCGCTGGTACATAATCTCACAATAGAAGGATGCTCTTTTATCTTTTTTAAAAGTGTGCTTAGATGAGGATAGTGCAATGGTTCGCCACCACCCAATTGCCAAAGTATTTTAGAATGATGTTTGTATCGACTGTGCTGTAACTTTTCGATAACTGTTAGATACTGGTCAACGGAGTACTTTAACTCTCCGTTTTTAAATTGAGATTGGCAATAGGTGCATTTGAATTTACAGTAGCCGTTCAAATCCCATCGTACCTCAGCATGTTCCAATAGTATCATACATGTATTTAACGTGATCAAAAAAAAACGCACCCTAAGGTGCGTTAAAAGGAGCCACAGCAAAATTAGTGTTTAGGCGGCACGTAGTTGGCAGTAATACCAAACGGTGCTGTAATATCTTTGCTACCGTGTACCACAAACAGCGTATCGCAATAGTCTGGGTCACCCCACGAACCAAATGGGTAGCCGTCTGTAAACATTACAAGCTGATGGGGTTGAATATCGTTGTCTTTCATCCATTGCCATACACATTCAAAGCTGGTACCACCACCACCTTGTATGTTGTACTCACCCATACTTCTGCCGTCATCACCAGTAAAGGTGTCTTCGTTGTAAACATCTGTGTCAAAGGTAACTACTCGCACCTTGTAAGAAGTGAACTGATCCAAACTGCCTTGTACCATACCTAAGAAATCTGCCAGCATGCGATCGCAAATAGAACCAGAAGCGTCTAATGCAACAACAATGTCAAGTTCTTCGCCGGGCAATTGTCCGGGCATAACTGCACCAGTATGCCAAGCCTTGCGGTTAGGACGCATCCATGTGTAGTCGCTTTTGACACTGCCTGAGAACTGAATACGCAACAGGTCCTTCAAGTCCATTACAGGAGCGGTAATGTCTTTTACCAGGCGCTCAATGTCCAATGGCGTATTGCCTGCACCTGCATTCTTTGCGGCCTGGATAGTGGCCTCACGCCATTCGTCACGCAAGGCTTTCTTTTCTTCCTCGCTTAACTTCTTAAACTTGGGGCGGCCCTTGCCTTTGCCATCTTTGTCACCGTTGCCGTCACTGTCACCGTCGCCATCTTCGCCTTCGCCATCCATATCCAAGTGCTCGTCAAAGGGCATTTTAATAACAGTGGCATTGGCCATCAAGTCGTCATAAACTTCGTCGGCTGTCTTGCCTTCGTATTTGCGATCCGCTAAAATTTCTACGGCAGTAATACGAGTACCAACACTTTCACGGATCAACATATTGTTGATGATAAAGTCACCAGCCATGTTCCAAACCTGAGGTTCGCGATCGCCACGGCGTGTCATATGTTCAAAAATAATATGTCCAAGTTCGTGAGCAAAACCAAATACCAACTCACCATCACTCAGTTTCTGTATAAAATCTTTATTGTAGTAAAATTTGCGACCGTCTGTTGCAATGGTCTTGCACCACTCAACTTCTTCCAGTTTCAAGCGAGCCGCCAAAGGACCCCAAAAGGGATACTTGAGCAACATACTGACACGGCTCTTAATTAAACGATCTTTTGCAGGCATCTTAGACATTGAAGGTGGCCCCTATTTGTTTCTGTCTGTATCTATTATACTGTAAATTCATCAATGTTGTCAACGATTTGATCAATAACTTCGTACACCCAAGCCACTGGAATTTCCAGCATCATTGCAATAGTTGTGGGTCTGTAATCTTGCTCCAGCAGGGCTTCGATCTCTAAACTTAAATTTTTCATTGAACTCATTTTGGATCCTTTTGCTGTTTATGTGTATATTATACTAGGGTTTTGGCTCAGTGTCAACCGTTTTTTCTGTTGTTTTTTTGCTACAAGTTAGGTCCCAAATCATAGCAGTTTCTGGGCTTCTAAACCAGATCTTTTGCTTGGGAATAAAATCCCAGTCTAACCGCTTTAGCCCTTGTTCTCGTGCCCACTTGGTAACTTCATTGATTGTTATGGCTCGATCAAGAATCCGGACGGACCAACTTTTTCTTTGTTCGCGGAGCCACTCGCTAACGTCAGAAGGGGTAGGGGGTTGATCCGTCCAGATCTCTTTGTAATCCGAACCATATAGCATTTCTGCTACTGGCTCGGATCTCTGTCTATTACTCATCAGTAAGTAAGTTGGCGTAACGTTTGAAGAACTCTGGGAAGTTGGTCATTTTCTTACGATCAAAAACCACCTTGTAAGACTTCAATACAGTATGAGCACCCATGATAACCATTTCTGGTTCAAAGTTCGCCATCATAAAGCCAAGCCAGTTGTCTGCATTTTTGTTGAACTCGTCCAACTTGCCTGCTCGCTTGCCTGCTTCGTAACGTGTACGAAGTTCGTAGCTCAGGCTGGTAACCAGAGCGTATGCGGCAGATACTTCTTTGCTCTTGAAAGTGGTAACTTTGCCAGTCAACACATCTGATGGGTCAGGCAAGTCTGCGGCATGCTTGCGGTGTGCCATAAACTTAATTGCCATACCTTCACCAACCAAGCCAGCCACCATGTCAGTGTTGGCGCTGTCGGGCATGTCGTCATCCAACATGTCGCTTACAAAACTCCAGGTACGTGGAGTAGAGAACGCACGGTCGTGTTGCGTAGGATCAAAGTTGTACAAGTCACCTTTGAACTGCTTTAAGAAGCCAACCACGTGTGGGTGGATCTCGTTCATGATAGCCCATTGTTCCCAGTCCTCAAAGTCCACACGGATCTCCAAGTGCATAAAACGATTGGCAAGTGGGCTAGGCATACGATATGTAACACCCTTATCACCCATACGATTACCTGCGGCAATCATAACAACATTGCCTGGCAATGTGT
>Ga0114959_10001146_pt1 | contig 23782 bp, 26 predicted proteins | sample C_130625_EF_Meta_FD_87317 | JGI IMG/M metagenome (GOLD analysis project Ga0114959, IMG submission 87317) | Freshwater microbial communities from Lake Croche, Canada to study carbon cycling - C_130625_EF_MetaG | ecosystem: Environmental > Aquatic > Freshwater > Lake | place: Lake Croche, Canada... | reverse complement strand
TATTTACACATGTATATCCTTTATTATGTTCATTATATTCAAAATATTTATCTTTTTAATCAACAGTAAAATTGGAAAAATCTATATTTTAATAGTATTTATAAAATTATACAAAGACGATAATCAATTCGCTGTTTTTATTGCGAATACAATATTAAAACTACTATCTATTGCTGATTCGCATATAGGTGCCAGTATTTATATAAATAATTGTATTGAACAAGCAAAACAATCTGTTATTAATAGTATCCCTGTATTATTAACTAGTGGTGTTATAAATAATCTATTAAAAAGCACTATTCAATCAGCATTACTTGACCCCACAATTCTTGCGAGTTTCATTCAAAAACTTACACCAGAGCTGTCATCACAAATTATACAACAGTCATTGCCAATATTATCTCAAGGTTTGAGTGATGCGATGGCAAGTTCTACACCTCAATTAGTAAATGCTGTTACACAAAGTATATCATATGCTACACCGCAGTTGGTAGGAGCAATAACAGAATCTACATTAAGTCTTAGTCAAAACATTGCTTCTGAATTGGCTCCTGTTTTAATTGAAGGTATATCTATTTCTGTTACAGAAAATGTAGGTAATTTAGTGACAAGTAGTGCTACAGCATTAGTAACACAAACAGCTACACAAATGGCAAATCAACAAATAACAAGCGGTTTAGTTAATACAGTTTCAAAAGTTGCGTTAGGTTATGCTGTAAAAGCTGGGGCTTATTTTTTAACAGGCGAAACTACTACTGGAGACATTTTACAACAAGTTATAAAAAATACAGGTGGAAAAAGAATTAAAAAATCTAAAAAGGATAAAAGGAAAACGCAAAAGAGTAAGAGGAAAACGCAAAAGAGTAAGAGGAAAACGCAAAAGAGTAAGAGAAGGCTATAAAATTGATAAACAATTATATTAAAGACATTATTGTATATTATATAAATTGAAATGGGTATCCCAAGTTATTTTTCATATATTGTTAAAAATCATGCAGCAATTATTAAAAAATTAGAAGGTCATACAATCCAAGTAAATAATCTTTATTTGGACTGTAACTCAATTATATATGATGCTATTCATAACATAGATTTTACAAAATTAGTAGACAGTGACGTTAATACTATTATTAAAAATGTAATATTAAAAATTGATGAATACATTTTCCAATTAAAACCAGATAATAATATTTTTATTGCGTTTGATGGTGTTGCGCCTGTTGCGAAACTTGAACAACAGAGGTCAAGAAGATATAAATCATTATATCAAAATAATGTTACTAGAAATATTTTTAAAAATACCAATCCTGACCCATGGAATACTACAGCAATAACACCAGGAACTGTTTTTATGAAAACGTTAAACGATAAAATAAAACATAAATATAGTAATCCAAAAAATTATAACGTTAACCAAATATTAATTTCAACAAGTGATGAACCTGGTGAAGGCGAGCATAAATTATTTGAATACATTAGAACATTTCCTGAAATTCATAAAAACCAAACGACTATTATTTATGGTTTAGACGCAGACCTTATTATGTTATCAATAAATCATCTACCAATATCAGAAAACATTTATTTATTTAGAGAGACACCGCATTTTATTAAATCAATTAATTCAGAACTGGAACCAAACGCATCCTATGTCATTGATATTCCTGAATTAGCAAAAATTATTACTTTGGACATGAATAATGGAATGGAATTAACAACAAAGCAACAAAAAAATCGTATTTATGACTATATTTTTTTATGTTTTTTTCTTGGAAATGACTTTATGCCTCATTTCCCATCTGTTAATATTAGAACAGGAGGTGTTGATAAAATGTTGAATGCGTATAAAGCTACAATCGGATGTACAAATGAGAACTTAACAGATGGAAATAAAATTTATTGGAAGAACGTAAGAACATTAGTTAATTATTTAGCTCAAAATGAGGAGGAATTTATTAAAATAGAAACAAAACAACGAGATAGAAAAGAAAAAAATGTAATGCCAAATAAAACACCAGAAGATGAATTTAAAAAATTTGAAGCTACTCCACTATATGAGAGAAGTTTGGAAAAATACATTAATCCATTTAAACCAAATTGGCAGAGTAGATATTATAAATCATTGTTTGATATAGAAATTGATGAGGTAAGACAAAGACAGATATGTACAAATTATTTAGAAGGATTAGAGTGGACTATGAAGTATTACACAACTGGATGTGCTGATTGGCGATGGTGTTATAATTATAATTACCCACCATTATTTTGTGACCTTATTAAATTTATTCCCTTTTTTGATACAGAGTTTGTTGTAAATAAACCTTCAAATCCAGTATCAGATTTGGTTCAATTATGTTATGTGTTACCGAAACAAAGCTTACATTTTTTACCAGAAAAGTTATACACAACACTTTTAAAAGAACATAACGATTGGTATAATATGGATTGTGACTTTGTATGGGCATATTGTAGATACTTTTGGGAATCACATGTAGAGCTTCCTCATATAGAAATTGATGTTCTAGAAAATTTTGTAATAAAAAATAAATGAAAATAAAAATATTTAAAATAAAAGGTTTAAAGATTTTATTTTAAACAGTATAATGGTAACAGCTATCGGCATTGATTTAGGAACGACTTATTCGTGTGTAGGTGTTTGGAATAATGGACATGTAGAAATTATTGCAAATGACCAAGGAAATAGAACTACGCCATCATACGTTTCATTTACAAGTGAAGAGAGATTAATCGGCGATTCCGCAAAGTCATCTGTTAGTCAAAATCCATATAATACGGTGTTTGACGCCAAAAGATTGATCGGTCAAAATTTTAATGACCCAAATGTTCAGTCTGATATGAAACATTTTACATATAAAGTAATTAACAAGGAAAATAAACCATACATTGAAGTAGAATACAAAAAAGAAACAAAGGTTTTCTCTCCTGAAGAGATTAGTTCTATGATTTTAATTAAAATGAAGGAAATAGCAGAGGCATATTTGGGCAATGCTGTCACTGATGCTGTAATAACAGTTCCAGCTTATTTTAATGATTCACAACGTCAAGCAACAAAAGACGCTGGGGCTATTGCTGGATTAAACGTTTTACGTATTATTAATGAACCGACTGCTGCTGCTATAGCTTACGGACTAGATAAGAAACACAATGGTGAAAGAAATGTTCTAATTTTTGACTGCGGCGGAGGAACATTTGATGTATCAATATTAACTATTGACGAGTCAATTTTTGAAGTTAAAGCAACTGCTGGAGATACACATTTAGGAGGCGAAGATTTTGACAATAAACTAGTTGAATATTTTGTTGATGAATTTAAGCGAAAATACAAGAAGGATTTAACCGAAAATAAAAAGTCACTTAGGAGATTGCGAACCGCATGTGAAAATGCCAAGCGTTCTTTGTCTTCTTCGAATGTTGCTAATATTGAAATTGATAGTTTGTATGATGGTATAGATTTTGCTACAAGTATTACACGTGCGAAGTTCGAAAATTTATGTGATTCGTTATTTCGCAAAACGATGCTTCCTGTAGAACAAGTTTTACGTGATTCAAAATTTTCTAAATCAGATATTCATGAAGTAGTTCTAGTAGGAGGCAGCACAAGAATTCCAAAAATCCAACAAATGCTGTCAGATTTCTTTAATGGAAAAGAGCTATGTAAATCAATTAATCCTGACGAGTGCGTTGCGTATGGCGCTGCGGTTCAAGCAGCTATTTTATCTGGGTCTAAGGATGAAAAGATTACTGATATGCTTTTATTGGATGTGTGCCCGTTAAGTTTAGGATTGGAAACAGCTGGAGGTGTAATGACTAAATTAATTAATCGTAACACAACTATTCCTTCAAAAAAGTCGCAAACTTTTTCAACTTATGTGGATAATCAACCTGGTGTGTTAATTCAAGTTTTTGAGGGAGAGCGCACATTGACAAAAGATAATACAATGTTGGGTAAATTTCAATTGGATGGTATTCCTCCAATGCCTAGAGGTGTTCCTCAAATTGAAGTTGTATTCGATATAGATTCAAACGGCATTCTAAATGTATCCGCATCAGAAAAATCTACAGGCAAAAGCAACAAAATAGTAATCACTAATGATAAAGGCAGATTGAGCAAAGAAGAAATTGAAAGAATGATAGAGGAGGCAGAAAAATATAAAAATGAAGATGCTGAATTGCGTGAAAAGATTGAAGCAAAAAACAACCTAGAAGGTAGTATATATGAAGTAAAAAATAAGTTGAATGATTCAAAATGCCAAATTAGCGAAACAGAAAAGAAACAATTAAATGATAAAATTTCAGAAATAGAAGAATGGACAATGAATGATACATATTCTAAGGATGAATATATGAAAAAACAAAGCGAATTGAATGAATTGTTACAAAAAATAATTGCTAGTGGGGTAAATTCATCATCGAACGCACCAGATGTTTCCCCTGATGTATCTAGTGATGAAAACTTTGAACCAAAGATTGAAGAAATAGATTAAACATCTTATTTAGTAATACAATTTGTATTAAGTTATACACATAATATAATAATTTTTATATTATGTATATGAATAATAGTTTTTCACAATTAGGACAAGATTTAGAGGTTTTAAATTTTTATAACAATAAAACAGGCGGGTTTTTTATTGAAATTGGTGCAAGTAATGGAATAGAATTGTCAAACACGTATTTACTAGAAAAATATTATGACTGGAAAGGGATTTGTGTTGAACCTATACCTCAAAGATATGATGAATTAATTATTAATAGACCAAATTCTCATTGTTGCAACAATGCTGTTTATAGTAAAAGCAATATATATGTAATTTTTGACATTGCTAACAATAATGATTTATTTTCAGGAATTAGTAGCAATATTGATTGTCACACAAATGTTGTCAATGAAAATAAGACACAAATTTTGATTAAATCAATTTCATTAAATGATTTATTAAAAAAATATAATGCTCCTGAATTTATAGATTATTTATCATTAGATACAGAAGGGAGTGAATTCGAAATACTTAAAACTGTAAATTTTGATAAATATAAATTTGGATTAATTGATGTTGAACATAACTATGTAGAACCTAGACGAAGTCAAATAAGAGATTTACTATCATCAAATGGTTACATTTATATAAATGAAAATAATTTTGATGATAGATATAAATACGGTTCTGTATAAATATATTATATTCTCAAAGTAACTTAAAGAACGATGGATTGGGAAGGAATTATTTTTTCCCAAAAGTATTTCAGGTTTTGAAATTTGGACATTTATAAATGTCCATTTTCAGAAAGTCCTTACATTCCCAGGGTTTTTTCCTTCCTTCGCTGCATAATTGAAAATTAGCGTCTGGTTACTGAAAATATATTTTTAAGTTTGTTACCGTATTTTTTACATTATTTTTTATGAAAATAAATTAGGATTTTTTTATATTAACTAAAATTAAGGAAAATGTTAACAAAAAAATCCCAAAAAATCCCAAAATTCGAATGTATAAATTGTGAATACTATACTGATAACAAAAAAGACTTTGAAAAACATTTGTCGACATCAAAACATTTAAAAATCTGTTCAGTTAACAAACCAACAGATTTTGTTAACAAAAAAATCCCATATATTTATAACTGCAATATTTGTAATAAATCATATAGGTCTCGTGTAGGTTTATGGAAACATAACAAATTATGTAAATATGAATTAACTAAAAATGATGCAAATGAAAATAAATATGTTGATGAACCTACAGATAAACAATTAATAATGATGCTAATTAAAGAAAATTCTGAATTAAAAACTTTAATGTTTGAACAATCAAAAGAAGCAAATGAATTACAAAATACAATACTAGAAGTTATAAAAAATGGAACTCATAATACTACATATAATAACACAAATTCACATAATAAATCATTTAACTTACAATTCTTTTTAAATGAAACATGTAAAGATGCGATGAATATTATGGATTTTGTTGAGTCAATTCAGTTACAACTTTCTGATTTAGAAAAGGTTGGCGAAGTTGGTTTCGTAGAGGGTATTTCTAATATCATTGTGAAAAACTTAAAGGCGCTTGATGTCACTCAAAGACCTGTCCATTGCACTGATAAAAAGAGGGAAGTTCTCTATGTAAAGGATGAAGATAAATGGGAGAAACAAGATGAGGATAACGTAAAACTTAGAAAGGTGATTAAGAAAGTTACAGATAAAAATATGAGATTAATACCAAAGTATAGAGAGAAATACCCTGATTGTAACAAAAGTATTTCAAGATATTCCGACCAATATAATAAAATTATTGTAGAATCCATGGGGGGTTCTGGTGATAATGATGATGAGAAGGCAGCCAAAATTATAAAAAATATTTCCAAACAGGTTATTGTAGAAAAAGAACAAGAGGCAGATGTTCTTTAAATTAGTTTAAAATAATATATATTACCAAAATAACTTAAAGAAATTTGGCAGGGAAGGAATATTTTTTTCCCAAAAGTATTTTAGGTTTTGGATTTTGGACATTTATAAATGTCCATTTTTCAAAAGTGCTTACATTTTGGGGGTAAAAGGGAAGCCGCCACTGCATAATTGAAAATTAGCGTCTGGTTACTGAAAATTTTTTTTTTAGTTTGTTACCATAAAATTTTTATTATTTTTGTAGAAAAGGATTTAGGAGATTTTCGCACTATCATATAAGATAGTAAATGGATAGTAAAAAGTCGCAAAAAGTCGCAAAAATATTTAGTTGTATATGTTGTAACTATTCTACGTCTAAAAAACATGATTACATTAAACATATTGCCACACCTAAACATCAAAAATCGGCAAATGATAGTAAAATGGTAGTAAATGATAGTAAAAACTCGCAAAAAGTCGCTAAAATATACAAATGTAATTGTGGTAAAATGTATAAATATGATACTGGTTATTACAGACATAAAAAAACATGTAACGTTTGCGAAGATAACTATAATAATGAAGATATCATAAAAATAAATAAAGAAACTACAGACAAAGAACTCATTATGCTATTAATTAAAGAAAATGTAGAAATGAAAAATATGATGATGGAAGTTATTAAAAATGGAACTCATAATAACAGCAATAATAACACAAATTCACACAACAAATCCTTCAATTTACAATTCTTTTTAAATGAAACATGTAAAGATGCAATGAACATTATGGATTTTGTTGAATCTATACAATTACAACTTTCTGATTTAGAAAAGGTTGGAGAAATTGGATATGTAGAAGGTATTTCTAATATTATTGTAAAAAACTTAAAAGCATTGGATGTGACTCAAAGACCCGTTCATTGCACTGATAAAAAGAGAGAAGTGTTATATGTTAAGGATGAAGATAAATGGGAGAAACAAGATGAAGATAATACTAAACTCAGAAAGGTGATTAAAAAGGTTACAGATAAAAATATGAGATTAATACCAAAGTATAGAGAGAAATATCCTGATTGTAACAAAAGTATTTCAAGATATTCAGACCAATATAATAAAATCGTCGTAGAATCAATGGGTGGCTCTGGTGATAATGATCATGAAAAAGCTACCAAAATTATTAAAAATATTTCCAAACAGGTTATTGTAGAAAAGGAGCAAGAAGCAGATGTTCTTTAAATTAGTTTAAAATAATATATATTTCCAAAATAACTTAAAGAAATTTGGCAGGGAAGGAATATTTTTTTCCCAAAAGTATTTCAGGTTTTCAATTTTGGACATTTATAAATGTCCATTTTCAGAAAGTCCTTGTATTTCGGGGTGTAAAAGGAAGCCGCCACTGCATAATTGAAAATTAGCGTCTGGTTACTATAAAAATATTTTGTAGTTTGTTACCATAAATTTTTTATTATTTTGTATAAAAAGGGTTAGACAAATTTTATATTGTTATTTTATGACAACAAATGACAACAAAAACCTGCTCAAAAACCTGCCTCGTTTTTATTGTGAACAATGTAACTATGGGACAGGTAAGAAAAGTAGTTTTTCAGAACATTTATTGACTGCTAAACATTTGAAAACAACGATTGACAACCAAAACCTGCCAAAAACCTGCTCAATAAAACATCAGTGCGAAAATTGTGAAAAAAAATATAATGACCGCGCAGGATTATGGAGACATAATCAAAAATATCACAAACATGTTCAAAATGAACAAATAAATTTAGGCATTGAAACTCAAAATAATGAAATTCAAGAACTTAAAGAATTTATGAAATATTTTATGAAGGAGAATTCAGAAATGAAAAATATGATGATGGAAGTTATTAAAAATGGAACTCATAACACTATTAACAATAACAGTAATAACAAATCATTTAATTTACATTTCTTTTTAAATGAAACATGTAAAGATGCGATGAATATTATGGATTTCGTTGAATCAATTCAGTTACAACTTTCTGATTTGGAAAAGGTTGGAGAAATTGGTTACGTAGATGGTATTTCTAATATTATTGTGAAAAACTTAAAAGCATTAGATGTAACTCAAAGACCTGTTCATTGCACTGATAAAAAGAGAGAAGTTCTCTATGTAAAGGATGAAAATAAATGGGAGAAACAAGATGAGGATAACGTAAAATTTAGAAAGGTAATTAAGAAAGTTACAGATAAAAATATGACATTAATACCAAAGTATAGAGAGAAATATCCTGATTGTAACAAAAGTATTTCAAGATATTCCGACCAATATAATAAAATTATCGTAGAATCCATGGGCGGTTAAGGCGATAATGATGAGGAAAAGGCAGCCAAAATTATTAAAAATATTTCCAAGCAGGTTATTGTAGAAAAAGAACAGGAAGCAGATGTTCTTTAAATTATTTATAATTTATAACTATAATTATAAAGTAATCGTAAATTTATATTTTTATATAAAAATGTTTGAATAATTTATATAAAAATTGAATATTCAATGAGTTATAATTGAGTATTTTTTATTGTATATATTTTATTATGTTTTTGACACATATCTATGATAAGTTGTTTATTTTCAATCCTTGAATCTATGTGAATAATGTAATTTGAAAAAGATATTAATTGTTCTATTAAATATTTATCATATTTTGTATTTGGATAAACAATGTAATTTTTTTTATCAACCATTGTTTTTCTTATGTCTTCATTGTCTCGTATTATTGAATAATAACTATTCGTGTATAAACTATTGCGTGTAAACCATAAAAAATGGTTTGACTTATTATTGTTATCAAAAACAAGCAGTTCGTTATTTAAACTAGACGTTTCTTTTAAGAAATCAAATAGCTTCTCTATATTTTTATAACCATAAAATTTTTCTAGAAATTCATTTATTTGTTCATCTATTAGAGGTTTCCATAATTCTTTATTTGATAAAATAGCATAATATTTAAGAATTATACTTTCAATACTATCGCCATAAAGAGCACTTTCAAAATATTTTTTAGTTAGCAAATTATTTGTTACAACTAAATACCCTCGCGATATTGTCTCAAATATTCTATTAGAAATATAAGTATCATTGTGTTCACCACCTTGAAATGGTAGCAAACCTTTAACTCCAAAAGTATCATTAATGTATTCAAATGAATTTTCGAAAACCGCACCATTGTTTGTATAATCAAATTTTTCATGTATAACAAATTTTTTCCTTGTATTTATATTATCAATATAAGAACTATCCTCCTCATTTAATCCAAACACTCTACCTTTTAATAATAATGGTATATGATAGGTTTCGCATACATCAATTAATTCTTTTATCATTTCTATATTCAAATACCAAATACTTCCAATATAGCATAAATATTTTTTATTGTTACTTGTATCATAAATAGTATCCAAATTATTTTTAATTTCTAAAATATTTGTATATAAATCATTTGAAAACCAAGGTAAACAAATTGTTCTGTCTTCTATATTTTTTTCAAAATAATCAAGGTTTTTAATTTTCTCTCTGCACAATAAAACAATATATTTTTTGCTATTATAAATAACTGAGTTTATTGGTTCATTAAAAAAATCTTCAACTGTCTTATACCCTACATTATCATTAAAATCATCACAATGTAATATGTAAAAAATATCATTTCTTTGTGGAAGATTAGTGTATTTCATATGGCAAGGTGAGCAAAAGATAATTGAATTTTGTAGTACAGTTTCTTCTATAATATCATCATCATACCAATATATATTTAAATGTGGGTAATAAAATTTAAAAAATTCATAATACATGTTATGGATGTATTTATGCGTATGGTCGCTATTTTTAAACCCAAAAATAATTATATTTTTTATTAAACATGTATTTAATTCTGTATACAAAGAATAATCCCAATTCCAATAATTAGTCATTTGATTTTCTTTTTTAGAATCACTTTGGATATCAGATAAATCAGGGAATGATACGAATAGGTCTTTTAATACACAATAAAAATTATATTTTGAATATAATGTCATTAACATTAAATCAATTGGACCAAGTATTTCTTCTTGAAACCTTATAATATCATCAAAAATCGTATTTTTTATTAAAAGTGCGTGAGTTGCCCATGTTTTATAGTTTGGTCTATACACATAATTATTTATTTGTTTCGTATCAAAAAATTCTTTGTTATTGTGAATATTATCGTTTATATCAATTACACATTCAGGGTCCCCTTGTTTTTTACCAAGATAAATAAAATCCCAATCGTCTGATATATTATCAATTAAAGTATTTAATTCATTATCAAAATTTTTGATAATAATAAAATCATCTTCAAGAATTAAAATATTTTTATAATTGTTCTGTTTTGCGTCCTTTAAGCATTCTATATGTGATAATAAACAACCCATCGCACCTTTTGTAAAATTATTTTTTATAAATTCTTCTGTCATATTTTCAATAACTTTATTATATAAATTATTATACACACAATTATTAGATACAGTATCTACGGCTTGAATAAATTTATAATTAGTTATGTTATTATTTTTAAATTGTATTAAACATTTTTCTTTTTTTAAATGTTGTTTTTGTAAATTTATTACATATATTTTATCAATAAAAGTATTAATCATTTAATATAGTTAAATAAAATTTATTTTAAAAAAAAAGTAATTTACTAAAACCATTTCAAAATATTAATATAGAACAAATTTTTGAATAAAATGGGTTATTATGATGATAACGAAAGTTGGAAAGGCGCAGACATTAATAAAACAACAAATTGTTGTAATTTAATAATAACGTATTTATCTTTTACATTTAGATTACAAATATTAAATAATAATAATATTTATAATGTCAAAAAAAATAATTAGTGAAATTCCTAACAGAGATGCTTTTTTTCATTTATTGAAGCATAATACAGGGTTGATTATTATTAAATTAGGAGCTGAATGGTGCGGTCCATGTAAGAAAATAAAGCCAGCAATCGACGGGTTTTTCGCCTCATCTCCTCCAGAAGTTATATGCGCAGATATAGATGTAGATAAATGTTTTGATTTTTATTCTTTTTTAAAAAGTAAAAAAATGGCAAACGGAATACCATTAATATTGTGTTACATAAAAGGAAATAATACATTTATTCCAGATGATTCAGTAACTGGTTCAGAACCAACGCAACTACACCAGTTTTTCGCAAGATGTGGTAATCATTTAGTTACATCAATGAAAAATAATCCATAAATTGTTCTTTAAGTAGGTTATAATATAATAAATATAATAACTATAAAACACAAAGTATAAAATAAAAATGATTAGGATTTCTCTCTACTAACGAAAATAAACATGTTCAAATGACGGAAGAAAATAATTATTTATTGGAACAACTGTTGGATAAAAAAATCAAACAACAAAATGATTTCTTATTTTGTTGTTTAAGTGACGAGTTCATGAAATGGTGGTTTTTCCATAGCACCCCAACAGGTATAACTATTGAATATAAAGAAACTGATGTATTATTATGTTATTGTTTAGATTGTTGTTCTAATTGTTTAGAATTAAACCTAAATAAAACATTTATGTGTAAAGAGAGAACAATATGTTTTATGTGTTGTTGTTCTTTTACTTTTGAATAAATTATAAATTGTAATTTGTAAATAGGTTTTGTAAATAAAATATAATAGTATAATATATGAAACCATTCACTAATTTATTCATTCTTTTTTTTATTCTTATTGTTTTAGGGTTCTTATATAAAAGGTTTGAAGATAAACGTATCAAAGAAGATAGTAATAATGTTTACGAAGCAATCCAAAAATATTTATTGGACGATGTAACTTTAGCTAAGAGTAAGAAACCTATATTATGGATACATGTTCCTTATGAATACAATTCTAGAAAATGGTTAAGTTTTGGCTCTCGTAGCTCTTTTGATTTAAACCAACCCTATTTATATTTAACGGTTAGAAGTATTATAAATCAATGTGAGAACGATTTTACAATTTGTATTATCGACGATAACACGTTTCATAGATTGATTCCTGGATGGAATATTAATATGTCAAAAATATCAGACCCTATTTTATCCAATATGAGAATGTTAGGGTTTATGAAGTTGTTATATATTTATGGCGGTATGATGTGTCCTATTTCGTTCTTATGTATGAAAAATTTAAATGGTCTCTACAACAAGGGTATAAGAGGAGATAAGATGTTTTTATGTGAAACAACTGATAGAAACATTACATCTTCTGAATTTGATTTTTACCCAAATTTATCATTTTGTGGTGCTCCAAAAGAATGTGAAACTATTAAAGAAATGTGTGATTTTATTCAACGCACAGTTTCGAGTGACTATACCGCAGAAAGTGTATTTTTAGGTGATTTTAATAGATGGGCAAATTCACGCATTAAGTCAGGTAAAATTAATTTAATAGATGGTCTTGAAATTGGAACAAAAACTACTCAAGAAAAGTCAATATTAATCGACGATTTGATGTCTAATCACTATTTGGATTTATATCCAGGAACCTTTGGTATATTAATACCAGCAAATGAAATGTTAAATCGTAGAAAATATGAATGGTTCGCTAGATTGTCAGCCAAACAAGTATTAGAATCGGATACAATTATTGGAAACTATTTACTAATTTCAACAGCACCTGATGCTAAACAAGGCATATTAGAACCTTTACAAATGAAACCGAATTGGGTTGGTTTTTGGAGAACTCCATTACAGGATGTATATGGTCTTAAACAGAATTTCCTTGGTGATAACATGATGAAAGTAGAATATCCAAGGAGATAAGAGGTAAAATATAAACTTTAATAAATCTACTTAAATATTATGTAATATTAATATTTAAGTTAAATGGATTTTATACCAGATTGTTTAGTATTGAAAATTGAAGAACACTGTAGTGAAGGAAAAGGCATTGATACAACTTTATATGTTTTGTATGATAAAAAAGAGCATAATTATGTGCTAAGAGGAAAACGTCAAAATTTTTTAGATAAATCACCATGTGTATATTCATTCATTTGCGACCATACTAAAGTCCTAGCAGATTTTATAAGTTTTGTAGTAGATAAAGAGAATCATTGGAGCTATACACTATATAACTATGATAATTTACCTTATGAATCATATGATATTACATATGATTTTTTTAAGAAATATGAGTCACAAGAATATGAATTGGCTGGATATGATAATGTGAAATATACCAGAAAAGAAATTATTAGAAATTTAAGAATGTTGCGAAAAGTTTACAATATTTTTCACTAATTATATAAATATATTATATAATATATAATGGGATTTAGTTCAGGGACGTTTATTCTTGCGGGAACAGCAATAGCTATAGCTGGTGTTGGGTTATATGTATGGGATACAAGAGGTAGTAAATTATTCTCTAGCTCAACTACAACTACAACTCCAACGACAAATGGGTATATTCCACCAACTAATCAAGTTGCTGGAAAGTCTTTAAAAAATAAAAGAAAAACTAACAAAAAAACCAAAAGACATTAGATAATTATTTTGCGTGTAATAAATGCAAAATAATTAAAATACTTATATATAAATTATGAATGAAACATCTTCGTTACTTTTAGCAACAGTCGTTTTAGCGCTTGGAGGATTAGGATTATATATTTATAAAAATTCAGATGAGGATAGTAATGATAATAAAAATGATGGAGGATACTATGATGAAGACGAAATATTCAGTTCTAATGATGACTATAAAGAAGATACAGAGATTTACGAGACAAAATCTAAATCACGCGCTGGAAAAACAAAACGAAGAAAACCAGCTACAGGAAGTAAAAGAAGATATTAGATGTATATGTAATAAACAATATCATATTTTGACTTGTCATATTTAATTTGTGATGTATAATGTATTTTATTAAAATTACAAATTTGTCTTAAAATAGTAGTAAAACTGTTATAAGTAAGCTTTCTAGTTAAGTATTTTTGTTTAGAAATATGATAACAATCACTTACATCTTCTATAAATTTTGGAATGGTTCCCTTAAACACACCTTTTTTAAAACTATCTACATTAAAGGTGTAATTTTTCTCATTTTTCATACATATCTCATCCAATAAATTAAAAAGAATATTTGGAGACACCTCTTTTTTAAATATTTGAATTGACATATATTATATATTAAGTTAATATATTTTATAAAATATATTATTTTACTGTTATTGTATTTTTAACGCAGTTTAAGTTATTTGCTGAAGGAATGTATAGCTTAAATTATTCGTAAACAATGATAACTCAATTTCATGTTCGTGTATGTTATGAAAAATGCTGATATACTTACATATTAATGGAATAATATTGTATTTTTGTTGTTCTGTTAAAACAGCTGTTGATTTAACGAATAAAAAATAATTATCAAGAATATCCATAACAGAGTATCCTTTATCGTATATATCATAAATAATACTAATTGCTTCATTAACTTTATTGTTTTTTATTAGATTAGTATAATCTTCTAATACTATAAAACTAATATTTGAGCATAACTGTATTGCTAAACTAAGTGTAATTTTATCATTAACTAATTTAAATTTCTCCATATAATTTATAAGAATTTTTACAGAGTTATTAGAAATATTAATTATAAATTCTTTAGCATCATCATCTATATCGATGTGTTCATTTGTTTTAATTTTATCAATAAGCATGTAAAATAATTCTCTCTCTAAAGGTTTAATTTTAATTATTATCATTCGTGACTGAATGCTTTCGATAACTTTTTGAACATTACTACAAGAAGAAATAAAATGAACATTATGACTAAATTTATCAATACAATTACGAAAAACCTGTTGGCTTTGTTCATTTATTATATCAATGTCATCAAGAACAACAATTTTCTTTTTGTTTTTTATAACAGAACATGTTTGACAAAAAGTTTTTACGTCAGTTCTGTAGTAATTAATTCCTTGTTCTTTAAGACTATTTATATAAAGAACGTTTTCTTCATATTCATTAGGCGAATAACCAACATAATACTCTTTTATGATAGCATTTAAATGGGATGTTTTGCCAGATGACATGTCTCCAATTAACAAAATATTTAAATTATCTATTGTAATAAGTGTTTTAAGCATATTAATAACTTCATTATCAATACCAAAATCATTAAAATATATTGGTTGGTATTTATATATAAATAATTTGTCTTCGGTATTCATTAATAATATTATACGTAAATAATTATTTAAGTATATCTTACATAATATTATTAAATGTCTGAGAATTTTTATAAAATTTTAGGTGTAGAAGAAAATTCTACAAATGATGAAATAAAAAAGGCATATAGACGAATGCAGATGAAATATCACCCAGATAAGAATTCAAATAGTCAAGAGTCCATAAATATGACACAAAAATTAAATGAAGCATACGAAAATTTAGGAGATGAGAAAAGAAGAGCAGAATATGATATTTCTAGAAAGAATCCATTTATGAGAATGAACGCTTCTGGTGGAGGAATGGAGGTTCCAATGAATGATATTATAAATGCTTTTTTTGGAGATGGAGGTGCGTTTCCAGGAATGCCAGGAATGCCAGGATTTCCAGGAATGCCAGGATTTCCAGGATTTCCAGGTATGCCGCCTGGTGCGAAAGTTCATGTATTCCACGGTGGCCCAATGGGATTTCATCAAGCAATACAAAAACCATCGCCAATTGTTAAAAATTTAATGATATCTATGGAACAAATATTAACAGGAACAACAGTTCCATTAGAAATAGAGAGATGGATAATAGAAAATGGAAGTAAAATATTTGAACACGAAATTGTTTATATACCCATACCTCAAGGTGCCGATGATGGTGAAATAATTATTTTAAGGGATAAAGGAAATATAGTAAGTGAGAATCTAAGAGGTGACATTAAAATATTTGTTAAAATAGTTAATGAAACTAATTTTAAGCGGTCTGGTTTAGATTTAATATTAGATAAAAATATATCATTGAAGGATTCATTATGCGGGTTTTCTTTTGAAATTAAATACATAAATGGTAAAAGTTATACATTAAATAACAATAAGGGTAACATTATTCCTCCAGAATATAGAAAAATATACCCAAATATGGGTTTAACGCGTGGAGAACATAAAGGAAATATGATTATTCATTTTCACATAGATTTTCCCGAAAAACTTACTGATGAACAAATTAGTAAATTAAGCGAAACATTGTAACCCATATATATTTAATAAATTAAACAATTTAAAAAGATAATATATTTATTATATGTGGTTGTATAGAAGCTATTGTGTCTGTTGTTTCTAATATGAGTATATTAGAACATTAGGTGTTCCCCAGACAAGTTCTACTATCAGGTAGTTCATTTATTTCTGAAATATAGAGATATTACAATATATAATGACATTGTAATATTTTTATATTTGCTTTTATATTTAACCACCATGCACCCTCCTTGCTGCCTTAGCTCAGTTGGTTAGAGCAATCGCTTTGTAAGCGATAGGTCCAGGATTCGACTTCCTGAGGTAGCTACTAATATTATAATTAAACATTTAGAATACTTAATTATAATTATTTTACTCTACTTTTTATAAAAGTGGATATATATAAATGGCAGGAAGACCTCGTATAATTAGAAGTATAAAATCATATGTAAATCATATAGATAATAATACATTTTCTGGACCTATGAAAATGGGAACAGCCCCTAGTATTGGTGTTACAAGAAATTATTGGAATAACTATATAACACAATGTAATACCGACCCTAACGCAGTAAAAAAGAGTTATGCTAACATGGTATTTTTAAATATTAATTCAGCCCAAACACCCGTTTCTGCTGGATTTAGACCAACAACTAATTATAATTATTCTTATAATCCGCCGAAGGGAGTTGGATTTTATGATGCTAATTCAAAATATAATAACCATTATTATAGACCATATAACCCGCCACGTTAAGAGAAAGTGGTTATTTTTTTTGAACTGGCGGGTAAGGGAAATAACCATTTGGATTTCCTGTATAGTTGTCATATCTGCCTAAGTAAGGATAAAAAGCACCGCATTGTGTGTTGTTAGAACAAACAGTCGCTAGTCTATTTTTCGCACGTCTATTAGATGTGCTAGAAGCACCTACACCTCCTGTGCCAGGTTTGTATTTGTTATATAAATCAGTAGCACTATTACATGTAATGTTACCACCTGGGTTCATTTTGGTGCTTCTTCTTCCACCAACACCTAGATTTTTCTTGTATAAAAAACCAGGAAAATTTGTAGTATTTCCATACCAGAATTGACCATTTGAATTACTTCCTGTTCCAAAACCTTTATAATGAGACATTTTATATATTACTTAAATATTTTATTTACCCCTTTTACATTACAAACACTATTTTTATTAAATTAACAATTAATTTAACAAATACAACTCATATATAGATAATTATTTATACTAAAGGACGAAACCACTGTGGACGCTCACGACGTTTATTCCAAGTGGCAATTCTTTGCTTTTCGGGAGACATATAATAGTTTCTATAAGATTCCACTGCGTCGTCTGTCTTGTATTCATTCGGCATGGCTAAGGCAAATGGTGTGAGCCCTTCTGATTCAAATTTATGGTCTTGAGGTAAATTTTCTCTCAACATCATAGCAACTAAATAAGATTTATGAAATTTTGTTTCTGGATGACCGTAACGAAACCGCCATTCTTTGTGTAGTTCTTCTACCAAATCAAGAACCCAAATAAAATTCGTCTTGGATGTGCGACACCATATGGTAACTGGATGATTTTTATGTGCTAATTTATAAATATTATCATTCACTGTATCATCTGGGTCTAAAATCCGCTTGGCTGAGCATAACATTTGCACTGCTTCTAACAATATTTTGCTAACATGTTTATCCATCATGTATTGCGCAATTTCTTGCTGAATAAGAGATAGGATGAAGAGATTCATTTTAATAAACGTTTATTGTAATAAGTAATTTAATTTTATTTAATTGTGTCAATGTAAATCAATTTTTTTTATAAATAAATAATGTATTTATTGTTTAACCAATTTGTAATTCTAAATAGTTTCTAGTTTTTCTTGTAATTTTTGTTGTTTCTTGTTTGCTTCATAAATTTTCCTTTTCTCTTTTAATTCTTCCTTATGATTTTCTCTCCATACTCTTTGCCATTCTCTATGTTTTTCCTTGTTATTTTCTCTATATTCCTTTGTTTTTTCATAAATCTTTTGCTTGTTCTCTTGTCTATATATTTTCATCTGTTCTGAAATAACATCTTTGTGTTCTTGCTTGTATTTTCTCTCTTGTTCTCTAATCTTATCTTTATTTTCTATCCTAAACTTTTCTGTAATTTCTTTTTTAATTTGTTTTTTCTCTTCTTCAGTTAAAAATGCGTTCAATGTATTAAGATTGGCATTGTATTCTTCAATTAGTTCTTGTTCTCTAATTCTGGCTTCTAGTTTTGATTTACATTGTATTTTTTCAATCTCAACCATTTCCCACTCATCCCAACCGCCATTATTACGTATTGTTTCATATTGTTTCAAATGATAATGTTTTTTATCATTTTCATTTGTCGTGTTTTTAATATGATGACGTTTTCTATCAGCAAAATTCTGTGTTTGCCCAATATAACAAAAATCTAAATCCTTGTTTTTAGGACAAATCTTGTAAATTGAAATATTCAAATAATCTTCTTCTGACATATACATTTATATAAATAAAGTCTTTAAGTAGTTTATATAAATATGTTTAAGAAATTTTTCTAGTGGGGATATCATTCGCTACAATGTATATGGAATTTTCTGTTATGATAATGTATTCAGTTCCACTCTTATAAAACTTGGCAATAACACTGGTATACTCTTCTTCACTCTTTACTAGCAATTTTTCTCCGCTAGCTTTAGCACCAACCAGAGCTTTCTTGTCTAGAGAGGCAGTCCAATAATCAAACATAATGGGTTTATCCTCAACAACACTTAGTTTAGCAGCATGTTTTAAAGTTACATCGGATGGTAGTCTATAATTAAAACCATTGTCGGTCTTTTGTGTAGGAGCGGTTTCTGACATTTATATATTTTAAATTATAAGTCTTTAAATACTTATTATTTTTTATATTATTATATTTTAAAAAAATTAAATATAATTAAATAGAATGAAAAGTATTGACACAAAAGAAACCAATTTTTCATTACATAATATTGAGAATTATAAAAAAGACTTTGATGTTACTATAGATAAAATAACATGTAAATACTCAGAACTATTAATTGAATATTATAAATTTATAATAGATAACATTAATATAAAAAATAAGTCTTTATCAATATTTATTCTTATTCGTGGCATAGACACAATTACGAATGTATTTTTAAATATATTATTATATACCAAAAATATTGATATAACATATTTTCATTGTCAAAAATCATTTTATTTTTATTTAGAATTCGTTAGTCAAATTTCAGAAGAAGAAAAAACATTTTTACAATTGACTTCTAGAGATGCTTCAACTTATGTGTATAAAAAGACAATTTTTGAAATTAATAACGAACTTAGAAAAAAAAATGAAGATATCAGTGATACAGTTAGAGAGAAAATAAGTATAATAAATTCATATGTTAACATATACAAGACATACATGTATAAATTGATACAAAATGAAAATTATTCAGATAATAAAAACATTCATTATTTCGTCCAAATTTCAAATAAATTAAATAATTTAAATAATAAACACAAGATTAAATACATTGAATTATTTGTAGATAGTATTTACACTAATGTAATCGACTGTACACACTTTTTTGAAATTAATATTCAACTAGTCAAAAAGTTTTTTAGAAATCAGGATATATTAGATAAATCTGAAAAAAAATATACGTGCGATGAGTTTTTAGATAAATTAAATGGTCCTTTGGACAAATTTATTACATGGTTAATTTGTTAAATTATATATTAGTAATTATAGTTTTTCTTCTAACCTTTTTCTTTTTATCCTTAGGATTTACACCGTCATTATTTGTATTAACCTTATTCACATTTTTTTGACATATAGATTTAAACTCATTTGTCAAAATAACTTTGAGAAATTCGTAAATAATTATTAACACATTTTCATCACACTTTCCAACAATAAGAACACTACCAGTTCTAAAAATCATAAAAGATACTTGACTTATATTTTTATATAAATGTTTATTTTCCTCTGATATTTGAGAACCACTTTGAATTCCAATATCTGGATTATAATAAAATTTACATTGAATTCCAGGATATGAACATGGGTCATAAATACATTGTAAATTATATTTCATCATTAATATGTCGTATAATGTTTCTCTGTTAATAAAGAACCCGCAATTGAAATTTGAATTTATTAAAACTGTTTCATTGCTGTTATCCTTGTATTTTAATTCTATGTCAACATGAGGTTGTAAAATTTCTATCACTTGTTTTAATATTATTTCAAATATTACATCACTTTGAACACCTGGTATTTCTAATTTTCCTGTATTAAAAACCTTTACATGAAATTCTTTGAATGTTTCTTCAATTCTCATTCTTATAATTAAAACAAAACAATTGTAAAACGCACTCTTCTTCTTACATCTGTAACTCATAATATCTTTTTTAGATATACCTATGCTTATTTTTCGAATGTCCTTAAATTTAATGCGACCACTGGGGTTATCTATATGTGTTATAATATGCTCATCAACATAACATTCGTTAATAACTTTATCGTTTATCAAATTTAATTCTTCTTTTGTAAGTGAATTAAATTTCATTTGTTTTTTAATAACTCCATTCATCGGTTTAGCATAAAGTATAACTGGAATTGCCCAAAATAGTTCTTTAAGGTCTATAGGTCTATTTAAATAAGCAATTTTTGTTTTGGTTGATATATAAATATTTGAAGCTTTAGGTGCTTCGTGTAATTCTTCATTAAAATCATCAGAAATATTTGTAGAAATAAATTCTTCACATTCATCATCTATTAATTCATTAATATTTTCATCATCGTCATCGTCGCATGATAAATCGTGAGACATGAAACTTTCCCATTCTTTATCTATATTCATGCTTATTGACATACTAATTTGTGTTACAATATCTTTATATTCTTTATATTAAAATTATTTCAATTATTTTATTTACATATAATATAAAGAATGAGAAGAGGTGAAAAGATTATTCTTGAAAAAAGTAATATTATTTCAATTAATAAAAAATTACCCACTCAAAATATTAAACAACTTGATACAAAAGGAGAATATGGACTAAAAAATAATTTATTTGACCCAACAAAAAATTCTCCTCCTAATGAGTTTATATTAAAATTACAAAAGAGAATGAACATTTATGATTCGAAGATTTATGATATAAATGATATCAACTGTGAAACAGCATAGTTTATATAAATATTATTATTTTGATTTTGGGAATGCATTAAATTTTCAACAAAATTTAAAAATCTATTGCTTATTATTTCAGGATGGCTTCGAATAATATACATTAAAAAATCTTTTATTATATTTTTTTTATCAATATTATATTTAATACTAATATCATAAATATAATTGCTACTTTTCTCAATTTTTTCATTATATGATATATTTTTTATAAGTTGTTCCCATACTTCATCGTCTATTATATTAAATTTTGGGGTTTCGTCATATGTAAGTTTTACAATATCTTGATTTGACTGCATAAAATTTATCATACTACGTATATCTGATTTATACAACAGTTGTATACATTGTAATGATTTCTCACTTAAATTTAACTTTTCAGATATAGAAATATTATTTAAAAAATTTATTATATCATTTTTTGGCAATTGATTAAACCTTAATCTAATGAATTCATTTTGAAGACCTTCATCTATTTTGCTTATATAATTACAAATCAAACAAAACCTCACATTACTTGAATAACTTTGTAATAAATATTTTAAAGCTTGTTGTGCGTTTTTTGTCATATAATCCACTTCGTCTAAAATAACAAATTTCATACCCTTATGAAATAATGGTTTTGAATTAACAAATAAATTTATATTGTTTCTTATTATATCAATTCCTCTCTCATCAGATGCGTTTAAATGAATAATTAAATCCTTGTTTTTATTATTTATTTTTTCCTGATAATCGTTAATTAAATTGATGATTGTTGTTGTTTTACCTGTGCCAGGAGGCCCATAAAATAGTAAATTTGGAAAATAAGAAGTATTTATTATATTTTTCAGTATTTTCTTATTAAGCGAATCTAGAACAATATCTTCAAAATATTTGGGTCTATATGCTTCCATCCATGGAACACTAGTCATTTTACATTAGTAATTTAAATTATGTTTAAATTAAAATTTATAAAACTATTCACATAATTTTATAAATTATTGTCATAAAATCTCATTATCTAACTTTAATATATTTTAAAACTATTTAAATTTGTCTTGTTTAAATATCATATAATTACAAATGACTTTAAAAAATACTAAATGTAATGATTCTAATGATATAGTAGTTAAAAAAAGAGGAAGAAAATCTAAAAAAGTATTACAGGAGGCTTTAATAAATACATCATCTGTTTGTGATGATAACCTTATAATTGAAAAAGGACAAAATAATTGTCATGATAATAATAGTATTATTGATATTGTATGTGCGAATGATGATAATAGTATCATTAATAATGATATAATCGATATTGTTAATGAAAATATGTCTGATAGTAATAATGATAATGATATTGACATTTTACAAGACAACCTCACGCAACAATCTGTTATACCAATTGTGAATTTTTTAGAAGAAGAAAAAACACCCACCAAAAAACGTGGAAGGAAGCCAAAAGGCGGGAAAATTATACAACAAATTGTATACCATAATAATAATAAAGAACCTAAACCAAATGTAATTTTACATTTAAAATGCTCATTAAAAGAATTAACCACAAATAATTTATTTGATTCAAAAATAGAATCTTTTAATTTTTCTTCAAATAACAAAATATCGTTTGAAAATATTGAAAAAAATGAAAATAACACATTTAATTTAAATCCAAATAGTGAAACTAATACATATTCAAAACCCACATATTTTAAATATGATGAACAAGATGATGATGATGATGCTATTGATTATGATGATGACTCAATCAAAAATGCTAACGTTAGAGATGTATGGAAAAAGCTTAAGGTTTTACAAAATAATTTACATTTAAATAATATAGTCGATAAAAAATCGGCATGTTTTTGGTGCACTTATGATTTTGACAATCACCCTATATATATACCAAAACACTATATTAAAAATTCATATCATGTGTA
>Ga0114959_10001144_pt1 | contig 23786 bp, 31 predicted proteins | sample C_130625_EF_Meta_FD_87317 | JGI IMG/M metagenome (GOLD analysis project Ga0114959, IMG submission 87317) | Freshwater microbial communities from Lake Croche, Canada to study carbon cycling - C_130625_EF_MetaG | ecosystem: Environmental > Aquatic > Freshwater > Lake | place: Lake Croche, Canada... | reverse complement strand
GGGGTATACTTTTTAGGGGGTTTTTATACAAGTGGAATTAGGGCGCAATTTGTATACTTTTTGTCTCCTATTTCTTATTTAGCCATTTTGTATACTTTTTGGTTTAAAATTCGCAGCTTTTAGGGTATACTTTTTGACCCCTATTAATTAGCGCACAGTTTACTTAGGGTCGCGCAGGACTGCGCTATAAGTGCGCCTATTAATTAGCGCGCAGTCCGTACTGGCTCTGGTTGGGGAGGGGCTAGTTGGGAGGGTCGTGGCGCGGGTAAAAATGCGTCTATTAATTAGGCGTGTTTTGTATACTCTATAATATAAAAATGCGGTCTAATAATTAGGCGATAAATTAATCACTCAAATTCAGGGATAGGCGTCGGTGGCGGATGGGTGTATATCTTACCATGTAGGCTGATAGTCGCCTCATTATCGATACCGAGCTCCTTGAATGTCTTATTCAGGGAGGGTTCGTCGCTTACATTGATGTCATTACCGTCGAATCGTGCATAATAGTATTCAGGCTCAACTCCGATAGTATTTTCAACCCACAGAACGAATTCGGAGAGGGTTGTACGAGAGAGGCAGTTATAAATGTGTGTTTTCGAGTAGTGAGGATTCTTAACAAAGATCTGCATTTTTGATACTTATTTCCGCGCGGCGGCGTTTTTCAATTTTATAGAACTGCTATTTAAAGTTTTATAGTGTTTACCCTATATTACAAATGAAGATCCTTATATTAGTTCTGGCTAGCGACAACGACGAAAATTACATTAAACTTCAGTCTTACTGGCGCCGCTACATGAATACGTCTCCAGATATTGACTGTTATTTTTACAAAGGCGATCCTAATATGCAGGATGACGCCAGGCTGGACTTGGCGTCAAATACGCTATACCTAAAAATAAATGAGACGATTGAGAATATTTGCCAGAAAACGAAACTCGCTTTCAAATATTTTGCACCAAATTTTCATAAGTATGATTTTATATATAGAACAAATCTATCCTCTTTTATTATTTTTGACCGCTATATTAACTACTGTAATAGTATCACACAGCGCGAAGACTTTTGCTCTGCTGTAATTGGTGACTCAATTTGTAAATTTCCTTCAGGTTCAGGCTACACGATAAGCCCTAATCTTGCACTACGTTTTGCCGAGGGAGACTATGATGATGCCGGTTTCATCGACGATGTATCACTTGGCTCCTGCCTCAATCAATGGGGTATACCGATTCATCTAGCGAAACGTCTCGAATTTCACCTGCCTGAGGACAGACTACACAATAATATTGAAGATAGCTCTATTTATCACTTTAGAATTAAGAGTTTTACGACGCAAGACGAGGATACAGCTCTATTTGAGTTCTTTGTGAATAAGTTTTATAATAAAGAATCTTTACTCAATGCAAATTATCAGTTAAGATGTGTCGTTCCAGGTGATATAAATGAGCATCTACCTACTTTATTATCATACACTACAAAATGTAATACGGTAGTCGAATGTGGTGTTAGAGATATTGTGAGTTCATTTGCGTTCGCTAAAGGGTTACTCAACAGACCAAACCGATATTATATGATTGACCCATACAAGTCGGACAATATTGATATTTTTTTAGAGATGTGTAAAAGGGAAGGGGTGGTTGCAGAGTTCATCAATAAAAGCGACCTGGAATGTCCGCTGATTGAGACTGATTTGCTATTCATTGATACATGGCACGTGTATGGACAATTGAAACGTGAACTTAACTATTGGCACAAGTCTGTTAAAAAGTATATAATCATGCACGATACAACTGTTGATGAATGGCTTGGGGAAACAATACGTAGCGGTTGGGACGCACTCGAACAAAGCAAAACCAGTGGTTTCCCTGTAGAAGAAATCACCAGTGGGTTGTGGCCGGCTGTAGCTGAATTTTTAGAACATAACAAAGAATGGATCTTGCTTGAGCGCTATACTAATAACAACGGACTAACAATTCTTTCGAGAATTTAAATCTACACACTTGATAAATGTCGGATATTGGCGATATGACATCCGGTAAAGTTCAATGGTCGGCGTCAATTGAGACTATGTTAGCACGCTGGTGTGACCAAGCTAAATGCTTTGAATGGATGCATACAGAAGCATACTCTTTCTTTGAAAAACGTGCGCGCTATATAACAATTACGTCGAATGTGTTTACTGCTATAAGCGGACTATCAAATGTAATTGCTGGAGGCACCGTCGTTAATGGTTTCCAATTGGCATGGGTGTTTGGTTCTCTGTCAATCATCGTAAGTATAACAAATATGCTACAAGAGAAGTTGGCTTACAATACTAGCGCAACCGAACACAGACAATTTTCTATTATGTGGGGCATTATACGCCGCAAAATAGAAGAGGAGTTGTCTATCCCACCTGACTCACGCAAGGAATGTGGAACCTTTTTGAAATTCCTCCGCCAAGATATAAACCAGGTTTCTATGGACGGTAATGCAAAAATTCCTAAAGAGATTCGCGTGGCATGTTTTGATAAATTTAGTAAAATTCCGGAGTTTGACGTACCTGATATCTGTGGTGAAATGGAACATACACAAGTATATGTTAAAGACACTCCGCGCCAGCAATTAAAAGAGCCGTTAATCACTGCTGCCGACGCTCACGAATAAATTATAGAAGTCCAGATACAATGCTACACTCTCCTTAATATAATCTGGTGCATTGCTATATATTTTTGCGTTCTCTTTTAATACTTCAACGTCGAATCCAACATAGATAGTAAATAATATCGTTACCAGACGGTTAATCCATGTAGTTGTTGAATTTCGCTGCGCACCCTCCAAAAATAATGCGGAGCAGAACATCGCAAATATTACGCTCAGAAGACTAAATCCAAGATAGGTCTCCCATTGTAACATATTCTGATTATCGTACATTCCGACTCCTGCCATTGCTACAAAAATGGCGGCTGTAAACAACATATGTGATTGAAGGGTGCCAGTTGAAGATAAACGCTGCTCTAAAGCGGTTAAGTTCTGACCCAATAAAATACACATCAGCGCGAAGACACCGTATTTTGGCAGCCCTGGTTGCATCTGGTAAAGCATAATCAGTAAACCAACTAACACAAAAAATAAGACTAGCTGCGTAAGCGGCTTCTTCTGTACATCACTTATAACAGGATTTTCGGCACTCAGACCGGTTACAAACAATCCTGCTATAAGATGTAAAAATGTATTTCTTATGAAACTAGATGAACCGGGCATCTCTATAGTATACGTCACATTTTTGTGACGGTGCATCACATAGGTGTTCCCTTCTCATTCCATTCCCTCAGACGTCTGTAATAATCAGCAGACCGCTCCTCATTCTGCTTCTTCGCACTAACACACTCTTCGCATACATTACATGGTCCATAACCGTCCTCCCATTCAACGAAATGCTTTGACTTAATCTCTTTTGGTGCAGACTTAAATGTGCGATAGTCGCGTTCTTTTGGATAAAGCGCCTCATTGTACTTTACGATGTAATGGTCGTCAGGTAAATGAAAGGGCTCTAAGTGCGGAAATAACTGGTAGTAATGGGCTGCGGTATTACCTGGTGGGGATTGCCACTTCTTCATGAGTTTCTTAGTGTAGGTGGGATTGAGACACTCTTTGCCGTACCAATTCATTGTTGCTTTATTTGATTAACCGTAATTCTTGGGCAGTTATTTCAAATTTATTTAAGTTATAACGCGGGTATAAAGATATGTATTTTTATACTACTAATGGCGATTCCGTTTGATAAAATTCTAGTTAGACACTGGGTTCGCCTCCTAGCAAAACTAACAAATAAGTATTGTGGGACAGTATCCATAATCAAAAAGGACCTACGTATATACTATGTTAAACTTAAAGATTGTATTCACGTAAATGCGCTTCTATCGAACGACTATGATATATACAATGAATATGTCACTATAACAGAACAAAAGGAGCATTCCGTTACAAAATTTAAGAATCTACTATCGGAGTGGGACCCGACTAAACTTGAACCGCTTGATATTGGCTTTGATGGCGACGATTTTTATGTACGTAACGGAGTACATCGCTTATCGATATTATTCTTACTTAACGGACCAGACGCAATGTTACCTCTAAATTTGGTTACTGTAACTTATCCAAAATCAATTGTTGATGAGGTTGGGGTGGCGTTGAAACTAACAACTACTACGGCACACTACAATGGTTGGGCGAACGGGCGAAAGGAATACGGCTACCATAGTTTTAATATAGGGAATGTTCGGTTTATTGGTCAACGCGACCCGCTGCAGCGACTCAATAAAATGCGTCAAATGTATAATTTTACTGATAAATATGTGGTTGATATTGGCAGTAATACGGGCGGAATGCTATTCCATCTTTTTGAAATTAAGAAGGGGCTTGGTGTAGATTTTGATACCACATGTATCGATGCTAGCACCCTTATTAAAAATAAGCTACGGGCGTTCGACCATCTAGAATTTGTTCAGCGTGATATTCAAAAAGAAGAGATTAAAGACCTCTTTGTTTTAAAGCCAGATGTAGTATTTCTACTTTCAATGGGCTCGTGGTTAAAGAATTGGCGCGAAGTCTATACTACTGTTCTTGAAAATACTGACACTATTTTTTTAGAAACAAATAATGACTCAGAGGGTTTACCACAGTTGAACTTTTTTAAAGAGTGTAACTCCAACATAGACATGGTCAGTGAAAAATCTGATGACGATTGTACAAATAACTTTGGACGTAAGACCTATATGATTACGAAGAAGCGTACTTAGCCGTCCAGCTACGAGCCGTCTCCTCATAGAGCTGACGGTTGCGCATGTACTCGTCGGCAATATCAGGTACAAGCGGGTCCTTGGGATTGGGGTCGGTGAGAAGACTACAGATGCTCAAGAGAACCTTGCTCACCGTAAGAGCGGGCGACCATTGGTCCTTAAGAATGTCTAGACAGATGGCGCCAGAAGGGCTGATATTTGGGTGGTAGATCTTGGTATTAAACGCCACCTTGGGCGGTTTGAAAGGATAGTCTGTTGGGAAATGAATCGCCAGGCGAAACATTCCACCAGTAAATGGACTATCACTAGGACCCATGATTAGAGCATCCCACGTATAGATATCATCTCCACGTGGTCCGGCACTACAATTCTCCGGCGCGTCCTTTCGCAGGTCACTGATCTCCTTCTGGATACGGCGGGCTGACATTTTTGTTGTATTCAAACTAACCGATTTGTGACCTCAATTTTTCACCCGTTTGCGATTATTCTGATGAGGAATTCTACACTAAAAAATTTGACAAACAACTATAATGTCGTGTCCAGCGTGCGCGGCGAACCCCGATGCTCATTGTTTTGTTAGGTTTGGTCAGATAGGCGATGTCTCTTTATACTATACTGCACCTTCTAGGGCAAGAGACTATAAAGAGAGCCCCGTGCAATTGGCTAATATGAAACTACATCTCGATAGCACAAAACCACACAAGTGGATGCTGTTTGTTGATTGTCGCGGTATGCTTTTGAAGCATGTTACATCCATACAATTTTCCTCGAGTGTATCAAATATTATTGTTAAAGAACATAATGATAGCTTACAGGCTATATGGATACTTCAGCCCAATCATTGGGTTAAGGGAACATTAAAATTGCTGAGGGCAATTTTCGGCGCAGAATCTATGAAGAAAATTCATCTGATGGAGGGTGATAAATTGGAGCTCTACGTTAGTTTAGAACAGAAAGGTTTATCTGGTAAGCCTCTACAATGGCTTTCAACAGTATTTGTTACCACTCCAGAACCAGGGCATCTTCCAGCAATTAATTGAGAATACAAATTAGATGCAGAGCACAATTGTGCTGTTTTCACGAAAAATGGGTGAATTTTGTACAATTGTAAACAATTCTGTTGTTAAGCCACCTATTATAGCACATATGCAGACAGATGGGTCATTTCGCTACAACGATAAAATTTCGCGCACAGCGACAATTTTAAATTCCAAAGGGCAACAATTTAAAAACGTGAAAACATATTTCACACACCAAAATTCTGAGGAATCTGAGTGGTGCTCCATCCTTGACGGTGTTCTCTATGCAAAAGCGCGCAATATTAAAGCTCTTCGCGTTGAGAATGATAATTTATCCGTAATTAATTCGCTCATTTCTGAGCGACCACCAAAGAATAAGTTGGAACGGTACTTCTTTAGTATATTACACGTCTCTTCAACATTGGACTGGCTAGATATACGATGGATTCCGCGCAAATTTAACCGCGCCGACGATTTGTTTAAGATTATGTAGACCAGTATTATTGGATCTGTATAAACCTATTATATAAATTCACGATGAGCTGTGAGAGCCGTGTTTCAGATGAGCTGTTATATACCGTAAAGCCTCCTTTGCCGAAGTCAATGGATGCTTTAATGATGTTAATTTATCAATCAAAGGTTTGTATTTATCATAGTCCAAATTGTATCTGAAAACCGAATGAAGCATTGTCATACCCACCATAAACACATCAAAGTTTCTCTTGTACTTATTACGCAACACATGTATATCTGGGCTGCCGGCAATGATTTCGTTGAACTCCGCAACAATTTGCTTATTTTTCTCTTGAAACAGTTCGGATTTTTCATACGGGCTGTTAACCATCGACGTGCGGTAATCCATTAGTTTCCGCGACACGATACTGGGGAAGCCATTGATATACCATTTAATTGGGTTCGTACAAATCATATCACCAAACTTGAATTCTTCAATTGACGACGCCTGACCCCAGTCAATCAGCTTATAACGCCCCTTGCAGCGCACAATATTGTCCAATTTAATATCATTATGCTGATACCCCTGCTCCTGTAAGACGACTAGGCTCTCTAATATATCAACGACCATCTTACGCAGATTCATACCAAATTTGTTATCGCATTCGGAACCAATAGCAACATAAATCGTATCCTTGTTGTTAAATTCTATGTAGAATCCGCCAATTTTAAGATTGCGAAAACCTCCGATGGGAGCGACCGTTAGATACTTAGCCGCCTTGTCTCCGTAGTAGTTTACAATTTTTCTGTTGATAGATAATTCATCTTCTAAATCCTGTTGCTTGGTTACGCCTGTTGTCAAAAATATACTTTTAAAGACTTTGGCAATTACGCCGCTGCGACTCGAGATAAATTCTACAAATTTATGTATATCGTCCGATTCCGTAAGATATATCTCTTCGAGGCTGTTATCTGTATAGAGCTTAACTTTCTGTATATGTTTATTATCTAGCAATTTAGCCAAGGTCTCCCCTTTCAGATGTTTTCCCAAACGATATGTTTTTCCATGAAAGCCTTCGCCCAGAACACCATTCAACGCGGCATCTGCATTTTTAGGGGAGCGGCGCGTTTTGTTAATTGATAGACGCCCAACAACAGTCCTTACTTGATTTGACGATAGGGGACTTTTCCGGGTAGCCCTCATTACTTAGTACGTACCTTTTAAAATCTGTAAAAAAATGAAAGATAATCTGGAACAGCATATGTTTTAAAATGTCTATCAATATAAGCGACTTTCTTCTCGATGAGGATAGCTTTATTCGCATGCGCCAGGCTGGTGTATATCCCCCTGATAAGGATTACGACGACTATAGACTTTGGAATTTAGAGTGCATAGACGCACTAACAGAGGAGGACCGTAACTGGACAGAAGCGCTTTGTATTCGCCTAAGTGAAAAGCAGATTTCATTGATGGATGAGGAGACTGGCGTTGTATTCATCGCACGTAACATCTATTTTGACGAAAATAAGAATATATGTATTACTAATCCGCGTTGAACCCGGTTTAATATATCCAGCATAGTAGATGGTACGCAGAACACGCCGCCGCGGTGGCAAATATATTTCGTCTGGTACGTACGGTTGCGCATATCGCCCCGCGCTCAAATGTAGAGGGGAGGCAGACAGAGAGCCTGGTACAATTTCTAAGCTTATGAAGACACGAACGGCTATAGAAGAGCTATCCCAAAAAAAACTACTTGAAAAGATAGACCCTGAGTTTAACTTTTTTGTATATGCCTATAAGATGTGTATCCCCGAAGATGTTGAAGTTAATAATGCCGAGAACAACATTGATACGTGTGCTGTTAACATTGGCACGCGTATAAAGAGCCGCGGAATTCAAAAGTTACCTGACGCGCAATTGCTTATCTACAAAGACGGTGGCGAGGACCTTTCCAGAATTGTTGTTCCAAACGAAGACTATGCCGGTTTTTTCCACGGATTTTCGTATTTGTTCGCCGGACTCAGTGCATTAAATAACAACGGTATTCTACATTTTGATATTAAACCGAGCAATTTAGTTGGTGTGCGTCAAGCCGATGGGTCCTATCGCTTACGTTACATTGATTTTGGCTTATCTATGAAAATGAGCATGTTAGCTAACGGAACCAATGAGGACTTATATTTCGAAAATAACTATCCGTACTGGTCATTCGAATTGAAGCTTATAAATATTTATATCCTTAAAGGACATACTCGTATTACCGAGAACGAAATTCAAGATTTCTATAAGAGTTTATTACATAATAAAGGATTTTTTCCTTATTGGAATTGGCTACACGTAGATAGAAGACCAAAGATCGCTGTGCCCTGGTGCAATGCGATTATTGAAGACCTACGTTCAGGTCAAATAAAGATTCAAGACCTTTTGATGCGATTTGATGTATTTGCTTTGGGGCGAACCCTATCTGAAATCTATTGTAGGTTGACTGGACACTATTCAGTCGGTCCAGGGCAGGTCGAGGTTCGTTCACCCAATGTGGGTAGCAGCTCTGCAATTAACGCCTATCACGTAAAGTTGCGCGACGAAGTTAGTGTGCCCTTTTATAGACTTATTACTAAGATGACAGGACCAGCCTTCTGGATTCGTCCTACCGCCGAGGAAGCGTATGAAGAATTTAAAACACTGTTACCTGCGATGAGAGCAAATTTTGAAGAGTTTCCCAAAGTCAAGAAGTTGCCACCTATAAAAGACGTGTCGCCGCCGTAAACCATATATAGTTATCATTTATAGTAGAAAATCAACTATAAATGAATATAAGAATGCTATTTAGCGACCAGCGTTCCAGTTTACGAAAGCCACACCAGTAGCCTTCGCAGCATTCACCTCCTCACCAGAACACTTGTACGTGGACAAAGAGAGTTTACACGTATAGTCTAGCGTCATGTCGTATCTTTCGGTGATATACGCCCTAGAATAGTACTCCTGCTCAATCGGCTCTGAAGCAGGGTCGAATACACGCTCTTCCAGTACACGGGCAAGTTCACCAGCCTCACCAACTATCATGCCACCCTGCACGTACTTAAATTCGGTTTTCTCTGGTGCAAGACTAATCAGCTTATACCGTATACCTTCGAGCGAATCCGGCCAGAGATTCTTCTCAGCAGCACCAACAATCTTCTTTCCGAATGAACTGAACCGCTCCAAGAAATCAGCAGGTACAAAGTTATTAACATCGATGTTGGCGTAATGCGGCATATATACAACTATATCGTCGGAGCGCAATGATTTACAGACTCTACTGAGTCCAGTGAGGGACGGTCCTTCAATCTGGTTTACCTTCATATCACCAGTCACCTTCTGTCTAGCGAATAGGAAGATACGGCGATTGTTGACTTCATACGGGACCGCTGCATTGATAGTGAATAGCGTCTGTGAGATATAATCCATTACGTTGTGGAAACGGTACGCATCCTGGAAAAGCCTCTTGCACTTGCGAATCATCTGTTCGCATTCTGCCTGGTGGCTCTCACACCAGGCAAACTGGTCCTGCAAATCGCTCATGTCATCCTTTACCGGAACGTAATGCTCCCACGCCTTGTACTTGTTGAAGAACCACTGGTTCCAGGCACTATCCGTCTTTAGGATAACTGAACCCGAGTTCAGCTTCCATGCGGTCGCATCCCACGTGCTGGCGTTACCATCGATATCAAGTATATACTTGTACTTTACCATATCACTGCGCTTGACCCACTTCGGCGCGCTGATATTCGTCTTTGCAACCGCGTCACTGTAAAAGTACTCACGTGGGCTCATGTCGATGTCACGACGCTTCGTAAAAACATACTTGTTGCCGCGAGGATTCGAGCCGTATACGATTTCAGGCTTCTTATCGCTAAACGGGATACCTTCGTGGATTGAGCGATATTCGTTGTAGCGATTGAGGTAGAAGTAATAGCGGTCGGGCATAGCCGCAGTAAATGCCGTGCCCACCTGATTGTTCTGTGCCAAGATGTACTTGTTTGAGTGGAGCACGGCATACGTATTCGCATCCTCCAACTTAACATACTTCTGACCGGCGAAAGCGCCATCGTCAATCTTCTTGGGCTGATCGCGGACCGATGGATAGTGGTACTCCATGTAGCCATCATCAGCGCAGATAATGAAGTAGAATTCCGCGAAGAGCGACTTGGCTAGCGCAACCATAACAATATTCTTAATCGTAAGTTCAATCTGATAGAGAAGCTCGTAGCCCTCATTGTACGTATAGACGTTGCCGTTCTTTACTCCTACGGCAAACAGATTTGTAGGGAGTGTCACAACATCGGTCTTGAACATAGTATTAAACATCTTGCGATTAACCTGCTGAGCACCAGGGTACGGCGGCAGCTGGTACTGCGGCAAGAGTGCCTCCTGTTCACCTCCCTTTGTTAGGTCGAAATCAACCTCTACACCAATGCACTTGGATGTAGCCAACTTGCACGGACCGACAAAAACCGTCTTACAGACACCCATCTCATAAAAGTTAACGAGCACCTTTAGATTTTCAGTCCAACCCTCCTTCAAAGAGTCTAGGCGGCGCACATGAACAGAGAAATGGCGCTTGTCTACATATTCAGCCGTAATCTGAAAATCCTTCCTACCCGAGTAACTAACTAAGTCAACTTCTAGACCAAGTACACTCATTATACATAGACATATTAATTAGAGGCTTTATATCCTTTCAAAATCGCTACATATATAGGCTGCGCCGCGTTTATTTATATCTGGAGCCCTTTCTGGCATCATAGACATCCAACCCTCTAGAACCGGTTTGCCTGGATAGACAATCGTCGCACCAGATGTCGTTAAAATGACATTTTCTTCTGTGTGATAAAATGCGTGCAGATCCGCCGCCTCGGTATTATTCTGACGTTGGAGTTCATGAAAAGTCTCCATTGTCTTTGCGTGAAGCATCAAATATTGCTTTCTTGCCTTTATCCACCTGATATCTACATATATCAGCGGCGCATCATGTCCTAGCCAATACTCGTTCTTTAAAAACCATATATCGCATTCGCTTACAACATGGTTGGTGCAATTCTGTTCTAGTAAGCGCAGCGTATTCTCTAGAGATTCATTGGGTCCTCCACGGAGTCCGCGATGTGCTATACGAAGCGGCGCGGCAACCTCTTTACAAACGATATTATCCAGCACTTTCAGAGTCAACCGTCCAATAATCCACTTGTATGGCTTTAACGTGGCGAATCGCGCTTCAGACCACTTATCTAGCGATGTCATAAGGTAGTCTATCTGCTGCTGTGTCGGCGCTTTAGTCCAGCGGAACACCGTGGCGTGGCATATAGTATTTTTATAGGGCTCAGTATAGGCAACGTTCATCTCGTTAAAATAGGCGGGTAGAGCCTGGCGTGTTTCAAGAATCTGCTCATACTGATATTCATTTTTTGGAAACCCCTTTAGTGCTATACCCGATGGCGTAAGTACAAGCCCCCTATATATAATTTCAAGCCCCGCCAAGTTCTCTAGACGATTTTTTAAATTCTCAGAAATTTGAACGGGTTCCGATTGGTTTGAAAACGGTTGACACTGTTGTAGAGTCCAATGTAACCGCGCTTCGGCACCTTTTGGAGATGGTGTATACATTATACCTGAGCTTAGTAACGGCTTCATCCATTCACAGAAGCGTGTCCACGTATACGCTTCAAGTGTCCATTGCCCCAAGGTCGATATTGCCAGACAGCGCGAATCAAAATCCGGTGTCCATGTCCATTTCGTGGGTCCATTTTTAACATTCATATCAGCATATTCCTCTTCTAAATCAGTGAGGGATGGCATTTAGGAAATTCTGCTTGAAATACCTCTAAATCCTGTGGTACACCGAGCCCCCATAGCTTCTTGCATTGAACGTTGCGTATCTTAGCGCGGTCCAGGATAGCTTCATTATAGGCTGGACACGTGTAGAATTCGCCATTTACGCGGATATTCTTCTCAATCATCTGCTTCGCATATTTTACAAACATCGCGCCTGTCCGCCATCCGTAGACACCAGTCGTCGCCCACGAACTGATATACTCTTTTTCGGCGACTTTTGTGACAAGACTTGTATCTACATCAATAGCTGAATACGACCATTTCAAATCTGATTCGTCCGTCTGGCTAAAAACAGAGATACAACCATCGTATTCTGGATTCAGTAGCGCTCTATAAAATTCGTTCGGATTCCAATCAAGCCACTGGTCGCTATTAACTGAGACTAGCGGCGTGTCATTATCTATATGCTGCGCGGCGAGTAGTAGGGTGCACGCGCTTCCCTCTGTAAGTTTCTGTACTTTTGTTATAGTATAATCAATCTGTAGTGCTTTGCAGATTTCAGACATATCGAACTTATCTAAGTGACTTTCTTGAGCAATGAAATGGAAGGTCGGTTTTATTAGCGATGGCAGCTGCTCATGTCCGTACACCTCTTTACGCGGCAACATATTCTCTATCACCCATGAAATCATCCGTTTGCCCAAGACATTAATAAACGGTTTCGGATCCGTATATCCTGCTTTTACGAAGCGTGAACCCAGCCCAGCCATAGGGATAACAACATTGACTGGTTGCGCATACTGTTCAGGAAGTAAACCGCGGCTGATATTTTCAATGGCGCAACTAATCTTCTCATAGGTTACGTCAACTGAATCTACGATTGGCAAAACATAGGCACAGCTATCATATGCTGCCGTCCGCCCGTGTGTGCTATCTTCGAGAATTAGAACCTGGTGCGGTGAAAGCCGTTCGCGTAGAAATGCGCGTAGATAGATTTCTGACGCAGGCTTCGGCTCAAATGCATCTTCATTTGATATAATGCCGTCAAAATATTGCAGAATACCTAGCAGGGAGAGCGCCGAAATCACCGTCTTATACATACTGTTGCTCACACAGAGAATCCTGTAATGCACCTCTTTTAAATTTTGCAAAATGTGTCGCAAACGCAGATTCGGCTTGAGGCGAGCTAGAAGCAGCTCTTGCGTTCTCTTCTGTTTGAGATTATTTATTGGTTCAATAAAGTTCATCGGTAAGCCGAATTTATTGGTTAAAAGCGTTAGCTTCTGACGCGTAGAAAGACCATCCAGTGATTCGCTGTGATATTTAGCGGTAATCTCTTTTATAGGATGAATTTCATTTAGCGCCTTCAAAAATGCCTCTTCATGCCACTCACGCCCATCAAAAAGAACGCCGTCTAAGTCAAACACAATACACCGTATCGTTGTCATGTTCATATAGTTTATAGAACATTACTTAAATGGGTTTTATTTGATACATGATAATGTTTGATACTCTTGATAACGTTGTTGCGTACTACGGGCGTGAAAAATCGGACCGGCACGAAGTAATTTATAGGCGATTTGAAGCAAACGTCGATTCTGACACAGCGATGGCGTTTGAAAAAGCGGATGGATTTGGCGAAGTTGCGTTTTGCTGGAATTGGTGGTTGCTTGTACTGGCGATGCCTACTGAATTCAGTTTTCTTGAGGTTGGTGTATACAAAGGTCGCGTATTAGCCCTAGTACAACGGTACGCAGCTGCGCAGAATAAGAAAGTTACTCTATATGGTGTAAGCCCACTGACAAATCTCGGTGACAAATATAGTCATTATGCTAATGTCAATTATGCGGAAGAGATTGAAAAGAATTTCAAAACACTGAATGCGACCCTTGAAAATGCTGCGGTTATTAGGGGTCTATCCACCGACAGTGATGTACAGAAGTGTGCCGCGAACCTGGGTCCGTTTGATATTGTCTACATCGACGGAGGGCACGATTACGACGTCGTCTGTAAAGATATCGATGTGTATACGCAGATGGTCAAGAAGAACGGATATCTTGTTATGGATGATGCCTCACTGTATCTTAATAACCCGTTCGGGCGATTTTTAGGTCACGACGATGTGTGTCGCGCTATCAAAGACAAACTTGATTCGCGCACCGATTTTTCTCACTTATATGCTGTTGGACACAATCGCGTGTGGAAACACTGTAAGCGCGTCACTTTTTCTTAACTAAGATAAGATATTCTAAGTTTCGTTCAGCCCCCACTTCACCGTTACCTATCTGAGACATGATATTACGTTTATAGTCGATAGTCTCATAGTGTGTTTGACCGAGTCGACGACAGAGAGCTATTAGCTCCTCAATAGGAACTAATGATTCGTTGTTATAACTGATTAAAACGTATGTAACCGGCAACCGTTTTATAAGAAGTTCAAATGCGGCTAAAGCCTTTGTCCGCGAATTCCATGGGGAAGCCATTGTGCCGTCATATTCATCTGCAGAGGTGACACGGTCGATGCGTCTGTTCGTTTTGAGTCCAACCTCTGGTTTATCCCACCGCGCAATCGAGTCCCAAATATGATAGTACGAAAAATACGTGTGGCTGCTGTACGGTGGATCTACGTAGGCTAGGTCCGCGGGTTCGTACTTGATTTGTAGACAGTCGCCGACATAGTGTTTTGATTGTGGAGGATTATTCATAGTCACAACATGTGGTAGCGTTAATGTAAGATCATTATAGGAACGGGTACACCAATTCTTAAGATAGGCTTGCTGTATACCGACCGTGTTGTCAACCTTATCTAATCCAAATATGAGCGCTGTTATAAGTGTGGATTTCTCTTGCGGACTTAACTTAGAACCCATTTTATCAATTCGGTCGCGTATAGCATCCGCTTTTTGACCATTGTGTGGCTGCCAAACACGTACAACCGTTCCGCCACCGGATATTACATCACAGTAGTTCTTTGTTAACCACCCTTCCTTCGGTTGAATTTTATTTAGGGTATCTATCATAGGCGTTAAATGTTCATTCGTATTCGTTTGTAAAAATGTATGGGCGTAGCACTCTGTTGCCCACGATAAATCGCTTGTCTGTGTAATCCAACCCGATTGACGGAAGGCTTGTGCAACACGGGTTGTGCCAGCAAATGCATCTATCATACTCGGGACACCGTCCAATTTAACATGCTTTTTCACAATTGCTAGGATTGCATCTAAAAGATTTAATTTGCTGCCTATATATTTTATACCAGAGGTATCCATCTTATTATACGATATGATGTTCTCTGCTCTCTAGTGACGCGGGGTATCTATTTTAAAGGTTAAAAAAGATACTATAAAAGATACTATAATATTTATCCTATAGGCACCGTATAATAGGTTATACCTGTAAATGTCGGGCACGACGATTGATTTGTGTACATTGAACTGAATCCCAGTAAAACAACCGATAAAATATACAGTATGGCTGCGATAAGCACAGCCTTCCCCAATATAGTTTGAAACGTTGTATCAAATATCGGCGAATCCATCCCCTATTTATTCTAAAGTAAATAGGTACAGAGTTTGGTGTATTTCGCCCAGAATCTCATCGCGCAAATTAATTAGGTCGGTATCACTTGGCTTGAGCATCTTTGGTAACTTGGTTTCGAGCCAGTTACATGCCTCTTCGAAATACTGAACTACGGCTTTTTCATTGAGCGCAGGCAGCTCCAAATTCATGTCCTTGCTCAGAGCGGCGCTTCTGCCGTAGCGACCGATGTATACTTCTACAAATCTATCCGTGAGCTTATCGAACTTTTCTATGAATTCATCCGACGCCTTGTGGCGCGCATAAGACTTGGTATTCCAGTGATAGATTTTTAGGGCATTTCTTAGCGTCAGATAAAATTGAACTATGGTCCCGCTCATCCTACCATGTCAACTAAATTTACTATGCCTTGTGAAACTTGTAAATACTGGACTGGACGAAATGAGGAACATGATGAGTGTCCCATCAAAGCCAGTCTTGTATGTCGCCGATGCTGCGGCTCTGGGCATTCTACGTCTGAATGCAACTACGCACCTGAGCTGCACCCCGTCAGTCTTGAGGAACTCATCCCGAACGACCTTCGGGAATACTACAAGATTACCACTCACACTCAGTACGAGCGCCCAGAGAATCCTGTTGAGCCGCACCCGATTCGTTGTATCGAAATCGTTAATCAGGACAAGTGGATTCGGGATTTTATGAAGCACCAGCATCTTCAGACGGCGCGCAAGCGTGAAGAGAATCTAGCCCGTATTATGGAGTGGGCTGCCGGCAGTGGGCTCAATATTCGCCTCCTTAATCAGGAGAACTAATGCCGCGCTTAACGTCAATACCCAGGCGCGCTATTGTCAGCATACAACCTGACCCCAATTCGCCATTTCTGTTCGTCAACAGAAGTACAGCGCAGAATATTATACGAAGTGAGCATGTTGGTGGTAAGCGCAAGACGAGACGCAAGAGCCTAGCCAACGCATGTACATTTAACCCTGCGTTATGTACACGGGGTGGTCGCCGTGCCAGGAAAACTCGGAAAAATTGAAGCCTGATACCGCCGATTTTTTAGTCTCAGACATTTGAAAGCCATCAAAGAAATGGCTCTCAAGAAGTGCTACCGCGGCTTCGCCTTCCTCCCTCACCAGGAGGAGGGTGTGCGCTGGATGCTGAATCGCGAGAGCGACGATGCTGAGCACTGCTGTGGCGGCATCCTCGCGGATGACATGGGTCTCGGCAAGACGTGGCAGGGTATCGGGCTTCTCAAGAATGCTCCGGTCGACTGCACACTTCTCGTCTGCCCGCCCGTGCTCACCGCACAGTGGACCGCCGCGCTGACCAAGAGTAAGATCGCTTTCTGCGAGCTGCTCAAGGGCACGTGGACGGGCAACCCGGCCGCATCTGTCTATATCACGACCTACGACCGCCTCTGGCGCTCGCAGGATGTGGTCGAGCAGACCCCGTGGGACCGCATCATCCTCGATGAGGGTCACGCGATTCGCAACGGACCGAAGACACGGCGCTTTCGCGCCCTGCTCGCCTTGCGCGGTCGGCGCAAGTGGATTCTGAGCGGCACGCCCGTGCAGAATTCCCAGGACGATTTCAAGCACCTTGCCACCTGGCTCGGCTGCGACCTCGAGCGCGCATCGCTGCGCAAGCTTGCGGCTGACATCATCCTACGCCGGTCCATCACGCTGCTTGCAGACGAGATGCCCGCCCCGCCGGAGCATCTGCGCGAGGACCTGCCCTTTCTGGGCGAGCCGGAGCACGAGCTATTCTCTGCGCTGGTCGGACGCCTGGAGCACGCGCTGGAGAATAATTTCCCCAGCGCCTGCATTCTGGAGCTCTACCTGCGCATCCAGATGTTCAGCAGCCATCCGCAGATCTACGTCGAGGCAATGCGCCGCAAGTACGGACAGACCTACATCCGCGAGGACTGGCAACACTCCAGCACCAAGCTGGAGGCGTTCCGCGGCATCATGAGCGAGTCTGTCGAGCCGACGCTGGTCTTCTGCCATTTCAAGATGGAGATGGACTACGCGGCTTCGGCTGCGCGCAAGCTCGGCTACAACGTCTTCTTCGTCCGTGGCGGCTACTCCGAGGCAACTCGGACACGCCATATCGAGGAGTCACGCGCCGCCGTCGCCGCAGGCGAGCCCGTGCTGCTTGTGTGCCAAATCATGGCGGCGAACTGCGGGCTGAACCTTCAGCACCTCACTCGCGTCGTGTTCTACACGCAGCACTGGAACCCCGCGGTGATCGACCAGGCTATGACGCGCTCCTACCGCTACGGACAGGTCTCTGAGGTCAAGGTACACCATCTCATCATCGGCTCGGATGAGATGCTGAACATCGACCACAAGATGCTCCAGAAGCACGCGACAAAGCGTGCCGCGGCGAAGAACCTGCTGTCCACGCTGGAGTTCGCCTACCACCCTGACTTCGTGGTGGTTGCGCCGCTCGCACAATCTATTCATTGTGCCCCTGCCGATCCGCGGGTAGAGGCAGAGGCAGAGGCAGAGGATCCGCAGTAAACACAAAACACAAAACACAAAACACAAAACACAAAACACAAAATAGAAAATTTTTCAGCTGTGTAGATACGGATTAGTCTGGACGACTTGGACAACGATTACAATACCCGAAATGATGATTGTCACCGCTGAAAGAGCCAAACAGCCATAACATAGCACAATAGGGTCGCGCCACCAGCGCAGTGGTCGCACAAGATATTTTTCCTCTTCGACCGGACCAGGATTGATATCCATATCCAGTAGCGGGTGCATCTTACTCTTCTGTAAAGAAAGTAAAGCCGTTCAACTTTATGTAGCAGCATCGCACGCCCGCCTCGCATAGGAGACAGCTGAACTAAGGTCTTTTGAGTGAATATGTAGATTTGCTATACGCAGCTCGGAGCCATTTGTAAGTTTAAAATATGGCATGTAGCCTTTCTCTGTCTTTGTCCATTCTAAATTTCCGTGCTTCCATATGTTTAAAAACTTATCTTTCAGCGAATACACAGACGTGTTACGAGTAACAATTTTACCATCGGTATGATACGGGTCTAGACCAAAATAGTATATTCCCAGAATAGCTCCATCGAATAGGTAGCCGCTGAATTCTTTATAGTCTTTCCAGTATAGTGGGTTTTCAGAGCACGGATTTATAAGTGGAAAGAGCGTGTCCGTGCTCTCTTTATGAAAATGGCTATCCAGCGCAACCATTTCGGATCTGAATCCACCATTAAATGTATCAAATGTATCCAAAATTGGCTGTAGAGACTCAGAGTCTTTTACATAGAAGATACCCGCGTTAAAACTACCCTTTCTATGATACGAGTAGGCACACGGCTTGGAATTTAGCGCAGGTAGAAATTCGTTCGGGCTAACATACATTAAAATATCGAGCTCCATAAACCACACATATTGTAAATTATAGAGTTTAATCAATTCATCCAGAAGATAGAAGCGTTCGTAGGAGCGCATGAAGAGGAGGCTACGCTCTTTCAACCCTGCTACGGTCGAGAAATCCGACTGCTTGAATATAGAATTAAATCGCTCAGACGCTACGGTTTCGAATGATACGAACACAACTTTAAATTCGTCTAATTGGCGTTTGATTGATTCAGACATATCGCTGTAAATAATATAGACAGGTCCGTCATAAAATAATCGTAATTGTTTAACCGATTCAATTACATAGGGTGGCATAACACCTATGAAACTATAGACAACATTCATTTTGATTATATTTTCTACGACGTCTCTAAATGCTTGGCGGACTTAAAATGAGCCTCTTCTACTATCTGTAATGGAGCAGATTCTCTATACGAATCGTGCTCAGCTACAAGATAGATTTATTGAGATGAAACCCTTTAGTTCAATTACATTTGATAAATTTTTTACGGACGAACAGCTTGAACTCGTTCGTACCGAGGTTCTATCCATACCAGAAAGTGAGTGGATAGCTAAACTTAATAAATCTGTAAATGAAGAGGATAACAAGTTTTTTACAAAAAAGAAAGCATTCAATGCCGTGGACAAGATGGGTTCGGCAACTCGCAAACTGATTGACTATATGAATTCACCGACGATGTTGAGCTTCTTAGAAGATATTACCGGCATCTACGGACTCCAGAGCGACCCGCTTTTGTACGGCGGTGGTCTACATAAAATATCTGAAGGCGGGCGACTCTCTATTCATGCCGATTTCAATATGCATCCGCGCACTCATATGTACCGGCGTGTAAACCTTATTCTGTATCTAAATAAGGATTGGTTACCTGATTATAACGGAGAACTTGAATTCTGGAATGAAGATATGACCGAATGTGGGCGTAAAATACCACCTATTTTCAATAAGATGGTTATTTTTCGCAATACCGACACCTCATATCACGGACATCCTAGTCCATGGCTAGCGCCGTTTGACCGTCTGTCCATCGCGTTGTATTATTATACGGTGAACGCACCTGTGGGAAATAAGCAGCCTTTTCACTGGACCACGTGGCAGAAGCGATATGGTATTGACTATTGAATCCCGGAAAAACGTCTTATTCTCGTTTTATCTACACATTATAGATACAACGAGTTCCATTTCAAAATACGAAGGTCTAGAGCCTGACGACGACAACAATGTAAACCTAGCCATTTTTGCTCACGGGTCAACTTCAAAGGAAAGAAAGAGTAAGTGGACTGTACCTCCTAACGTCCGCATTGTTTTCTTTTACGATCCATATAGTACGGATAAGGTTGTATGCGCAGCACCAACTGCTCCAAGAACAAAGGAGGAGATTGAACTGCTTGACCGTTGGGTGCTAGAGCCAGGGCAAACATACAAAAATTTGCCAAGATACCAATTGTCGTCTGATCCTAATGGAGGAGTTTTCTCGCGCGACGGCGAAGTTGAATTTTCAGTTCTTTCCGAAAGTCTGTTTGAAGCAGGTAAATGGGGTGGTCAATATGCACCTATAGTTATTGATAGTTTAACTACCAAACTTCGTGCGCTCAAGTCCAATAATAAATCAATGGGTGACATACTAATTACATATTACATGTATATGTGCGGCGCAAGAGACGATTTACGAGCAGTGACTAAAAAGGTTATTCGGCTCGGCGGACGTAGGCGTAGTCGCACGAGAAAGAGCCGTCGGTGAAGACATACATTTGATTTTTAAGAAACAACTTGTGTCTTAAAAAATCTCCGGAATCGGAATCGAACCAATGACTTGGGGAGATCCATAATTAAATGCGTACATTTACAATCCCCCGCTCTACCATCTGAGCTATCCAGAGGGTGGAGTAATCACTCCGTATGAACTTTGTAAAAGTGGCTTTAAGCCACTTACCGTATTGCGATAAATGAAAGTCAATGTATGCCTAACCTCCATTTATGACAACTTGGGTATTTTAGAGCCCTGTCTTTTTAGTCTATGTCGACAGACTCGCGTGCCCGATAAGATTATATTGTGTCTTTCAACTGAGCCGTATCTGCTTGACAAGGGTTTTCCGAACTTTGACATACCGAATTGGCTCCGCGAATCGCCGATAGAAATTCTATGGACCGAAAATACCGGTCCTTTTCGCAAATTGCTGCCATTGCTGGAACGTCTATGGAATTCAGATGAAATCATTATTACGGTCGACGATGATACCGTCTATAATCGCAACGTAGTCGAAACAATGGTTGCTGAGTATGAAAAGACAGGGTGTTGTATTGCTTGCCGCTGCACATATAGTGGCGACCCGCTTACAAATGAATATAGCAACGGAAAAGCCCTGCCAAGACATGTATATAACTATCATACTGGAAAGGGGGCGGTCCTGTATCACCCGTCTATGTTCAAACGAGTTGCCGCTACGGACATATTCGATAAGGCGTACATGGAACTATGTCCTACAGCGGACGACCATTGGTTCAACTTGTGGCGAATGTACAATGGCGTTGAGTGTGTTGCTCTTAAATTCAAGTATATGATGCACGAAAATACTAATAAAGAACTGTCTCTGTATCATAACTTCAATGAGGAACGCAACGGGCACCTTTATCGGTCAACTGCTGACTATATTTTTAGTCGTAAAATCTAACCATTGATTTTATTTACAAGCGTAGATATGCCTTGTGCATGTAAAAATCCCCCTGTCAACGTTCCAGACAATTTGGAATGGGGACCCGTTTTTTGGCGGCTGCTTCACGGGCTCGCTGAACGGGCTGGTGGCGTGTCCATGGAGCGCATACGCCCCGATGAGATTCGTGCCTGGAAAAACATATTAACTACTTTGGACAAGGCTTTGCCCTGCGAACATTGTCGCGACCACTTAAAAAAGTATATCGTGGCGCACCCCATCGTCATTCCCGACGATTATTCTAAGATGCGTGAGTACATTCGGCGCTGGTTATTTGACTTACACGATAATGTTAATGGTCGCCTTGGGAAGGAGCTGTTCCCTTATGGCACCATTGATTTGGTCTACAAGTCTGTTAATTTAAAAGGTACATACGATATTTTGAATGTTCTTATTGCGCGTTCAATACAAGGAACCGCCATTCCTCTCTTATCTTGGAAACATTGGACGGTACAGGTAAAAACTCTCTTTGGCATGTATAATTAATGTATACACTAAGTAAACATGCCCAGCCCTAAAGCGAGTCGCAAGAGCAAGAGTCCGAGTCGCAAGAGCAAGACGGTAAAGTTGGGTGCGAACAATAATACCAAGTGGGGCAACGCCATGCTTGCGAACGCCGAGGGGCTTACGGGGAAGGAGAGAAATGAGGCGCTCGCTGCGCTTAAAAAGTTTAATAACGCCGCCAACGCTCGCCGCGTTGCGGCGCCAGCCCGCGGTCGGACCATGAAGCGTGAGCGCGTGCACCTGCCGTGGCAGACACCGAGCCCAAGCCCTAATGCACGCCCCAAGCAGCGCGCTGCTAGCCCCAAGGCTAAGCCGCGCAAGGGTAAGGTGATGCGTGAGTGCCGCGCTGACGCGACTGGGTGCGAGCGTCACATGAAGAATGGTGACTGCAAGTTCGTCCACCGCGACGAGCCTGAGTGGGCGATGTTGCGCCCGGAGCAGAAGTTATAAATGCGTTTTTAGCGTGAAGATTTGATACTCATCGTCAAGGATGAGTAGCAACTCCATATTTTCCCCGTCTTCCTCTATATCGTATGTGATACTGTAGGGATATTCTTTGAAGATGGTCAATAAAGTGCGGTCTGCTGTTCCGCGGAATTTGACCTCTTTCCGTCTGCGGTTATACACTTCGAGTTGGAGCGGGTCTGTGTCTGTCCATTTCAGAATCCAGTTTGCGCCTGGGGTTAAGAGAGAGGGCATTGACTAGTGAATCGACTTGGTGGGTCGTTTCATATTTTTATTGCTAATAAATAGAAATGCCTTCCCGTAAATACACCATGAAGCGCCGCGGCGGCGCGGCTGTTGCTCCGCTTTCGAAAGTAAACACCTACACATCCTGGCCTGGCGGCGTTGACCCCACGGTGCGTCTCTACGACCAGGCAACTATGCTTGGTGGACGTCGGTCCCGGAGGGCGACCCGTAAGTCGCGCCGCTTTAGCCGTCGTCGCTAAACCTGTTGGCGGATTTTGATTTTTGCTCATTCTATGAAAAAAAATTATATCTAAGAAACATCTCAGTCATCTAGTGCTACGTAATCGTCTCTAATAAAATTAATTTCAAACGCAAAATCATCGATTTCTTTCGGGTCTTTTAACCCGTTCGCAATTGCCTGTCTATAAGACCAACTATAAGGGGCTGGGCGGCGTTCCCATTTTTTACCATCAGTTATACCGGAAAGATCAAAATCAAATAATTTGTATTTACCATCAGCACCAATACCCATGTTATCTGGTTTCCAGTCAATATACATTATACCTAAACTTTGAAGATAGTTCTTAGCCAATAATGCTTCTGAAACGAGTGTATTTTTATCATAATCCTTCTCGGAAATGATAGGCGTCAATAGTTCAATATCTACATATTTATCTGTAATACGATAGACTTTTACAATATTCGGGTGTGGGTTATTTTTAAGAATTTTATATATTGCGTGTTCAGAACTACCTGCCCCATATTTTCTAAAAAAGTTCATACCTTCAAACTTTTCATCAAGGTTTGTTACATTAGTTCCTCTAAATTGTTTGGAACCACCAGTTCTTCGTGTTTTTCGCTTGTAATTTCTTTTACG
>Ga0114959_10001141_pt1 | contig 23840 bp, 29 predicted proteins | sample C_130625_EF_Meta_FD_87317 | JGI IMG/M metagenome (GOLD analysis project Ga0114959, IMG submission 87317) | Freshwater microbial communities from Lake Croche, Canada to study carbon cycling - C_130625_EF_MetaG | ecosystem: Environmental > Aquatic > Freshwater > Lake | place: Lake Croche, Canada... | reverse complement strand
GCGGTGATGGGCGTGGCGGGCTTGTTTTGGTGTGCCGCAGCCACTGTCAGCATGGGCTCAAGGCTGGCTTGGCAGATGCGAAATTAAAGTTTTAGGAACGGACAGCTTGGTGAAGTACCTCCGCAACCCATTGGTTCAAGCTTTTATCTGCAGCTTTGGCCGCCACCATTGCTTGTCCATGAAGTTCTGGGGCTAGGCGTAAAAGTAACTTACCAGATGCAGGTTTTTCGGGATTTTGTCCTTTGTCCTGACACTCCTTCAGATAGTCATTAATAGCGACTTCAAATGCTGTTTTAAGAAGTTCAACGGAGTTTCCTTCAAAGCTGAGGATGCTTCGTAAACCCAGAACACGGCCCACAAAAATACTATCTCTGTCATCGTATTCAAGCTTTGCGGTATAGCCTTTGTAGGTCATGCTGTTCATGGTTTTACTCCTGCACTTTGTAAAAATTCTCTGGCTTCTTCAACTTGATAACGCTTTGCTTCCTTACCGGGGTGTGGTCTGTGACATCGCCATACTTGGCTATTTAATTCAATTCGTATCCTTGAACCAGATCGTTCTTCAACGCTTCCACCCAGCGCAGTTACCAAACTTTCAACATCAGAAAACTTCAGTGAAGTAGTTGTGGGTTGATGAAAGATTAATTGAAGGGTTTTTAGTTGTTTGGTATTCACCTTTTCATGATATCGAATAATGATATCAAATTCTCTTCACTTTTGCTCAGTTTTCCAATACCCCCATATTTAACAAAATCAATTAAGTCTTTGACTTTGTTGGTTTTATTTTTGTTATTTGTTAAATTAGCTACAAATAGTTAATAAATATTTATATTTACATATAAGTAATATAAAGTTGTCAAATATTAAGTACAAAATAACTCATTTTTTGGGCTTGAAGGAATTTCTGTGGTTGTTCCACGGCGGTAGCCTGCCCAGCAGTAAAAACTTTGAAAAACGATCTTTATTTACAAGCTGTTTCTTGCAACCCAGCGCTGACCACCTTGCTGCAAAGTCGCTCGGTGCTGCTGTTACAAGGGCCGGTGGGGCCGTTTTTTGACCGCCTTACGGTTTGGCTCAAGGACAACGACGTGCCCACGGTCAACCGCGTGGCTTTCAGCGGCGGCGACGAGTGGGATTGCAATGCCAGCATTGCTTTGCGCTTTCGCGGTGCATTGTTGGAGTGGCCCATGTATTTGCAATACATGTTCACCACCTTCAAGGTTGATTGCATTGTGCTGTGTGGCCAAGCACGGCCGCATCACGCCAAAGCCATGGTCTTGGCCAGCTTGCTGGGCATCAAAGTGGTGGTGGTGGAAGAGGGCTACTTTAGGCCCCGCTACCTGAGCATGGAGTTGGGCGGGGTGAATGGGTACCCTCACCTCGCTCAGCGGCTTTGATGCTTTGCTGCGCGGCAAAGCGGTCACCACCTATGGCTTACCGTTTTATGCAGGCTGGGGATTGACCACCGATATGGCGTTTGCCGCGACCAGTTGCTTTGCGCGGCGAACACGCCAGCTGAGCTTGGATGAATTGGTGGCAGCTACTTTGTTGCGCTACCCCGTCTACTGGGACCATGATCTCAAAGGCGTGACCACCTGCATGGCGGTGCTTTTGCAAATTCAAGCCCAGCGTGATGCTTTGCAAGCGCAAGGGCGGTTACATCAGCTCAAACATGGCTTTTGGCGGCGCAATTTGCGTAAGCTGAAGAATTGGCTTGCCATCAGCAGCAGTGCTCAAAAGGTGGCATTTATACAAACAAACCTTTAAATACTAAAATTTTAATAAATTTCATAATTTATAACTACTTTTATGATATGGTACTACTTAAATGTACTCAATTTAGGTTGTTTTATGGCCTACGCAAACAAACGCAGTCAAGCATCTGCCTTCAACGAAATGCTGTTTCCCAATGACATTGAAGGCGTTTTGTTGGAAATGGAATTCAGCCCAGACATGCTTGCCCAAGCAGGGGAGTTCAGGCAAAACCTGATGATGAAGGGGTTGACCCGTTTCAGCGGACAAAGTGCCGCTTGGCGACGACCTGTGAATGTAGAGCGGGTTATTTTGGTGGTGGGTCAGGTGGAGTCCGACCCTTCGCTCAAGCATGGTGTCCAAAGCATTCGCACCAATTTAGGCTTGCTTCAAGCGGTGTGTCAGGCCAATGCCGATGCCTACATTGTTTACAAACCGCACCCAGAGGTTCTCGCAGACATGCAGTTGGGTAATCTCAGCTACCACGATGCTTATCAATGGTTTGACGAAATAGTGGGCCCTGTCTCCCTGCGCCAACTGCTGCCCAAAGTCAACGAGGTGCATGTCATGGGTTCGCTGGCCGGCTTTGAAGCCTTGCTGCGTGGCAAAAAAGTCAGCTGCTACGGGCGATCTTTCTATGCAGGTTGGGGCCTCACCCAAGACATGGTGCCCATGCCCAATCGCCCCCGCCAGTTGAGCGTTGACGAATTGGTAGCTGGTGCTATGTACTGTTTTCCGCGCTATATGAACCGTTTGGCTGGCAAGGAGACCACAGCAGATGAACAGTCAGAGACCGTTTATCGTCCCTGGCGTTCAGGGCTTGCCCAAGCCGCCGCCAGGGTTTGAAAAAAACTTAAACGCGTTTGCGGTATTCGGCGGTACGGGTGTCGATTTCCACCTTGTCGCCTTGTGCCACAAAAATAGGCACGTTGATGTCAAAGCCGGTGGCTATTTTGGCGGGCTTGAGCACTTTGCCTGAGGTGTCGCCTTTAACGGCGGGTTCGGTCCAAGTGATTTCACGCACCACGCTGGTGGGCAGTTCCACCGATATGGCCTTGCCGTCATAAAACACCACTTCGGCGGTCATGCCGTCTTCCAAATAGTTGAGCGAGTCGCCCATGTTTTCGTTTTCAACTTCGTATTGGTTGAACTCGGTGTCCATCCATACATACATGGGGTCGGCAAAGTAAGAGTAGGTGCAGTCTTTCTTTTCCAAAACGATTTGGTCCATTTTGTCGTCGGCCTTGAACACCACCTCGGTGTTGAAGTTGGCAATCAGGCTTTTGAGTTTCATGCGCACCGTGGCAGAGTTGCGGCCACCGCGGCTGTATTCGGTTTTCAAAACAACCATGGGGTCTTTGCCGTGCATGATGACGTTACCGGCGCGAATTTCTTGAGCTATTTTCATAAAGTTCTGGGCTTGGAAAAGGCGCTATTTTAGCCCTGCGCCGCTACCCAGCTTTCTAAGCGTGTCAGCAAGTCAGTTTGTTGGCTCAAACGCATGCGCAAATCGGCAGCCCACGCTGTCCATTCCTTCAACACAGCAGGGCTTAAAACCGGCATGGCCGTGGCTTGATCTGCATTCCAAGCCAGGTGCGCTTGCACCACCACATCGGGGGCTTGGCTGGCTTTTAAAAACGCTTTGAGCTTATTCAAATGGACGCCATCGTCTTGGCGGTATATCTGCCAAAGAAAAGCTTTGCCAGCCCATATCGCTCTCACCAGCGAGTCTTCGCCACGCACCAAATTCAGGTCTTGTGCTGCCAAGAGTTGGTCAAACTCAGCATGAGAAAGATAGGGCAATTCGTTCACTTCAAGCTGATGGTCTGGCCCAAGCTGTTGTATGGCCAAACGCACTGCCTGCGTGGCGCGGCCTGCGGTCACTTGCAAGCGCACTGTTTGAGGTAACTCGCTCAACTGTTTTAGCCACACGCCCAAACTGGCGGGTTCGTAACAAAAAACGCTGATGCGCAAACAGTTGTCAGCCAATGGGGATGCCGCCTGAGATGTGGGGCCATGCAGCAAGCCGCCACTTTTCTCGCTCAGGCCTGGGTAAAAAAACCATTTGCTCAAACCTTTGGCCGGACCGTGCAAGACAGGCGAAGGCAGCCCGTGGTTGCGCAGGGCTTCATCCTCTGCGCTGAAATATTCGAGGTTGATCCACACCGGCGCTTGGGGCCAAGCAGCCATGGCGGCTTGATAGCCTTGGGGCAAGTCGCAGCCAAAAGCCTCTATCACCACTTGCGCGGCATCTTCACTGCCGAATGAAGCATGCTCTGGTGGCCAAGGCAGCAAAGTTACGCCGGGAAAGCCAAGCGGTGCCAACCATTGCAGTGCGCTTGCGTCATCCACATACAGGGTGATCCTATGTCCACGCTCGGCCAACTGCGCGGCCAGTCGCCAACACACGCCTATGTCGCCGTAGTTATCGACAACCCTGCAAAAAATCGTCCATGGCTTCACCCATGTGGGTGTGGTCAAGCAGCAAACACCGACAAGGGCTCAAACTTGCCATTGAGCAAGCTTTGGCTGTTGGCCCCCATCCACTGCTCCATGACCGTGGCATACACACGGCGAAAATCAACGGTGTGAAGCACATTGCCTTCACGGTTCAGGCTTGTCAAGCTGGGCGCTTGGCCATAGTGACCGCCTTTGAGCGACTGCCCCACCAAGTACACATGGTTGGCCGTGCCGTGGTCTGTACCCAAGCTGGTGTTCTCGGCTGCCCGACGGCCAAACTCAGAGTACACCATCACCGTCACGTCTTTGTCGCGACCTATGCGTTTCATGTCTTGCATAAAACCACTCACCCCATCGGACACATAGGTGAGCAAACGTTGGTGCTGCTCGGCTTGGTGAACATGGGTGTCAAAGGCATTGTGTCGGTAAGCGGTGTGGTAGATGCGGGTAGGTAATTTGGCATTGATCATGGCAGCCACTTTGGGTAAATCCATGGGCAAGATGCCGTAGTCGACCGGTGTTTTGTAGTTTTGCCACGCCGCGCGCACTTGCTCGGAGGCTTGTCTGGCACTTTGCGCCACGTCTTCCAAAAACTTTTGCGACGCATTGCTGCTGGCCACGCCGTTGCTTAAATCTTTGTCAATCAGCGGGCGGCTTTGGTAAAGCCCTTTGCGACCAAAGCGTTCAGGGTCGTCAAACACCACCGGCACATGGCGTGCTGCTCGCACGGCCAAAGATTGGCGCTCATCAATGTTCACCAAAAAATTGGGCGTCAGTTGCGGATCGATGGCATCTGCCAAACGGCCCAACCAACCGTAGCTCTCGCCTCCGTTGGGTACACCCGTGTGCCAGTAGGCTGCAGACGTGAAATGAGAATACGACGGGTTGTCATAGCCGCAACCATGCACCACCGCCATCTGCCCGTCTTTGAATAAACGCTCAAAACCCACCATGCCGGGGTTGAAGCCGTACTGGTCGTCAATCTTGCGCACTTTGTTGGCGCGAATGCCTAGCTTGGGGCGCAAGCGGTAATAGGCGTCGTCGGCATAGGGCACCAAGGTGTTGAAGCCGTCGTTGGCGCCGGTGAGTTCCACCACCACCAATATGCGTTGGCTGTCAGCGGCGAATGCGTTATTACCCAAGGGCATGGCAGCGCCCATACCTAAGCCAGCTAAGCCTTGTAAAAATTGTCTTCGGTGAAAGGTGTCGTGGTGCATGTTTATCCCAATTGGTAGGCTGGCAAAGACAAAATCACATGCAAGACGTTGCGTAAAGCGTCTTCCATGTAACTGTCGGCGGCGGCAAGGTTTGAGGTGCCCAAGTCTTGGCTCAGCATCTCGGCAATTTGGGCTTGCACGCTTGCGTCCACTTTCACCGATACAAAACGCTTGACCAAATGCGCTACGGCATCTTGGGTGGTTTTGCATTTAGCCTCGCGCAGCATGGCTGACAAACTCAGTTTGGCAGGGCTTCGGTCTATGGGCTTGACGTTCTCAATGGCTTTGCGCCACGCGTTGTAGCTGGCCAGACGCGTATTGAAATCTTCATCGCGGTCGCCTTGGTTAGACATAGACATCTCGCCCATGTTTTTACCTACGGGCTTGGTGGCGGTGGTGACGTCCTGACCTTGTGCCAATTGGTCTGCGACTGAAGTGATTTGGTACAGACCATTGGGCACTCTGTCGGGTGCGACAAAGTCGATGGGGGGGTAGACAGTGTCATAAATCACATTGCCCCGCGCCAACAACAGCCCGGGGGTGATCCAACTGCGCCCATGCGCCCAGCCAGCCACATTGGGTGGGTAGAACAATTTTTGCCCCAGCATCTCCGACTGCTGGTTGAAGTCGGGCAGACCCGGCACGGTTTTGAGACCCATTTTTTTGTAGGTGGAAATCAGCAACTCCACTGGCGGCTTGATGCGCGTGGCCACCGTTGCCTCGCTGTAAAAGTCTTTGGACAACAAAACCGTTTCCATGAATGCCGCGATGTCGTAGTCTGAGTCGCGAAGCAACTTGCCCAATTGCTGCTGATATGGGAGCGATAAATCTTCGCGCACAAAGTAGCGGTAGAGCTTGCCCGCCAGATACTCGGCCGTGACTGGCTGGGCCAACAAAATATCAATGACCTGCTCGCCATTGAAAGGCCCGGTTTTTTGCAGAACTGTTTTCAAGCCGTCATCGTGCTGCCCAGGGTTGATGACGAAATTCAATTCTTTGTAATTCCAGCCGGTAAATGCCCGCGCTGCTTCTTGAATGTCTTGTTCGGTGTAGTTGCCCACACCCATGGTGAACAGCTCCATGATTTCACGGGCAAAGTTTTCGTTGGGTGCGCCCTTGAGGTTGGCGGCTGCGTCGAGGAAGGCCAGCATGGCGGGGTCTTTGGCCACCGCCACCATCAAGGTGCGAAATTTTCCATTGGCGTGTTTGCGCAGTAAATTATTTTGAACATAGAGTTTGCGGTAGTCGCGCACTTTTTCTTCGCTGCTGGCAAAGTGGCCATGCCAAAACAAAGTCATTTTTTCTTGAAAAGGACGCGGTGAGGTGAGCATGCGGTTGGCCCACCAGTAACTCAAGCGGTGGGTTTCTAAGCGCGAAGCTCTGAGCCAATACAAATAGCGGTCCGCCACTTGCTGCACTTGGCGGTTACCTGCGGGCTTGACTTTCACGCCCAAGGCTTGACCAGTGGCTTTGGCCAAGTCGGTGGCTGCGGGGCGAGACTCGGCAAAAGGCTCGAGACCCGCATCGTGCGAACCCGAGTCTTCAAAAGGCTTGAACTTGTCGGGTGTGGCTTGGTAGCGCACCAAGCGATGCACCGCTTGCGCGGGTGTCAACTTGGCCAGCTGTTCAATTTCTTGTGGTGTTGCGCCAAAGCCTGCACGCTCAAGCAAATGCTGTGCGCGCTCAAAGTTCCATTCGCGCTTTGGCAAGGGCTGCAGGTCGTTAAGCCAAGGGTCTGCAGCTTGGGCAGTGGCTGCGAAGGTACTCAGTAACATCAAGCTCAATGAGAGTCTTGCATGGGTCAATCTAAACAGAATATTCATACCGAAAATCATAACCTTACAAGCCTCGGGAATTCTCATGAAAATCGCTAGCCGTATTTTGTTTTTAGTTGCCTGTTTGATTGCAGCTTCATCGGTTTTATTGGCCGCTTATGTGGCGCACATGGGTGAGGGTTTAAGTCCCTCAGCTTTGAAGTCGGTGCAGTCCGCATTGCAAATGCTGCACATCCATGTGTTGGCGATGCTGGGGGTTTGTGCTGTTGCCATGCTGCACCAAGCCAGCAAAGTTTTGCTTTTATCAGCAGCTTTGTTTTTGTTGGGTTTGCTGATGTTCAGCCTCAACATCTTCTTGATACACCTTGCTGACATCACTTTATTCAGAGCCTTTACGCCCTATGGCGGCATGGCGTTTATGGCCGCTTGGTTGAGTCTGGCAGTGTGGGCACTTCGCGAACCTCTGCCTCAATGATGTCTTCGTTGGCGCTGCCCCTGCGCATATGTTGCGCAGCTTGTTTTTTCCATTGCCGATAGCTGCTGAAAATCACCGCGATTTGTGGTTTTTGCCCCGTGACCAACCAGCGTAACAGGCCCATCAGCAAGCCCAGCAAGGAAAACAGCAAGACCACTGACAGCAAAATAAGTGTTATCAGCAAGAAAAAGATTTTGATTAACCAGTTCATGCCTTCATTCTCGCTGAGAGCATCGGGTCAACCCTAGGGGAGTTTGGCTCTAAACTGCAAGGCATTCTTTCAAGGACACCATCATGCCCAAAGCCTATTTGTTAAGCGTTTACCAAGAGATCAAAGACGCGGACGCCGTTGCCGCCTACGCCAAGCTGGCCTTGCCCGCCATCCAAGCCGGTGGGGGCACATTTTTGGCCCGCGGTATGCCTGTTGCTGTGAAAGAAAACGGCAAGATGGAGCGCACCGTTCTCATCGAGTTTGCCGATTTGCCTTCTGCCATGGCGGTGTATGACAGCCCCGCTTACCAAGAGGCTTTGGTGGCTTTGGGCACAAACGCTGTGGTACGAGATATGCGCATCATCGAAGGCGTCTGAGCATGACGGCTTTGAGTCAACGTGCGCAAAGTCTGGGCACTGAAAACGCCTTTGTCGTGTTAGCCGAAGTCAATAAGCTGATTCGTGAAGGCCGCAACATCATTTCGTTTTGCATTGGCCAGCCTGACTTTGCCACCCCGCAGCACATTCAAGACGCAGGCATCGCTGCCATCACGCAAGGCAAGCACGGCTATACCCCGTCAGCCGGCATCCCCGAGTTGCGCCAAGCCGCCGCAGACTATTTTTCGCGCACACGTGGCATTCAAGTGGACGCCGACGATGTGGTGGTGGGCGCGGGTGCCAAGCCCTTCATTGGCTACACGATTCAATCGGTCACCGACTATGGCGCAGGCGACGAGGTCATTTACCCGGTGCCTGGTTTTCCGATTTACGACTCGCAAATCAAGGCCAATGGCGCGGTGGGTGTGCCCATCTTTTTGCGTGAATCGCGCAATTTTGGTTTTGACCCGCAAGAATTGGCAGAAAAAATCACCCCCAAAACCAAGTTGCTCATCCTCAACTCGCCGCAAAACCCCACGGGCGGCATCATCCCCAAGGCCGACTTGGAGGCGATTGCCGAGATCTTGCGCAAGCACCCCCAAGTGTGGGTGTTTGCCGATGAAATTTACGGTCAATTGGTCTATGACGGCGAGTTCCATTCCATCGCCTCGCTGCCAGGCATGCAAGAACGCACCATCATCTCCGATGGTTGTTCCAAGACTTGGGCCATGACGGGCTGGCGCTTGGGCTTTAGCGCCAACAAAAAGCTAGCGCCTTACTTCACCAACTGGATCACCAACACCGAGTCCTGCGCTTCGCACATCACCCAGTGGGCGGGTGTGGCTGCATTGAATGGCCCGCAAGACGATGCGCATCACATGCGCGAGGTGTTTTTAAAGCGACGCAACCTGATTGTGAATTTGCTCAATCAAATTCCGGGTGTGAGTTGCCAAAGTCCGGGCGGCGCGTTCTATGTTTGGCCCAATGTCACCGAGGCTTGTCGCCTCACGCGTTGCGCGGACTCCGAGGAGTTTCGCAAGCGCTTGCTGCTCGAAGCGGGCGTAGCGGTGTTGGCGGACATTCACTTTGGCCCGCGTGTGCCGGGAGACGGTCAACACATACGCTTTAGCTATGCGGCTTCCGACGAAGCCATACATGCTGGTTTACAGCGCATGGGCGACTTCATTCATAAAAACAGCACTTGATTTTTTTAGCCAGTTGATCGCCGCACTTCGGGTTCAACTTCTGGCGGTTGGTGTCGATCTAACAAGTGTTGAGAGGCTCAAATCGAGCTTCTACTCACTTTGAGAGCATCGCCATGGGCTATCTGATTTCGTTTTTATTAGGCATCTTTGTGGCCACCATTGGCGTGAGCGGCGCTGCTTCGGTGCTGGACAAAGCCGTGAAAACCACCCAGGCCTATATGAAAGAGTCGGTTAAGTAGCTGCTTTGTCGGCGCTGGGTTCGCTGGACTTAGGGTGATCTAACAAAAAATGGATCACTTTTTCTTGCAGACTGTCGTGCCACCAAGACGATTCGCGCCAAGAGGTGAGGTCAAGCATGGCAGAGGCGACCAGCAACACAAACACCCCTGAAATCATGCCAAACAGACCACCTAATGTTCTGTGAGCAGGTTGAGGTCCACTGCGTGTGAACAATTTACGGTGCAAGACCACCGATTGATGACCAATTAGCAAAGTGCCTATGAGAGCGATCAACGCGCCTAAGTCCTCCCGCAAGGCCTCGCCTGGGCCGCCCAAGGGCAACCAAGCGCCTATATGGGGTCCTATTTTGACAACAGCTACAAATGCGGCGACAAAGCCCACCATTGACAGTGCTTGCGGTAACCAACCTCGGTAAGCTCCTATGCCAATGGAGCAAATAATAGTTATCAAAAACAACCAATCTAGCAAATTCAAAGACAACATAATTATTGTTTTCGGAGAATAAATAAAACGATTTAACTCGTAAATATTCATCTTAAACGAAAACCCACAAATACACAAAAAAGATATCAAATTTACCGAATGATGTTTTTGAGTAATTTGTCGTTGTCCATATTCATGGCCGACTCGAAGGTGGTTGCAAACAGTTTGGCGCCACGCATCAACATACGTGTGGGCACGCCGTGTGCATAAGAGATTGCCTGGCGTGCAAACAAGACCGGCCCCTTGGGGCTTGGGCGTACTTGAAATTTTTGTTGTGTGACTTTCTCATTGACTTGTTTGCAAAAAGCTTCCACGGATTCTTGCGGCGTGTCAACACTGGAAGAAAAGCCTTGGCCAATGAAAATGATTTGCTTGGTGTCACCTGCCACCCTGGTCCAAAAAGGATAGTAGAAACCACGAGAGCCGTAAACATCGCCATTTTTTTCAAGCCGTGCGTCGGTGCGGTTGGCGTTGTAGAGGTCACTGACGAGTTGATTGGTGACCTCTAAAGGTTTCCAAACTTTGATGTTTTCGTCCGCCATTTGAGCCCGCGACTCTTCAAACAACTCAAGGAGCTTGGCAGACAAAACAGGGATTTGGCTTTTCAGATACCCCGCAGAGCGCAACGTTGTTTGCAAGGTAATTTGCAACTCGTCAAATTGAGGCGCTTTGATTTGTATGGCCGAGGGTGCTGTTTGAGAGAAGGATTCGCGGTAATAGCGTTCAGGCTTGGGCATGACGAAATCTTGAAAAAGTTCAATGTCTTTCACCAGCTTGTCTACTGTCATGCCAAAGAAAAAGTGGCGCAGGTCTTTTTGCTCCATCACATTGTTGTAAAAGAGGGTGATTCCGTCGACCAATTTCTCTTTGTTTTCTGGCGTGTCCATGAGTTGCATTGTTTGGGGCTCTCTTCTTAAATGACGATTTTGTAATTTTTAGTAATTCTATGGAAAATCGAAGGCTAAAACCCGTTTTACACTTTCAGTATCGGCTCGTTAAGCAGGTAATTGAATACTTTTTTAAAAAGGTTTGAGAATTGTCAAATAAATCTGAGCTTTTGAGTCAAAACCACACTTCTACCCTTGTTTTGGTTCACGGCGCATGGCATGGCGCTTGGTGTTGGAACAAAGTGCTTCCTTTGTTGCGTGATAAAGGCTTCAAGGTTTACACACCTACGCAAACAGGGGTGGGCGAAAGAGCAAGTGAACCGTCCAAAGACATCAGTGTAGACACGTTCATCCAAGACATTGCAGACTTCCTCACCACGCACGATTTGCATGATGTGGTGTTGGTGGGTCACAGCTTCGCGGGTATCAGCATCAGTGGTGTGGCCGACCGCATGCCAGAGCGCATTCGACACTTGGTTTACCTCGATGCCTTGTTGCTGCAAAGCGGGCAAAAAGTGTTTGACATCATTCCCCCTGAGATGGCGGCGGCCCGGCGTGAACTTGCCATGCAAACATCAAATGGACTTTCTCTGCCCGTGCCAGACCCCAAAGCTTTCGGGGTGACAGATGAAGTTGATGCGCAATGGGTCAAAGACCATTGCACGCCGCATCCGCTGTCAACCTATGAAAGCCCTTTGCATTTGAAACATCCCTTGGGCAACGGCTTGCCAGCTAGCTATATCGCTGTCACGCCGCATTACTTGGCCACCACATCCTCGCGTGACTACGCCCGTTCGCGCAGCGATTGGCAGTACGCAGAGATAGCCGCCGGCCACGATGCCATGGTCACTTCACCAGCGCATCTTTGCCGTCTTTTAAAAGAATTGGCTGTACATAAGCCTGTGCGCAAACCTTCTATGGAGGACCGAGTTCTCAAGTTCATCGAAGGTCACAACTTTGAGATTTGGACAGGTATTGCGCTGTTGGTCGTGCTGGTGGTGGTCTTCAAATAAGCCAGCACTTAATTAAAGCACTTTGGCTTTTTCTCGCAGTTGAAATTTTTGAATCTTGCCCGTAGAGGTTTTGGGAATGGCTTCAAAGACAAATGTTCGAGGGACTTTGTAACCCGCAAGCAGCGATTGGCAGTGCGCTTTTAATTGCTCGGCATCGACCGCGTGTCCGGAGTGCAGCTCCACAAACGCCAGCGGCGTTTCGCCCCATTTGATGTCTGGCTTGGCCACCACCGCACAGGCCAGCACAGCGGGGTGGCGGTAAAGCGCATCTTCCACCTCTATGCTGCTGATGTTTTCACCGCCAGAGATGATGATGTCTTTGTTGCGGTCTTTGATCTTCATATAGCCGTGGGCGTCCATCACACCCAAGTCGCCAGAGTGAAACCAGCCGCCTTCAAAAGCCTGGGCAGTGGCGCTGGGGTTTTTCAAATAGCCCTTCATGACAATATTGCCCCGAAACATGATCTCGCCCATGGTCTGTCCGTCAGCTGGTATCGCCGCCAAACTTTGCGGGTCTTTCACCGTCATGCCTTCTTGCAAGACATAGCGAACGCCTTGGCGGCCATTGAGCAAAGTTTGCTCGTCTAAAGTTTTGTCAGACCAATCGCTGCGTTTCACGCATACCGATGCAGGACCGTAGACCTCGGTGAGGCCATACACATGGGTAATGTCAAAGCCCAGCTTGGCCATGCCCTCGAGCATGGCTGCAGGCGGGCTGGCACCGGCCACCATGCCTTTGACTCGCTGCGTGACCGCCGCTTGCTGCTGCGCGGGGGCTTGTATCAAGAGGTTGTGCACCACAGGTGCTGCACAGTAGTGGTCTACATGGTGATCTCCCATGGCTTGCAAAATCAAAGCCGCATCGATTTTGCGCAAACACACATGCACACCGCCCAGCATGGCCACCGTCCACGGGAAGCACCAGCCGTTGCAATGAAACATCGGCAGGGTCCACAGATAACGCGGGAAGTTGGGCATGTGCCAAGTCACTGCATTGCTCACCGCATTCAAGTACGCGCCTCGGTGATGGGTGACCACGCCTTTGGGGTCGCCCGTGGTGCCCGATGTATAGCTGACAGCAATCGCATCCCACTCGTCTTGCGGGCCACTCAGTTGTGCCAAAGGTGGGTGCTGCTTTAACCATTCTTCGTATTCTTGGTCGCCAATGCGTTCACCTGTTCCGGTGTATTCGCTGTCGTCTACATCGATCACCAGCACATGGTGTTGGTATTGGCCATGCAGAAGGCCCAGCGCCTCTTTCACGGTGGCTGAGAATTCGCGATCGGTGATGAGGATGCTGGCTTCGCAGTGGTTGATTTGCCAAGCGATCAATGCAGCGTCCAGTCGTGTATTGAGAGCGTGCAACACCGCGTTCACCGCAGGCACCGCGTAATGCGCTTCCAGCATTTCGGGGGTGTTGGAGAGCATCACACTCACGGTAGTACCGCGCTGTATGCCTGAGGCCTGCAGCGCTGCAGCAAGCCTGGCACTGCGTTCGCGCACCTGCGCCCAGTTGTAGCGGCGCTTGCCGTGAACGACGGCGGGCAAGTCGGGGTAAATGTCTGCGCTGCGCTCCAGAAAGCTGACGGGCGAGAGAGCCGCGAAATTGGCCGGCGTTTTGCCTAGGTCTTGCTCATAAATGGAGGTCATGGGTGTGCCTAAGACTCAAGCCCACCAAGGGTAAAAGTCGGGCATATCTGTAGAGGCTTTGTCTTTGAACACGGGAGGGCGTTTTTCAAGGAATGAAGCCACACCCTCTTTGCCGCTGGTTTGGCTGGCGTAATAGATGGCCAAGGAATCGACTTGGTGGGCTTTCAAAGGATGGTCTTGCGCTGCATTACGGTACAGCATTTGCCGCGTGAGGGCGATGGCCACGGGGCTGTGGGCCACGATTTTTCGAGCTATTTTGTAAGCTTCCTCCAGCAAAGCATCGGCTGGGAAAACCGCCTTGATGTAGCCCGCTGACTGCAGGGTGTCGGCGTTGTGTATGTCGCCTGTATAGCACCACTCCAGCGCGGTTTGCAAGCCGACCAAGCGTGGCAAAAACCAGCTCGAACACGCTTCGGGCGTGATGCCGATTTTGTTGAACACAAAACCCACCCGCGCTTTTTCAGAAGCCAAGCGAATGTCCATGGCACAAGTCATGGTGGCGCCTATGCCCACCGCCGCGCCGTTGATGGCACCGATGATGGGCTTTTTGCACTCGTACATGGCCAAGACCACTTTGCCGCCCGAGTCGCGCACCCCATTAACCATGGCCGGGTCATTCAGCTTGTCTTGCATGTCTTTCAGGGTAGGGCGCAGCTCTTCGTTCAAACCAAACACATTGCCCTCAATGCTCAAGTCCATGCCTGCGCAAAACGCTTTGCCCGCACCCGTCACCACTATCGCGCCAACGTCGTCGTCGTCGCTTGCGCGGTTGAAGGCATGTATCAGTTCGTGCGACATCTCGACCGTGAACGCATTCATCTGATCGGGACGGTTGAGGCTGAGAGTGAGAATGTGCTCGGCGACTTCGTAGCGCAGGGTGGTGTAGTTGGTCATGAGGCTATGGTGTTAGGCGAGGGTGGACATGTCGATCACGAAGCGGTATTTCACATCGCTTTGCTGCATACGTTCATAGGCTTGGTTGATGCCGTCCATGGGAATCATTTCAATGTCCGACAAAATCTGGTGCTGGGCGCAAAAGTCCAGCATCTCTTGGGTTTCTTTGATACCGCCCACCAAGGAGCCGGCAATTTTGCGTCTACCCATGATCAGCGAACGCGCATTGAGTTCGGCGTTCATGCCAATGGTGCCTACTATGCACATCGTGCCGTCCACTTTGAGCAAGGGCAAATAGACGTTGTAGTCGTGATAGATCGGAATGGTGTTGAGTAAAAAATCAAACTGGTTGGCGTTGGCCTGCATGGCGGCAGCATCGTTTGACAGCAACACTCCGTTAGCGCCTAAACGCAGTGCGTCTTGCGCCTTGTGCGCCGAGCTGGTGATCATGGTGGTTTTGGCTCCCATGGCGTGGGCAAACTTGATGCCCATATGGCCCAAGCCTCCCAAGCCAATCACGCCCACGCTCATGCCGGCTTGTATGTTCCAGTGTTTCAGCGGCGAATAGGTGGTGATGCCTGCGCACAGCAAGGGCGCAGCGCCTGCAAGGTCTAGGCCCTCTGGCATGCGCAGCACAAAATGTTCGTCAACCACAATGTTTTTCGAGTAGCCGCCATAAGTGACGCCGCCTGGGTCAACGCTAGGCGCGTTGTAGGTGCCGGTGACACCCTTGAGGCAATACTGCTCTAAATCCACCGCGCATGAACTGCAGGTGTGACAAGAGTTCACAAAGCAACCCACCGCCACTTTTTGGCCGAGCTTGAATTTCTTAACTTCCGTGCCCACCGCATTGACCGTGCCCACAATTTCGTGGCCTGGCACCAGCGGGTAGTTGCTGCGGCCCCAGTCGTTTTGGGCGAAATGCAAATCGGTGTGGCATACACCGCAAAAAGCGATGTCTATGCCTACATCTTTGGGGCCAATGTTTCTACGCTGTATGTGATGGGGGACCAAGTCTTGGTCTGAGGCTAAGGCTGCAAAACAGGAAGTGAGTGCCAAGGTGTTGCCTCTTGAGGTGATGGTTTTATATTCAAAAAATTATAGCCATCACCTCTCAACGCTAAATCACCTCGGGCGTCAAAGCCTGTATGGCTTGGTAGTTGGTTAAAAACACTTGGCCGTGAAGATGCTGCAAGAAATCGGTGGTGTTGAGTTTGTCCATCACCGGCCCCTTGATTTCCGAGAAGTGCAGGGCGATGCCAGAGTCTTTCAAGCGGCTGGCAATCGCTTCTAAGCTTTCCAAAGCACTGGCGTCAATGTCGTTCACACCAGAGCACTGCAGCAGCACGTGTTGGAGTTCAGGACGCGCTGCCACTTCAGCGTTGATGCGGTCCTCAATGCCCCGCGCATTGGCAAAGAACATGCTGGCATCCACCCGCAGGCACACCAGCTTGGGGCTGACCAACACATCATGGCGCAGCACATTGCGGAAATGCTCGGTGCCTGGCACCAAACCCACAATGGCGATGTGCGGGCGGCTGGCTCTGAACAAAAACAGCGCCAAGGACACCAACACACCCATGACCAAACCGCTTTCCACACCCACCAGCAAAGTCGCTACCAAGGTGGTGGCTACTGCGATGAAGTCCAACTTGGAGAAGCGCCAAGTCGATTTCAAAATTCCGACATCCACCAGCGACAACACCGCCACGATGATGGTGGCCGCCAATGTGGCTTGCGGCAGGTAAAACAAAGCAGGCGTCAAAAACAGCGACGCCAAGGTGATGCCCACCGCGGTGAACACACCGGCAGCGGGGGTGACCGCGCCCGCGTCAAAGTTGACTACAGAGCGTGCGAAGCCACCCGTGACGGGAAAGCCGCCAGTGAAAGCTGCAGATAAATTGCTGGCACCCAAGGCCACCAACTCTTGGTTGGGCTCAATGCGCTGGCGGCGTTTGGCAGCCAAGGTTTGGCCCACCGACACCGACTCCACAAAGCCCACCACGCTGATGAGCAAAGCGGGAACCAACAGCTCTTGCCACAAAGCCAAATCCCACAGCGGCGCGGTGAGGGGCGGCAAGCCTTGCGGCACAGTGCCCACCAGCTTCATGCCCTGATCTTGCCAATCTAAGACCCATGCCAACACGGTAGTAAGGGCTATAGCGGCTACGGGCCCTGTTTTGGCAGTGATGTCAGCGACTTTGGTTGTCAGACCTGCACTGATAAGCAAAGGCTTTAAGCCCTTGCGCACCCAAAACAAAAACGCGGTGGCGGCGATGCCCACGCCCAGCGTCAGTAAATCAATATTCGAAGCTTGGTGCAGCAGCGAAGACAGCAGCTCTACAAAATTGTGTCCCTCGGCTTTCACGCCCATGAGGGTTTTCAGTTGGCTCAGCGCAATCAGCAAACCCGAGGCTGAAATAAAACCCGAGATGACCGGATGGCTTAAAAAATTGGCCAAGAAACCCAGCCGTAACAAACCCATGATCAGCAATATGCCACCCGATAAAAAGGCCAAAGTGATGGCCACTTGCCAATAAGCGTGGGTGCCGGCGGCGGCGTGTTCGGCCACGGCTGCGGCAGTCATCAGCGACACCACCGCCACAGGGCCAACTGCAAGCACACGACTGCTGCCCAGTACCGCGTAAAGCAGCAAAGGCGCGACGCTGGCGTACAAACCCACCTCAGGCGGCAAGCCTGCCAGCAAGGCATAAGCCAAGCTTTGCGGAATCAGCATGATGGTGACGATGAGCGCCGCCACCATGTCGTTACTGAGGGCTTCGCGGTTGTAACTGCGGCCCCATTGAAGAATGGGCAGTGCGGGCAACCAACCAGAGCTTTGCTTCATTCTTTTGGGGCGTGGACAAAACGGTCCATCAACTCAAAGCCCAGCATGCCCACCAGCATGGCAGCAACAAAAATCAAGGCTTTGGGCTGGCCATCGGCCATAGACACCATGGCAGGTCCTGGGCAAAAACCCGCCCAACCCCAGCCCGCGCCAAACAGCAAACTGCCAATCACCAAAGGGCGGTCGATTTGGGTGTTGTTCGGAAAGCGCAATACGCCGCCAAAGAAATTGGTGGTGCGTTTTTTGGCTATCCCAAAGGCGAAGAAGCCCACTGCAATGGCGCCGCCCATGACCAGTGCCAAGGAGGGGTCCCAGCTGCCTGCCAGGTCGAGAAAACCAATGACTTTGCCGGGGTCGGTCATGCCGGAAACCATCAAACCCAAGCCAAACAAGAGGCCAACCAAAAATTCGCTGATGCGGTGAAAAGTGTTGTTGTGAAGCATGGGGTTCATCCTTGAAATGCGTGTCGCAAAACATAAACAATCAAAAAGCCAGCACCCATGAAGGACAGGGTGGCAACCAAAGAGCGGGGCGACAGGCGAGATAAACCGCATACCCCGTGGCCGCTGGTGCAACCCGAGGCGTAGCGTGTGCCAATGCCCACCAACAAGCCGGCACCTATGACGCTTAAGAGGCCAGCGTCAATGCGCGGGGCCGTCACCCATTCAACTGGCATGACGGCGTGAAACACCGTGGGCGCTGTAAACATACCCAGCAAAAAAGCAATGCGCCACCAGGTGTCGCCAAGTTTGGGAGGCATAAGACCGCCCAAGATGCCGCTGATGCCCAAAATACGCCCATTCAGCAAAATAAACATGGCCGAGGCAATGCCCAAAATGATGCCACCGGTGAGGGAGGCAAAGGGGGTGAAATGTGTCCAATCGATGTTCATGTGTTGTCTCCTTCTGGTGATTTGCAAAATTGATCGAATAAAACGTTCATCACCGCCAGCGCTTGGGGGCTGGCGATTTGGTAATAGATGTTTTTGCCTTCGCGGCGGGTGCTCACCAGCTCTTCCTCACGCAAAACCGTGAGCTGCTGTGACAACGTGGGCTGCACGATGCCCAAAATTTCTTCCAACTCACCCACCCGCTTTTCGCCTTGGGAGAGCTGGCACAGCAGCATCAGGCGGTCGGGGTTGGACAGCACTTTCATCATCTGACAGGCTTTGCCAGCCGATGTTTTCATTTTGTCGAGGTCTAAGGTGGATGTTTCCATGGGTATTTTTTGTTTCAGATCAATAAGATGTGAAAAGTATATTGACAAACAATATATATGTCAATATATTATTGTAAATCTAACTGAAAAGGAATCTCGATGAACACCGCTACTGTCAACCCGCTGGTTCACGGCATTTTTGATACCGCCACTTGGACCGTCACCTATGTGGTTTACGAAAAACCAGGTTCTGCTTGTGCCATCATCGACTCGGTGTTGGATTACGACCCCAAGTCGGGTCGGACCAGCCACGCCTCGGCGGACAAAGTCATCGACTTTGTGAAAGCCAACCACTTGAAAGTGGAATGGATTCTCGAAACCCATGCCCATGCTGATCACCTCACGGCTGCGCCTTACCTCAAACAACACTTGGGCGGCAAAACCGCCATCGGCGACCACATCAGCGGCGTGCAAAAAGTGTTCAAGGGTATCTTCAACATGGAAGCCAGCTTCAAACCTGACGGCTCGCAGTTCGACCACTTATTTGCAGACGGTGAGACCATTCCCGTGGGCGAGCTGACGGGTCAAACCATGTTCGTGCCCGGCCACACGCCAGCTTGCGTGGCTTACCAATTTGGCGACGCAGTGTTTGTGGGTGACACCCTGTTCATGCCCGATGTAGGTACCGCACGCTGCGACTTTCCAGGGGGCGACGCCAAAACCTTGTATGCATCTACCCGCAAAATTTTGAGCCTGCCGCCCGCCACCCGCTTATTTATGTGTCATGACTACCCGCCCAATGACCGCCCTGTGAATTTCGAGACAACAGTCGCCGAGCAAAAAGCGAAAAATGTCCATGTGCATGACGGCATCACTGAAGCCCAATTTGTGGAGATGCGCACCAAGCGTGACGCCACCTTGGAAATGCCGGTGCTCATCCTGCCTGCGGTGCAAATCAACATCCGTGCGGGCGAGTTACCACCCAAGGAAGACAACGGCATTGCCTACGCCAAGATTCCTTTGAACGCCCTTTGACCATGAACTCTGTCCACTTAGTCTGCCCGCATTGCAACGCCACCAACCGTGTGCCGTCGGACAAATTGCAAGCTGAATTGAATTGCGGCAAATGTCAAGAGCCCTTGTTGGCAGCCCACCCCGACAACCTCGGTGAAGCTGCTTTTAACGCGCAGTTGGCCAAGAGCGATTTGCCCATGGTGGTGGATTTTTGGGCGCCTTGGTGCGGCCCCTGCCGCATGATGGCCCCAGCTTATGAAAAGGTCAGCCAAGACATGCAAGGCAAAGCACGCTTTGTGAAAGTCAACACCGAAGACGAACAAGGCCTGGCGGCTAAGTACAACATCCGAAGCATTCCGACTTTGGCGGTTTTTGCGGGTGGCCGTGAAATTGCCAGACAACCTGGGGCGATGTCGGCCCCCGATTTGGCGCGTTGGGTTAGTGCTGCCTTGCTCAAAGCTTAGCCCCTTGATCAGGGACAAATCAGCTTGATCTTTGGGAAATACGTTTTGTAACGCCCCGCGTCACGGGTCAGCAGTTTGTAACCCTCGGCTTGGGCATGGGCACCGATGAAGAAGTCGGGCAACACGCCGGTTTTGGTGCCGCCGCGTTGGCGGTAAGCCCTGAACACATGGGCGGCTAGTTGCGCTGCTGGCTTAGACACATCCAGAATTTGCACCTTCAACTTATCCAAAAAAGCATCGATGTGCGGGCCAGCGGTGTCGTGTGTATGTAGCTCGGCATAGACAACAAAATTGGTCAGGAGCGGCTGTTTTTTGGCCTTGCTTAGTTCCTTTAGCGACCAGTCTAGCCGAATCGGATCTCTGTGGATGACATCCACAAATACATTGGTATCCACCAAAATCACGGTTTGTTCCAGTCATCACCTCGGGTCATGCGCATCAGTTCATCTGTGCTCATGCCATCTTTAGCGATGCCAATGAACTGACGGATAGGATCATCCGCAGCCAAAAACGACAGATCCTGTTCCTCCTGTGAAGACGTTTTCGCCGCCACAAGGTATTCGGCCAAGGCTTCTTGAACCACATGCGATTTGCTCAGTTTGCGAACCGCGCAATACTGGTTTAAGTCACGCTCTATGGCTTCGGGGAGTCGGACAGACAGCATGATGTCTCCTTGTCATACGCGATGCTGAATTTGTATGACGGTTAGTATGACATAAATTTAAAGTTTGTCATACACCTAAGCGCGCTTTGCAGTGAACCCTAGAAATTGCTTTCATAATGGCGCTTGAAATTTTTTCATGACGAGATTTGAATGCCGCCTGTGAACCTATCCCACCCTGTTGACTTGCTTATCCGCCAAGCTTTGGTCTTTGATGGTAGCTTGTCAGAGCCTCAAATCAAAGATGTGGCGGTGCATCAGGGCCGCATCGTGGCGATAGAAAACCTCCTACAAACCCAAGCCAAAGAAACCATAGAAGCCAAAGGTTTGGCCTTGATGCCTGGCATCATCGACTCGCACACCCATTTCGATGCTCAGATTACTTGGGATTCGTATGTGCGTCCGTCTCCTGCCATGGGGGTGACCACTGCCGTTATTGGCAACTGTGGTTTCACGATTGCGCCTTGTCGTGCGCAAGACCGAGAGTTGACCATGCGCAACCTCACGCAGGTCGAAGGCATGTCCATTGATGTGCTGCGGCAAGGGATTGATTGGCGCTTTGAAACTTTTTCTGAGTACATGGCCATGCTCAAGCAAAAAGGCTGCGCTATCAATATTGCTGCCTACGTTGGCCATTCCTCGGTGCGTACTTGGGTGATGGGCGAGCAGGCCAATAAGCGGGAGGCCACATCGGAAGAAATTGACGCCATGGCCGCACTGGTGAAAGAGGCCATGGCGGCGGGCGCTGTGGGCTTTGCCAGCAGCACCAGCCCCGCACACAATGGAGAGGGCGGTTTCCCCATGCCCTCGCGTTTGGCCAGCGATGAAGAAATGATGGAACTCACCATGGCCATGGCCAGCTTTGGGCGCGGCGTTTACATGGTCACCAAAGGCGGGCAAATGGCCATGTCTTTTTTGCAGTCACTCTCGCAAAAAAGTGGCAGACCGGTGATGGTGGCTGCCTTGTTACACAACAGCACCAACCCCCAAGCGGTGTTCAATGACATGACCGCCATTGCCCAAGCCAATGCCCAAGGCATTCCACTCATTGGGCAAGTGTCTTGTTGTCCGCTCACCATGGACTTCACGTTTGCGTCGGCTTACCCTGTGGAGGGCTTGGTCAGTTGGCGACCTGCCATGGGTTTGTCGCACGAGGCGCTCAAAGCGTGCTTCGCTGACACGTCATTTCGCCAAGCGGTCAAAGCAGAGTTGGCCCAGACCGCCACTTTCCGTTTGTTCAACAATGAATGGGATAAGGTGCACGTGGTGCAAACCACGCTCGCTGAGCACCAAACTTATGAGCAAAAAAGCGTGGCTGAGCTGGCCCATGCCTTGCTCCAAGACCCCTTAGATTTCGCCCTTGATCTCGCGCTCAAAGAAGATCTGCAAACCGTGTTCACTGCAGAGCTTTTAAACAGCGACCCCCAAGCAGTGGGTCGCTTGCTGAATGATCCCCATAGCTTGGTGTCACTCAGTGATGCTGGCGCGCACCTCACGTTTTTCAACGATGCAGGTTTTGGTTTGCATTTGTTGGGACACTGGGCCAGAGATTTGGGAGTGATGTCAATGACGCAGGCTGTGCATAAATTGACGCAACAACCAGCACAAGTGCTGGGTCTGAAAGAGCGCGGACTGCTTAGTGTGGGCTACGCTGCTGACTTGCTGTTCGATCCACTGACCATCGGACGGGGCCCCAAGCATCGTGTGTTTGATTTGCCAGGGGGTGCTGCTCGTTTGAACACAGCGGCTCTTGGGGTGCAGGGCGTATGGGTCAATGGCCAAATGGTGGCCAATGCGCACGGTCTGATCCTTGCAGACAAATTAGCCGGTGAGCTTCTAACCGATTTCATTTAAGAAACTCACGACATGCACATATTGCTGATTGAGGACGAACCCAAAATTGCCACCTTTGTCTGCCAAGGCCTCAGAGCGGCAGGCATGGAGGTTGAGCATATAGACAATGGATTGGATGGTTTGAACAGAGTCCTACAAGCGCAGCATGACTTATTGGTGCTAGACATCATGTTGCCTGGCATGGATGGCTTTGAGGTGTTGCAAAAAATCAGATCTCTAGGTATTTCAATTCCCGTCATTGTCTTGAGTGCAAAGACCGACCTGCCCGACCGCTTGCAAGGTTTTGATTTGGGTGCAGACGATTATTTGGCCAAGCCTTTTTTTATCGAAGAATTGATTGCGCGCATTCGCTCTTTGCTAGGACGTAACACCAGTCAAAACGAAGATGTTTTCAGTGTGGCGGGTATCACGCTGAATCGATTAACACGCAAGGCCGAGTGGGCAGAACAAGGCGCGGTGCTCAGTCAACGCGAGTTCATGTTGCTTGATTATTTGATGCGCTCACCAGGCTATATTTTTTCGCGCAAGCAAATACTGCAGCATGTGTGGAACATCAACTTTGATCCGCAAACCAATGTGGTGGATGTGTGTGTTCAACGTATCAAAAAAAAATTAGTCTCTGCCGAAAACAGCCTGTCTGTGTTTCCTATTGAATCTATACGAGGAGTAGGGTATCGCATCAATTTAAAAGGCGGGTCATGAAAAATTCGTTTCGACTTCGTTTGATGCTGCAGTTTTTTTTCTGCATTGTGGTGGTGACTTTGTTCAACCGGTACCTGAGCCAAAGAGTGGCTTCAGACTACCTCCAAGAGCGTATTCAATCGGGCATGGTGAAGGTATTGCAACACTGCACTGACCCGCATGCCTCCGACATTGAATTTCAACAATGCGCAGATGCTGCTCGTGCGGGTTCGTGGATGGAGAGTTTGCCTAGCGTGTATGTTTACTGCGATGGCCCTTCCTCCCAAAACCAGACACCACTTTCTTCGCTTTGCCAATACAGCCACACATCAACTTTGGAGTGGGGTGATATTCAAGGTCAGCCCGAAACAGACTTTCAATTCTCCCCCCTGTCTTTTGAAAACGGGCAGTGGATCGCCATTCGGCAAACATCTTCACAACATGTGTTGCTGGCCGATCAAGAGGTGGTGAAGAAGGCCACAGATGAACTCTGGGGCATCCGAAACCGCGTGATGCAGTAT
>Ga0114959_10001140_pt1 | contig 23859 bp, 15 predicted proteins | sample C_130625_EF_Meta_FD_87317 | JGI IMG/M metagenome (GOLD analysis project Ga0114959, IMG submission 87317) | Freshwater microbial communities from Lake Croche, Canada to study carbon cycling - C_130625_EF_MetaG | ecosystem: Environmental > Aquatic > Freshwater > Lake | place: Lake Croche, Canada... | reverse complement strand
TACTGAAGTTAAGTACTCCCCATAACCAAAGCCACTCCGTGGCTTTGTATCATGGGGAGCACTTAACTTCTCGTTCTAGCCAGCAGAGTGGAGTACTTAATTTAAGTACTCCACGGTAGCACCCATCCACTAATAATAGCAAAATCTTCCGCATACTCAGCTTCAGTATTATTTGACCTATGCCCTTCATCATCGACATACACAATTTTGGTATAATCTTTTTTACCTCCACGAAGAGCAGTAATCCATTTTAAAGACTCGTAAGGAAACACTTGAACATCCTCCGTACCGGTCCTGCATAAAACTTTTATTCCTGGCGCACCTTTTGAACTCAGCTGATGAATCGGTGATATCTCTAAGGCAGTCTCAAAATCAATAGGGCCAGCCCGCGGATTACCGAATTCCTTGTATTCATATGGTGTTAATGGCATAGTAGAATTTGCAGCCGTTTTGAGGAGATCCACGTAGGGTACCTCGCTATAAATGATTCCAAAGAGTTCACCTCGTGGCCACCTCGCCGCGAGGTTTCCAACAATAAGGCCACCTGCCGAACGACCAAATAATACAGTATTCTCAGCCTTACATCTAGTCAACCGCTGCAGGTCTTTAACACATGCTTCAACATCGTCAAACTCTCTCTTTTTGCCATCTAACCGCCCCAAGTCCGCCCACATATCATTGCCGTCACCACCACCTCTTATAAATAAAAAGGCAATCGCCCATCCAGCATCAATCCACGTTCTCCAACGCGTTGTTTTTAGTGAAGTGGCGATTCCGTAAGACCCATAACTTATACACACAAGTCCTGTGGGTCGCTCAGGTCCGAGAAAGGTCCATCGTACTGGGAGATTATCTGAAGAAATTGATATTCCTGTACGCAGGGTACCGCCGTATGTTATACGGGGAGATTCTATCATTGTTTTTAAATTTATAGTATATACTGACGTACCAGGCCGAATACAGTAAAGTTTATCAGTTATACCGAGCCATCCCATGCAATTCGTACATGGGAGAATTTCAAAAATTCCACTGTAAATTTTAACAGGGTCGCCATTCATTTTCCAAATTGTTCTTACTCCGTAGAATTTCGTAATTAGAATTTTGGCAGAGGCCGAGCAGAATTCAATTCCGTCGGCTCGAATTCTAGAATTCAATTTCCACTCCCCTCCCACCAATTTCCACGGAGCCGAGAAATTCCCCTCCCGTACAAAATAGGCTGGCCCTGGCCCAATTGGATAAAACGAAACACCCCTTGGACTGAGTTGGGTAATTTTGGTCTCAGTAACATGAAACATACTCTGAACTCCAGCATCAGATGCTAAAAGAAATAGAGTACGTGATTCACATTTAATGAGCTCTAGCAGTTTTGATTCATTCTCGTATATCACCCTCCTATCACCACCCTCCAAGTTCATACTAACGAGCCGAGTATAGTGCAAGAGTTTATCACCCTCTATAAAAAATATACGGGATCCGAGAATAGCCACAAATGGGCCGCCGCAGTTTTTATGAGTCCAACGATGCTTACCTCTCACAGCCAGCCTGTAATTTTCAGTTGGTTTGTAAGACGAATACGTATAAGCAACTATTTCACCATCTTTTGAAATATCAATATTTTCTTCATCTTGCCAATTACTATTATGAAATTTCCACTTTGAATTATGTTTAAAAAATACCTTCGGATTCCGCTCAGGATACTCTAAAATCAATTCTGGCTCTCCCTCATCACTATAAACTTTATTCTTTAATATAAGCGCCTTGAGCGCCTCCTTTGAAATTGAATCATGAAGAACCTTTTGGAATCTAGTATTTTCTTCTTTATGGGAACCCTTCTCTTTTTTTTCATATGGATCGAGCCATTTAAGAAATCCTACATTTGTTGGATCCATATTACCTAAACACCTCCCTATAAAAAGCATAGATGAATATTATCATTCTTGCGAACAAATCGAATGCATATGGACTCAATAAGGATGTCGCAGGCATTCGGAAGGTTCTAGGAGGCTACACTGTGACCCACTGCGACCCCCTTGAGCCCCCCGTGCCCGCCGATATTATAATTCATTTAGAAGTACCGGCCTATGGCTGGGCTGCCTGGGGGCGCGTAAATATGTTAATGGTGAATCCAGAGCACTGGGTTCCAGCCTGGGATATCTATTTGCCAAAGTTCGATGTTGTTATTGCCCGTGACCGTTTCACTCAGGAGGTCTTCTCTAAAAAGTCAGACAACGTGGTCTGTATTCCATGGGGACTCCCTCCACGTGAGATAGAGCAGAAGGCTGAAGACCTAGTCCCAGAGTTTGTCTGGGTTCTCGCGGGGTCTGTTAACAAGCGTGCGTATGTCTCGACACTCCTAGAAGTATGGAAACCGACCTATCCGAAACTCACTATCACTACCACCGCCGCCTTTGACTTATCTGCCAATATCGGAAGCAATGTCACGATTATTAACAAGGACTTGTCGCCAGAAGAGCGTAGCATATTTAAGAAGTTCAAGGGCCATATCGGTTGCTCGAAGGCAGAGGGGTTCGGCTACACGGCAGCGGAGGCCGAGCAGAACGGCTCATTTACAATTTTGAATTCCCTGCCGTGCTACGTGAATGACTATAGCGCCTCTGCAGGCGTTGCCTTTCTTCCATCAGTACTTGAGGGAGGCCTTCGTGATAGCGGCGCTGATGCTGAGAGCCTTGGCACCGCCCTCGATGCAGCAATGCTCGAATTCGCACTCTTTGGTGAAACTGACAGTCGTGTTCGGAAGGCAGAGTCGAAGGCCCGTTGGCGCAAATTCTATGATAACTTTGCAAGGCTTATTAAGCATTATACACTCGTTCTCAACTCACAGGCCCCGCCTAATCCTCTACCTCCCCGCACCCTTACGCCGCCCCCAATCAGTATCGTAACTCTTATCTACAATCGCAAGAAGTTCTTCGACCTCGCCTGTCATTCCATCATGATTAGCGATTATCCGAAGGATAAGATTGAGTGGATTATTGTTGATGACTCAGACGACCCCATGGAGCAGAATTCCGATATGATTGTATCAGTAGCGAATTCCACCACGGCCTTCAAGATTGTCTATGTCCCTCTGACAGGTAAGCGCCCCATTAGTGATAAGCGCAATATCGGTGTGGAGAAGGCGAGTTCAAACGTGATTTTGTTTATGGACGACGACGACCATTATCCTGAGACGTCTATTCATCGCCGTGTGAGCTGGCTAACGGCTCATCCGTGGAAGCCGAAGGCCGTTGCGTGTACGACCATTGCCTGCTATGACCTCGTGAAGGGTATCAGTGCAGTGAATGTGCCGCCGATGGATATTCCTCTAGAGCAGCGCGTATCAGAGGCGACCCTCACATTCTATAAGTCGTGGTGGGCCGAGAAGCCTTTTCCTAAGGGGGTCCAGGTGGGTGAGGGCGAGGGATTCCTCGTGGGACGCGCCGAGGATATTTTAGAGATGCCGCCGCAGCAGATCATAGTGGCCTTTAGTCACGGGAGAAATGTTTCCAGCCGTCGCGTACCGTCTGGAGCAGACGTCACGCCAGGCTGTTTCTGGGGGTTTCAGAAGGAGTTTTTAGTCTTTATTCACGGGTTGGCGGGTATTTCAGTCGTCGAGAGCTAGTTCCTCTTCCTCTGAGTTTGATGGATTCTGGAATGCCTCTATCCGATTAAAAAAGTAAATTGCTACAGCGAAAACAAGTGAATGTACGAGAATTGAAAAAAGGGATGTCTTATATGACATGAAAAGTTTACCGCCAACTGGAGGGAGGGTTATGAGAAAACCGGGGGAAAGAATAATAAATAGGAAAGATGCTGTAATGATGCTTATCATTTCTACTGTTGTATTATAATAAATAATACCGTGGAGTACTTAACTTCAGTACTAGACGGTACAACACTTTTAGGAGGAACAATGTAAGCAGCCCTCCCCAGCATCCGCTGCCGCCTTTGAACGCGCCACTTCCTCCTCATATTCACGTGTCAGGCGCTCCAACTTCTCAGCACGCGTCTCTGACTTTGGCTTATCCTCATCACTCGAATCCTCATATACACTCTCCTTATCATCCTGGGGTGTATTCGACCCCTGAACGGCCGCCAGGAGGCGCGGATCCACCGTAAACTTCTGTGCGGTGACAGGCGCCTTCGTACGCAAATAGTAGCAACCCGTCTTCAAACCCTTCTTCCATCCATAGAAATGCATGGAAGTTAGTTTTGCATATGTGGGGTCCGCCACAAACAGATTCAATGACTGTGACTGGCAGATAAAGGCACCGCGCGCCGCCGCCATATCAATGAGTACCTTCTGGGGAATCTCCCACGTCGTCTTATAACGCAGCCGCACGGCCTCAGGAATCGTCTCAATGGTCTGGACGCTCCCATTATTGATGATAATCTGCTGTTTCATATCATCGGACCAGAGTCCAAGACCCATAAGTTCCTTCATGAGATGACGATTGATTACGACGAACTCCCCAGCCAGCGTGCGGCGAGTGTAAATATTGCTCGTGAATGGCTCAAAGCACTCGTTGTAGCCGAGAATCTGGCTCGTAGAGGCCGTCGGCATTGGGGCAAGTAGGAGCGAGTTGCGAAGACCCTGGGACGCCTTCACCCTGAGCGCAGCCCAATCAAGCGTCTTATCCGTCTCTGAGAGCGGCGTGACACCCCAGAGGTCAGGCTGAAGCTTGCCCTCTGACGCCGGCGACCCAGCGAATGTCTCATAAGAGCCCTGAGTCTTCGCGAGTTCTGCAGACTCGTCGACGGCCGCGTAATACATGTGCTCGAAGATGAGCTGATTGAGTGTAGAGGCCGCGGGCTCTTCCCAGTTAAGTCCAAGTACAGCGAAGACATCCGCCAGACCCTGAACGCCGATACCAATGGGACGGTGGCGCATGTTCGAGGCCTTCGTCTCAGGCGTCGGATAGAAGTTGATATCGATAATCTGATTTAGGTTGCGGACCGCCACTCGCACAGCCTTTCGCAGGCTATCAAAATCATAAGTTGCACCAGCTGCCAAACGCGTATAGGCTGGAAGCGCAATGGATGCGAGATTACAGACCGCCGTCTCAGTGGGGGTCGAGACCTCCATAATCTCCGTACAGAGGTTCGAAGACTTAATAGTACCAATGTTCTTCTGGTTCGACTTCGAGTTCGCCGCGTCCTTGTAAAGAAGATAGGGTGTACCGGTCTCCATCTGCGAATCGAGAATCTGAAACCAGAGCTTGCGCGCCGACACTGACTTACGCGCACGCCCCTTAGCCTCATAGTCAGTATAGAGCTTTACAAAGTCGGCACCCCAGACGTCTGAAAGCCCAGGGGCCTCATCGGGGCAAAACAGCGACCACTCTGCGTCAGCCTCGACACGCTCCATGAAGAGGTCAGGAATCCAGAGAGCATAGAAGAGATCGCGGGCGCGCTCCTCTTCCGCACCCGTATTCAGCTTCATGCGGAGAAAGTCCTCCACATCGGCGTGCCAGGGCTCCAGATACATGGCGAAGGAACCATTGCGGCGCCCACCGCCATTGTGGACGAGGCCAAGATGACCTACGACGTAATCATGGGGACCTTCAATCTCAAAATCGTGAACGAGACCCTCATAGTTAGTCTCAGTAATAGACTGAATACGAGAGTAGATATTATTTTCATAACGGAGATACGTAAAGTACTCGCCAACTGGTGCGTTGGGGAACATTGCTAGAATCTCTGAAATACGAGGAACACGGATAACTAGAGTAGGAAGATTTGTGTGAATGTCCCGCGTAGATGAAACATTACCAACACGATTGCGCTCATAGCCAGATGAAAGCGCTCCGAGGCGAAGAAGCATGTAGCGAATATCTTCAATGAGAGGATATGATGATAGCTCAACGGAAATCTCCTTACTAGTGATACAGCCATCGGTCTCAATAATACCACGTAGAATCTGTAGAATCTTCTCCTTTGAAATGTGAAGAAGTGGTGTATCAATCTTCTTTTGCTTATTACTATCATATAGCTGGGAACGAGTAAACTTAAATCCAGGTGATGCTGTCGTCCACTTTACGCGTACAGTAGGGTCATCTTCATTCTCATAAACATTTGCCTTGATACCGCGATTTGAGAGATACGATAGAACAAACTGTAGTGTTTCCTTCTTTGAAGTATTATTTAGACATACTCCACTCATTCCGCCAGAGATATGTCCGTCACCGAGAAGAATACCATATAGACGTGCATCTTCCTCACTAAAGTTCGGAAGATCTGCCTCATATGATGGAATCGGGAAGACCAGGAAATCAGTGGGATTCAGCTCACCTGCATCTGTGAACTCAGGTGCCGCAATCTTCTTTTCCAAGCGATTGCGAATAACATCGAAGTTTAGTCCCTTTGTCTGACCCTTTAGCGCAAAGACCTGGTGCTCTGGGGTTACACGAACAGGATAAATGGCATTCTTTAGCTGAATATCAAGAATCTTTCCAGAATAATCGTGGCGAATAGGAAGACGAACTGATTCATATGCTCCAGTGCTTGTAAGAACTTTATCGGCGATATTCACATCCTCGATTGGCTTAGGGCCAGCAAGAGTATAAATAATCGTATCAGGAGTGAAGCACTGGTCAACGTACCGCGCCGTATTATTAAACACACGAAGCATCGGCACGAGCCCATTGCTCTGACCGTTCGTCCCACGAATGAGGGACCCACGCGCACGGATATTGTGTAGATGGAGGCCGATTCCACCGGCGTACTTTGAAATCGCGGCACAATCACCGAGCGTCTTGTAGATGCCCGTGATGCTGTCATCGGCCATTGCTAGAAGATAGCATGACGAGAGCTGGGGCTTCGACGTGCCGGCATTGAAGAGGGTCGGTGTGGCGTGCGTCATGAACTTGAGCGAAAGAAGGTCATACGTCTCAAAGATTCTGTCGAGGTTGCCTGAGGCCATCCAGATGCCGACCGCCACACGCATCCACATGTGCTGGGGGCGCTCAAGCACGGTGCCGGCAGTGTCCTTCAGCAAATACGACTTTTCGAGCGTCTTGAAGCCGAAATAGTCGAAGTCGTAGTCACGCTCGTGCTTGATATAATTATCAATAGCGGCTGCGTTTGCTGTGACAAAGGTTAGTAGGTCGGCTGACAGATACGAAAGCGGGTCGCCAGTCTTGTGCGTCTGATTTGAAAGGGCGGTGACGACCTTTGAGAAACTAGCCTCAGTATTCTTTTGGTGATTCGAGACTGCAATACGCGCGGCAAGAGTCCCCCAATCGGGGTGCGTCGTGCAAAGAGAGGCGGCCATCTGGGCGGCGAGCTCATCGAGGTCACTGGTCTTGATGCCGTTCACAATACGCGCCAACACCTGCTGCGCAAGGGCGTCGGGATTCACTGCGAGAGCCTTTGAGGCCTTGCGAATCCGCTGGAGGACCTTATTGAAAGAAATGGACTCAGAAGATCCGTCGCGCTTTTGCACGTGCATGCTAAACATTGCCGTGGAAGAAATAGAGCGGGTTGTATCGCACATAGTGCGATTGGACCCGTCAATTTTTAGATGGTGGGATGGAGTGGTACTAAATTTATAGTATTGGGTTTTAAATGACCCTTTGAATTATGAGATCCTAACACCAACATTCCATCATCTTTAATCATTTTATTATCTATAACAGGAATGCCATCTACATTTTTAGTTTTTAGAGGTTTTCCATCTGGACCAAGAATGGGTTTGCCGTCTGGGCCAAGTAATGAATTACCATTTTTTTTAGCATTCGCTTCAGCCTTAGCATTAGCTTCAGCTTTAGCATTCGCTTCAGCTTTAGCATTCGCTTCAGCCTTAGCATTAGCTTCAGCTTTAGCATTCGCTTCAGCCTTAGCATTAGCTTCAGCCTTAGCATTCGCTTCTGCTTGTTCCTGAGCGCTCGTATTTTCAGGGGGTGTATTTTCAGAAGGGCCACCAGGGCCGCCAGAGTTACCAGGGCCGCCAAGGTTACCAGGGCCGCCAAGGTTAGGGCCACCCATGTTAGGCATTGAAGGCATAGAGGGCATTGAGCCAAGAGCACCCATAGCACCTAGTCCAGTTCCAAGTCCTGATGATCCTGACCCTGGAGCACGCTGCTGTTTTGTTTTAGCTTTTTTAGCAGCTCTTTTTGGCGCTTGTTTAGCTTTAGCAGCCTTTTGGGTCGCTCTAGCTTTACTCTTATTCGCTCTTTTATTAGCCTTACTTTTTTTCCCAAGACCCTGTTTTTGACGGGCTGCATGATTGGCTTGCCCTTTAGCCTTAGCAGCTGCAGCTCGTTGTGGTGCTGCAGCCTTCTTGGCAGCTGTTCTAGCCTTTTTAGCCTGCGATCTTCCACCACCATGTATTTTACGCGTCTTAGAAAAAAAACCTTTTTTTCTAGTCTGCATCACCCCTTACTTATGGCTTAGACCTTATTCTCTGATTGACGTAAGCCCTCGCAGCAGCTTCTGCTGTGTAATAATCCGTGAAGAGATACACATCGTTTCCAGCTCCTGTAGCAGAAGCTTATAAGCATAAGGAATCTCAATCGCCGAGAAGTTCGTCGTATTACCACAACCTCTGCAGTTCCAGATACCCTCTCGGGGATTCACAATGGCAATGAGGCCACAGTCCTGACAGCTCCAGCAACGGAAGAGATCCGAGCACTCCATCAGGCGCTCCTTTGTGAATTCCGAAACACCGTGGGCCGCTACTGCATCACGCTCCATCTCGCCAAAGCGCAGACCACCCTCACGCGCCCGCCCCTCAGCCGGCTGACGAGTCAACATAACTAAGGGCCCTGACGACCGTGAATGCATCTTATCCGCCGAGCAGTGGCGCAGCCGCTGATAGTAGCACGGACCCATGAAGATGCTCGTCTCCATCTGTCGACCTGTGAAACCGTTGTATAGAATCTCATTTCCCTGCGGCTCCATCCCCAGATTGTCGCGCATAATCCGTGTAATGCCCTCCAGCGTAACCTCATTGAAGGGCGAGCCATCACCCAGACACCCCAGCTCACAGCCCATCTTTCCAAGCAGCGTCTCCATCAGCTGCGCGATAGTCATGCGCGAAGGAATACAATGCGGGTTAATGATAATATCAGGCACGAGACCCGAAGCCGTCTGGGGCATGTCCTCGGGATTAAGAATCATCCCCACCGTACCCTTCTGGCCGTGACGCGATGAGAACTTATCGCCAATCTCGGGAATACGGTCCTGGCGCATACGCACCTTCGCGAACGAGTAGCCTTCACCGTTCCTGTTCTTGAAGATACGGTCCACCCAGCCAATCTCGTTGTTACGCATCGTACGCGAAACGTCGCGGTACTTCTTCGACCCAACAGGAATCACCATACCCGTCGGAACACGCAGCGGCACCACCTTACCAATAAGGATATCATCAGTGTCAACATATGCCTGCTCTGGGACAAAGCCGGTCTCGTCCAGCTTGTCATAGTTGCCGTTCTTCATCTGCTTCGTCATCGACGGATCGGGTCGGAGAAAGCGCTCCTCCTCACCAGATGACTGATTCTTGCGCTCCTCATCCTTGTACGTGCGGTAGAAGATTGAGCGGAAGAGGCCACGGTCCAAAGACCCACGGTTAATCATAACAGAATCCTCCTGATTGTAGCCCGTGTAGGTCATAATCGCCACGATAATATTCTGGCCGCAGGGCATCGCCTGCGCTCCGTAGAACTTACTCATGAAGGGCGATACGAAGGGGACCTGCGGGTAACAGAGGAGATGCGCCATGGCATCGAAGCGTTCGCGGAAGTTCAGGGCAAACATCCCCATCGACTGCTTGCCCATCGCGCACTGATACGAATTTCTCGGAGACTGATTGTGGTCTGGGAAAGGAATATTCGAAGCCAGAGTACCGAGGGCCGTCGAGGCATGAATCTCGGCGTGCGTGTAATCTGGGGCGCCGGCACCAACTGCATCGGCCATCTTCATGGCAATGTAGGCGCTCTCTGTCTCACCAGGGTCGATATACTCAATAAGCGTGTTACCGCAGGGGCTCAGCCACAACAATACCTCCTCCCAACGCTTGCATGCCTCCACCTGCTTCAGAAGCTTACCAGTCTTGTCCGCCGCGATTTCTTGAAGAGCTGGAACCACAAAGAGGGGGCGAAGCATCCGCCCAGCTTCCGTCGTGAGCCAAATCTCGCGCAGCGCCGCACGCCAGATAATACCCGTCTGGATGTGAATGCGCCCCGTGCGCTTCGCCAGCCGAAGGCGACCCAACATTTCCAAGGTGTCCTTAACAGCAACCGTACCAATCCAGGCACCATTCAGAAACATACGGGTCGAGCTGTGCTTCTCCGCCACCGTCGTGGTCGCGAGCGGCTTCAGCGTCCCAATCGTATCAATGAACTCCTTCACCGTCTTCGGATTGCTATAGATGCTGACAATGGCCGTGCTAGACATGTTCTTCACGACACCAACTGAGTGACCCTCTGGCGTCTCTGAAGGGCAGATATAGCCCCACTGCGTATTGTGAAGCTTGCGCGGAGCCACGAGCTTACCTGTCTTCTCAATCGGCGTTGAGATACGACGCAAGTGCGAGACGCCACTGATGTAGTTGAGACGATTGAGAACCTGTGAGACACCGATTTTCGATGGACCACCAATCTTCGCTGAGCCGAAGTTTCCCGTAGCCAGCGACGTCTTCATCCCCACCTCCATAATAACAGACTTGATGACCTTATTGATGTTGCTGACGTTCAGGATGTCCTCGAAGGAGCCGTTCGCGCGCCAGCCACCTCCGTGAATCTCTTTCGCGAGTGACGAACGGATATCCTTAATCATCTTCGTCGTAAAGTACGTACGGAAGAGATTCGCTAGAAGGAAGCCAGGGAGATCCACACGCTTATTGGGGTAGCCATCACGGTCATCGTTCGGCATGCGATTTGAGGAGACCCACAGAACCTTGCGAACCATGTGGGCCAGATAACAGGCCTTCGCGTAATAGAAGGATCGGTCAAGGCCAATGTGGGGAAAGAGCTCCGTATTCAAGATATCGTCCATTCTCATCTGGCGCACCGTGCGAGACGACCAGCTATTCACATGCCCGCTCATCCACGTGAAAGCCTGCTCCTGTGTCTGAACCTCGCCGGCCTCCTGAATTGACTCGTCGATAATGGTATCGAACGTCGAGTCACCCTCAGGCCCGAGAATGAGGTCCAGGATATCCTTGTCAGCGAGCACGCCGAGCGCCCTGAAGAGAATAAAGAGGGGAATCTCAGTCTTGATACGGGGCATCGTTGCACGCAGCAGCTGAATCTGCGGATTCTTCGGATGGTACATGATTTTCACACCGTTTGATTTGGGAACCTGGTCGTTATCGGGACCGATGGACTTGACCTCAATGACCTCCAACTCCTTGTTGGAATTCCGGTTATTACGGAAAACCACTGGGCGATTCTCTGACATCCGTTCCTGGGCGATAATGACACGCTCACCACCACTGACGATGAAGTAGCCACCGAAGTCCTCCTCGCACTCACCAAGAATGCGAGGGGCAATGTGTTTCTGGTCGTGAAGAAGGCAGTACTTGGAGCCGACCATCACGGGAATCTTGCCCATGTGGACGTTGGGAAAGAGCCGCTCGCGCACCTGCCGCTCACCACCCTTTGTGTTGTCAATAAAGGTGGTCTTCACATGAACGTCCACGAAAAGCGGCGAGGCATAGGTCAAGTTCCGCATACGGGCATCATTTGGCATCATTGGGAGAATCGCACCATTGTTTTCAAAGATGGTCGGCTTTCTCAGGGCGACGTTTCGGAAACTGATAGCCACCTCGTATTCATGCTTGGCCTGTCCCGCAGGAACGAGAGGGGCCTCGGCCACACGCCCCATCAGCGCATTTGCAGCGGAGGTCGAGAGACCTGTTGCAGAGGCGAGAGCAGAGCGCGGGCCTGATAGGGGAGTCTCTGGCGAGCCTTTTACAATCAGTGGATTCACCATTTGAATGATTTCAGGAATGTCAATATCCATGAAATGATTAAATGATTCAATCTGGTGGGAAATGATTTGTCGCCCCTCGGCCTGCCGAAAGTACAGGTCGAGGATATGGCGATATGAAGGAAGCATCTGTGTCTATTAATCTTTTTTGGAAACAAGCCCTTTAAATTTAGTTTCTCGAGACATCTTAGTTATGGCTGATCCAAATATAAAGACGGTAAAAATCTTTAATAAGGTACCTGTGGCTGAAGAGCCAGAGCCTGAAGAGCCTCAGGAGGGCGGTGTAAAAAAGCGGGCGACAAGAAAGAAGAAGTTTATAATTTCATCGGTCACCGTTAAAAAGGAGGGCGGAGGTACACACCCAGGAACCATCGACCAGCTAGCATCAACACGTGTACCCGGTTCAGATAACACAAAAGCGGTGGGGGCGGCTTCAATGCTAACACAGTCTGGGGCGACGGTTGGGACTATTTCTCCAAGCGTAGCGAGTCCAAGTGTAGCGAGCCTTGGTGGAGCAAAGGTCGTCCTGGCAAAGTCTCGGAAGAAGTCGAGTGTAATTCTCGCAGGTCCAAAACACGTGGCCTCGACCTCCCACAGGAAAACGGCAAAGAAGGTCAATGTAAATCTCAAAGGCCTTACGCGCAAAGTGCATAAGGCCAAAAAGATTGAAACATCTTCAGGTGCCACAAGCCTCACCGATGTGAAAACGGATTTGGTAAAGGCTGGGCTAATTAAGGCGGAAACAAAGGCGCCTGAAAGCGTTCTTAGACAAATCTATTCTGATTTAATGGTTCTCAAAAAACGGGCTTTATAAATAGGGGATGGCGTCAAGAAAAACTAGCTACCAAAATGTACCAACTAAAGAGTATTATTTAGAAAGAATAAAAAATAAATTTAATTCAAATTTGAATGAAAATGAAATTGGTAGCTTCTTAAAAGATGAATTAGAATTTTTAGAAAATATAAAAAGTGTTTCTGATATTAATAAAATTATTGGAAGAATGTATGATTTAGAGGCTGGTGAAACTACGAGAGTGCTGAGAAAATTCAAAGGGTTTGGTGAGGAAGCGTCAAATTGGGATGTTATTTTTTCAAGTGCTAATAATTTTGATTGTGTATTTCATTCATTTCTCACAGCAACATCTAGTAATTTTAGAAAGTTAGTGCAGGCTGATAAGAATGAATTTGCTAATTTTTTCAGACGCGGTATTTTTTTGAATTTGCCTGTAGTATTATGCTATAAGCGAATAGAGCCAGACCTGTATAAAAGTCTTGAAAAGAGTATTGAAAAAATGGAATATTTAGAGGATATTGTATTATTTTTACTTGCAGCTCAATTCAAATTTCAGTTTCTTGCTGCAAATAGTTCTGAAGGCTACGGAAACAGATTCGAATTAATTTCATCTGGCGCTTTGAAAATTGTATTACCAGCTGAATGTTGCGAATGGAGAAATAATAATAATAGTATTACAAATTGGCCTATACACTGTATTTATACCAGTGGGGCCCATTTTGAATCAATTCGGATTAATGGAGAATATGAAATAAGCGAAAAGGAGGCGGTCAATGCTATGACAAGTTTAGAAGATGGGCGTCATAGACCGGTGACAACCACACGTATAAAAAAGAGAACTGCAAAAAAGAAGGAAAAAAATGCCCCCTCATCAAAAGTCTGTAATGCATGCACTTTTGAGAATCCTGGTAATTCTAAGGCCTGTGAAATGTGTAATCACAACCTAAGAGGCGGTACGAGGCGGCGCCGCGGCGGGCGGGCCACTCGCAGAAGCTAACTCTTTTTTAAATTTCTCATAGAATTCTTCGCGCGTTAGAGTCTTTTTATCATACGGTGGAAATAACCGAATGCGAACTAAATATTTCTGGTACCGTCTAGTACTGAAGTTAAGTACTCCACGGTATTCCTTTTCTTCTAGAGGAAGCTTATCGTGAGCCTCATTTTCTTCAGCTGTCATCAGCCTGTAAATAGGGTCACGCGTATCCATAAATGACATTCTATTATAATAATATACCGCCAAGTACTTAATTTAAGTACTTGGCTCTGATGGCTAGAACGAGAAGTTAAGTGCTTCCTATGATACAAAGCCACAGAGTGGCTTTGGTTATAGGGAGTACTTAACTTCAGTACTAGACGTTACAAACACGTTAAGCCACCTTAAGATTTTTCACGATATATTTATAAGATACCACCCAACCCTAGATGGTAAACACCATGTATGATATATACAAGAAGGCGTACCTGCACCATGCTGTTAAATATGGCGCAGATACGGCAATTTTCTACCAAGTCGGCAAGTTCTACGAGATGTATGACTGGCTAGACACTACAGCGCAGCCCCAGACATCAATGGTTCGTGCTACGGAAATTCTCGGCATTCAACTGAGTCCAAAGAAGGGGGATGGACCTGGCGGCGCGGATGCCTTTTTTGCTGGAATTCCAGAGCAGAGCCTACACAAGTACGCCACGCTCCTCACAAAGGCAAATTGGACCGTAGCCGTCTACGAGCAGGTCAAGGACACCAAGGGGGCCGTCACAAGTCGCGTAGTCTCTCGTATTCTTTCACCTGGTACGCACATCGAGTCAGCACAACAGGATGCTGTCTATATTGCTGGGATCTGGCTCGAGGAATCCCCATGGGGAGCATCAACCCCCCCAAACTTCTCAGTCGCCGCCACTGACCTCACCACAGGTCGCACGGCAACATATGAGTCGGCAGCAGTCGGCAAGCGTGACTCGTGGACTGCAGACGGGGCCTTTCACTTCTTTCAGGTACATCAGCCACGAGAGTGCCTTGTATGGTGGCGCGGAGACCGTATTACAATGCCAGACGCGGCAGCTCTTAAAAGGCAGTTTGGGCTTCACGGCTGCAAATTACAAATTCATCCGGCAGATCCGGCTTCTCAGGGAAGTTTGGAAATCCCCCAGGTCCGGGAGGATTTTCTTCAGAAGACAATTTCAATTCGCGGGCTTCTTCCAATTCGAGAGGCCTGCGGGATCGCGGCGGCGCCGCGAACCGAAAGAATTCTTTGTTGCATGTTCCAAAGAATTCAGGAAATGTTTCCATCCGGTTTGAAACAATTACATTCTCCCGAAAAATGGAATCCATCCACAAGTCTTTTTTTGGGAAATCAGGCACTCCTCCAATTGAATATGGTAACTCCTCGGATGGAGGATTCCATCCTTGGACTTTTTCAGAGGACGCACACTTCGTTCGGACTCCGCGCAATCAGAAATAGAATTCTGTATCCCGTGGCGGCGGCAGACCAGCTGGAAAAGTCATACGATGAAATTCAAACTGCTCTAGAATTGTCTGGAGCGGTGGGAGCAACCCTAACCGCTAACCTCCGAGGAATTTCGGATCTTCCTAGAATTCACCGACGGCTGGTCGCGGGCTCAGTGACGCCAGACGATGTTCTTAATCTCGACCAAAGCTATACGCATATCAAAAGGCTGATTGATGCTACGGAAGCCACACCCCTTCAAAAGGGCTCTGACTGGGATATTAAGCAAATCCACGAAACTCTCCTCAGCTTCTTTTCGATTGAAAAAGCACGGGCCCAGTCTCCAGACACTTTTTGTTTCGCTGCGGGCAGAGCCCCAGAGGTGGAGGCGATTGAAAAGAAAATTGTGGGACTCCGCGCGAAACTTTTTGAGATTATGGAAAAGATTCGGACCTGGGCGGAGATTCCTGCTGATTCTTTGAAACTGGAGGAGCGGGAACTCTCTGGGCCGATTATTACTGGAAACAAGGTGGCGATGACAATTCTTCAGCGCTGCTCGAGCGCCAAACCTTTTACGGGAATGGTAATCGTTCAAAAGAAGTCGTCATCGCATCTCGAACTCCCGGTACTCGATTCGACCTACCGCGAACTTTTAAAGGAGCGAGCGCACCTCCAGGAGAAGATTCGCGAAGTTCTCCCTCGCCTCTGCGATGAACTCTCCGAAGGTTCGCGAGCTACAGAAAAGGCCGAAGAGTGGGTGGCTGGCCTGGATGTCACTGTAACCATTGCGAAGGTCTCGAGGGACCTCGGATTTTCTAGGCCGCGCTTGGTCGAAGGGGCGGTCTCTGAGGTCTTTCTTCGCGGTCTTCGTCATCCACTCATTGAAGGCTCGGCGACCCGCACTGAATACGTACGGCACGACGTTGCCCTGGGGCCCGAGAGCTGGCTAGTCTATGGTATGAACGCGAGCGGGAAATCGAGCCTGATGAAGGCAGTCGGTATTAGTGTCCTGCTAGCCCAAGCAGGCTGCTATGTACCGGCGGAGTCGATGAGCCTGGTGCCCTTCAAGAGCCTTTTCACACGCATTCTGAATACTGATAATCTGTGGGCGGGGTTGTCGTCCTTTGCGGTGGAAATGACGGAGTTGCGTGAGATTCTGGAGCACGCGGGACCCTGTAGCCTGGTGTTAGGCGACGAATTGTGCTCTGGAACGGAGTCGGTCAGCGCTACTGCCATTGTTGGGTCGAGTCTGAAGTGGCTGCACGACCGTGGGGCGAAGTTTATATTTGCCACACACCTTCATGGACTTCTTGATATTGGGGCAGTTCGTGAACTCGAACGCCTCAAGGTCTGGCATCTGAAGGTTCGCTACGACCCTGTTATGGACGCCCTGATTTATGAGCGGACTCTGACACCTGGTTCGGGTAGTAGCTTGTATGGCCTAGAGGTGGCTAGGGCCATGAATCTTCCAGAGGGGGTCTTACAGATGGCGCACAGCATTCGACGAGGGCTGTTGGGAACTGTTAATGAGGCAGAGGCGCCGGTCTCGAAGTGGAATGGGTCCGTTGTTCGCAAGAACTGTACGAAGTGTGACGCAGAGGTAGTGCGTGACCTGGAAGTACATCATATTCATGAGCGGTCTCGGGCGGACTCACATGGCCGTTTTGCTGATGGGAGCGTCCAGGACCATATTCGAAATCTCGTGGTCTTGTGTGCCAAGTGTCATGATGCAGTTCATGCGGGGGTCGTAACGGTTGGGCCGATGGTTCAGAGCAGCAAGGGGCCTGTGCGATTGGATGAGGATCCAGAGGAAGTCGTTCAATCTGGTCCACGCTCAAAATGGAGTGTGGAGCAGGTTGCTTGTATTCGTAATTACTTGAAGATGTATCCTAATGTTGTGCCGAAGCGGGCGGTCTTTGATTTGAAAGAGAAGGGGGTTGATATCTCGGCGACAAGTCTACGGGCGTTTAGGAAATTGCCGTAGCGGGTGCAGGGACCGGCGCCGCCGTAACAACGTATGAAAGAGGACCCGGAGGGCCCGTGGCTCCAACAGGGCCAGCGGGACCAGCAGGGCCAGCGGGGCCGACAGCGCCAGGAGGACCAGCAGGGCCAGGAGGACCAGCTACACCTGGGGCAGAGGAGCCAACGCCACTGGTGCGTAGGTCATTTACAAGCTTCTTAAGGACATCGATCTCAGTGCGAAGATTTCTGAGTTCACGGCCAACTGGATTGAAGCCCTGGTAGTTTAGTCCGGCCCCGTTGAGTACTGATGACATTCTTTTTGTAGGTATGGAATCTTATACTAAAATCTTACGCATTGAGCGCCCACAGTAAAATTGAAGAATCATTCTCTCTTGGTTCCCAATAGAGAATGATTATCCCAGTACGGTGCATGAACTGTGGTAAGCATATTGCTGATAAGTGGCGCTTCTATCAGGCCCAGCTAAAACGGTTGAAGGGCGACCAGGCGGAGGAGCGAGTGTACTTTGATGGTACGACAATTCCTGAGACGGCGGAGAAGAAGATTCTAGATGCAATGGAAATCAAGAGATCGTGTTGTCGCAAGCACTTTCTTACACAGGTTGATTTAATCGATAAGATTTAAATCTGATATATCAGAATTAAATCTTATATATCTTCTTATGCAACGCACAAGAAGATCGATAAGATTTAAATCTGATATATCAGATTTGATGTGGGGGCAACAAGTTCTAACACAATAAAAGAGTATGGACGTAAATATACCACCCGTGGTAACAGTTTTGGGGGGGTTAGCAGTAGTAGTTCTTTGTTTTGTTTTAAGAATCCCCATTTTTCTTGTAGGTCTGTTATCTCTTGTTTTGCTTGCATATACCGTCGTCTTAAATCGAAATATGTTCGAAATTGACTACGACCATATGACATTCACAAAAAGTATAGCGGCTATTGTTGGCAACGCTCCAATAAATGGACTTCCATCCATTATGATAATTGCAACGGTTGTTATTTTAGCTCTCGGTTATATCATATATCTCTTTGGCTTGAGTAGTCTTTTTACAAATGCTGCGATGATATTACCATCGTTTTCAAGTCTATGGTTGAATCGAAGCTCCCAAAGTCAAGCTCTATCAACACCTCAGAGTCAGTATAAAAACTATAAGAACTCAGGGTTTGTATCGGCGTTTAATAGGGCTATATAATAGGCATTATGATGAAAAAGGGCACAAGAAAACTTAAACTTAGTAAAAAGCGGAATGCACTAACTATCCCAGAACTTAAGCATGCATGGGACGAAATACATAAGTCAACCCATGATATTCTAAAGGAAGGGAAGCCTGCTGCAGAGCAGATAAAGGAGTTCCAGAAGATGTGGAAGAAGATTTTTCACCGCCCGGTATCAACAGACTCGGCAGAGGCATATCTCAGAATAAAACGACTTACTGCTACACGTCACATGGGTCGCAAAACACGGAAACAGAAGGGCGGTGTCCTTGCAGGGGCTCCACTCGATTCAGTGACACAGCCCGGTGTCTATGGAGTTCACGGCAGTTTCCCAACGTACCAGTCATCTGGCCTAGGATTCTATGACACTATAAATAAACAAGCGATGTTTCAGGATTGTGGCGTTAAGGACATAACGCCTATCATCGGCAGCTCTACCGGTTCAAATCTGGCGGGTGGGGGCTTCAAAGATATTATGAGTATCGCTCCACACAGCTCTCTAATGGGTAGCAAATCACCTGTCCCAGGCCCACTTCAAGAGGTCACCCTTGCGATGAAAGGATTCGATACAAGCAAATCAGGCAGTCCTGAGATTCTGAGGGCTTGATTGAGCAACAATATACATTTATTATGATTTTCTTACCGGCATGTGCTAAAAATAAGTACCCCTTTGGGGTACTTATTTTTAGCCTACATGCCAACAGTTGTGTTGTAGGCCCTAGTTAATAGCTCCTATGGAGCTATTAACTTCGGCACAACACGGTAAAGAAAATCTTAATAACAACACCGCTAACAAACCTAAATAGGCATTAGGTGGCTATACTAGAATGAGTAATGTAAGGGGTGATGCAGGGACTCAACTAGCTGAAAAATTACTCAGAACATATTTTCGGACGCAGGACTACCCTTATACGCGTCATCATATCGAGAGCTACGACCAGTTCTTGTCACAGGACTTGCCGGCCATTATAAAGGCCGAGAACCCTTTAACCCTTCTTGAGGATCCTATCGGTTCAACAGGTTTCTACGCGCTGCAGGCAGAGATATTCATAGGCGGTCTCGAGGGCAATCGTATTTATATTGGTACACCCACTATAAATCTGCGGGATGCCGAAGAAATACGCGTAATGTATCCGAACGAGGCACGCCTACGAAATCTCAATTACGTCAGCCAAATTGAGGTCGATATCGTGATTCGTTTGAAGATATCTCGGCCGAATCCATCTGGCGGTGCACCGATGAGTGAGATAATTACAATGGATCCTGAGAAGGACGCCGCCTACAGCTATCTTGCCAAATTCCCGCTCCTAAAAATGCCGATTATGTTACACAGTCGCTACTGTGTGCTGTACGGAAAGCCACAGAGCTTTTTAAAGGAGGTTGGTGAATGTATCTATGATAGTGGTGGCTACTTTATAGTTGATGGTGCAGAAAAGGTGCTTATTACGCGGCAGGAAATGGCCTTCAATACGCTTTATATCACTCAGCAGAAATCGGATCCAGACGTTTCCATATATTCGTCGATTAGTTGCTTGAACCCTGAGACGCGTCAGGTGAAACGCGTATCATTCACATGGCGGCGGCTCGCCTCTACCCTGCATGTCAATATACCCTTTGTTCGTGACGCCATTCCTATTTTCGTGCTTTTCAGAGCCATGGGCCTTCAGGCCGATGAGGACATTGTTCGCGCTATCCTACCTGACCCTGAGTCCGCCGAATCGAAGATTCTCGAGCCCCTTCTCCACGAGAGCATCCTGGAGGCCTTTCCTCTGCTCGACACGTACTCGGCCATACAGTATATCAAGGTGCTTACGAAGGGTTTCTCAGAGGCGCATGTTCTCAATGTTCTGCAGAAACAGACCTTTATTCATGTAGAAAACCGTCCTGGGGCTCGTATTGCCTTTCTCGCCGAGTGTGTTCGTCGGATTCTTCGCGTTCAGGCGGGTATTGACGCGGAGACTGACCGAGACGACATCCGTAATCAGCGGTGTCTGACGAGTGGTATTCTAACTCGTATGCTCTTTCAGGACGTCTATAAGGTTTGGAAAAAGAGCTCGATTCTGAAGATAGACGAGCAGTATAACTACAACAATAGTCTCTATAGTGATATGAACTTTCAGAATCTTTTTCAGCAGGGAATTCTTAACGAGATTTTCAAGTCTGGTGGGCTGACTGACGGTATTTTTCGTGGTTTCAAGGGCAAATGGGGGGCGGGACTCGGTGAGGAGAAGACGGGGGTCATTCAGCCGCTGTCGCGTCTTTCTTACATGGATTTCATGTCGCATTGTCGCCGTGTCGTGCTCGATTTTGATACAGGTCTAGCGATTCCTGGACCTCGTCGTCTCCACCCAAGTCAGTTTGGATATTTCTGTACGAGTGAGACCCCTGGTGGAGGGAGTATCGGTATCACGAAGAATCTGTCGATTCTTACCATGATTTCGACTGGTACGGAGCCGGCGAGCTTTATCAAGTGGCTTATCGAGCGTGGGGGTGTGATGGGTTGTGATGAAATGACTCCTGATACTGTCGGTATTTCAGTACCCGTTTTCGTGAACTCGGGTATCATCGGTTACACGCAATCACCGACCCTTTTACGCGACGTGTTGAAGGCAATGAAGTGGACTGGTTGCCTTCCTGTATCTGCATCGATTAGTTTCAGTATTCGTGACAGACGAGTAAATGTCTACATGGATGAGGGGCGGCCTATTCGACCCCTCATCCACTTGGCCTTTTTGGAAAAAGGCCCCAAAAATGCTGGCTCAGTAAACCTCGAATCATTGGCAAATGGTTCCAATTGGCGTGATTTCATAATGGGTTCTCTCCCTCTTACAAAGGAGCGCGGCCTCTTCCAGACCGGTTTTATTGACCCTCTTTCAAACACTGCCGCACCAAAGCTAGAAGACTATGTGAAGGCTCTCACACCCTATATCGGGTCAATTGAATATGTTGACCCATACGAAGCAAATGAGGCATATATTGCCATGTTTCCAGATTATATCAAAGACGAGTCCAGCCATCTCGAGATTCATCCAAGCAGTATGATGGGTCTTCTCACGTCCGTGATTCCCTTTGCAAACCACAACCAGTCACCTCGTAACCAGCTCAGCTGCTCGCAGTCGAAACAGGGCCTCTCAGTCTATGCTACAAACTATCCGAACCGCTTTGATAACATGGTCCACGTCCTTTCATATGGCGAGGCCCCTATTGTGAGAACTCTATACTATGACTATATCGCCGACGGTCAGATGCCATACGGACAGAATCTAATGGTGGCGATTGGCTCCTTCACGGGCTACAATCAGGATGACGGTATCATTTTTAATGCGGATTCGTTCCAGCGTGGAATGTTCCGTAATATGACTTTCAAATCCTACGAAACCTTCGAGGAAGACGACGAGCAGGCGAAGACGCGGACGCGGGTCGGTAACCCTGCGCGTATTCCTGGCTGGACCTCTTTAAAGGCCGGCCTCGACTATTCGAAGCTGGATGAGCGTGGAATTATTCGCGTGGGCGAGTACGCTGATGAGTCAACGGTGCTTGTTGGAATGTATCTACAAACACAGGGTGGCGAGATGCGTGATGCCTCTCTTACCGCTCAAGTCTGGACTCACGGGCGTGTGGAGAAGGTGGCCGTGATGACGAACAATCTAGGTCGCGCCCTTATAAAAATCCGTGTGATTCAGGACCGTATTCCTGAGCTGGGCGACAAGTTTTCCACGCGCCACGGTCAGAAGGGCACGATTGGTATGCTTATCCGCGCCCACGACATGCCCCGCACGGCCGATGGCATGGTGCCAGATATGATAGTGAATCCTCACTGTATGCCATCGCGTATGACGATGGCGCAGCTCCTCGAGTCACTTCTAGGAAAGGCCGCGCCAGGCCTCGGTGTTATCGGAAACGCAACGGCCTTTATGAATGACGGAAATCCGTCGGAGCAGATTGGTAAGGTGCTTACGGAGCAGCTTGGTATGGACGCTCTCGGTGATGACCTCTTATACGATGGAATGTCGGGTTCGATGATACCCTCCACGATTTTTATGGGTAATATTTACATTATGCGTCTCAAGCACATGCCCGAAGACAAGTGGAACGCGCGCGCCGAGGGTCGCAAGGAGCAGCGGACGCACCAGCCGACAGGTGGGCGTGGCAACCAGGGCGGCTTACGTATTGGTGAAATGGAGCGCGATGCGATTGTGGGTCATGGTATTATGGATTTCGTCCGCGAGTCTTATATGAAGCGCGCGGATGCCTACACGACCTATGTATGTAACGGCTGCGGTACGATTCCCATTTACAATGAATCGAAGAAGCTATATGTATGCTCGATGTGTGATGGGCCCGTCAGCTATATTGGTGATTCTGCGACGACGCTCGAGCTTCTACCACCGTCGAAGCGTAGCGCGGCGACCTTTTCAAAGGTTGAGATTCCATATGCTACGAAACTACTCGACCAGGAGCTCGCGTTCTTTTTGAATATGAGTATGCGGATGCTGACGGAGCGCGATGTCACGCATTTGCGTGGGGCACCTCTTGTTGAACTCACGGCGGATCAGCAGGCGGCGGCTCTGGGTGCGAAGCTTCCTGAGAGAACACTCCTCGATACTGTAGTCCCTGAGCGAATTGAAAAGAAGGATACTGATTTTACTATCCGGCCCGAGGACTTGTCGGCGCTTGGCTTAGCAGAGATGGAAACGGAAGAGGCTGCACGCGGATTTGACTTGAAGCCGAAAGTAAACTCACGTGTTCTCAATGCAGCCGTCGAGGCGGCGGTCAATGCAGCTTTGACAACATCGACCGTTCCAGGAAAAGTAAACTCGGCTGTAGTAAATGCAGCGGTGAATGCTGCAATCGCAGCCTCGAATGCTATGCCCGAGGAGAAGGCACCTGCAGCGGCACCGGTACCGGCCGCAACTACGACAATGGGTGGCTTGCAATTCACAAGCGCGCAGCCTGAGGCCCAGCCAGACGAAGGGTTAAGTGCAGATGATTATGAAACGTTCCCAGAGGATTCCGAGGTAGCCCCTGGTCTAGATATGCCTAGAAGGTCACAGCCACAATCACAGTCCCAGGTCAACGTCCAGACGAGCACACAGCCGGTTCTTGTTGTACCTCTAAATATGGCTCAGGCACCGCCGGCTGAGTATATTGGAACTGCTGCGCCAGGAGCCCCACCGACCTTTGCAGTTGATACGAGTCAAAGGGCAATGGGGGCCGCGGGCTTTGGCGAGTCTCAGATGCAGCGCTCACGCCCTACCCCACGGTCTTCAAGGTCGCCAAGTCGTTTAGCGCCATCCTCGCCACAAATAAGTTCAAGCACCGCTCCTAGTACGCGAGTGAATGTTATTAAGGAGGGTTGATGTACCGCCAAGTACTTAAATTAAGTACTCCACTCTGCTGGCTAGAACGAGAAGTTAAGTGCTCCCCATGATACAAAGCCACGGAGTGGCTTTGGTTATGGGGAGTACTTAACTTCAGTACTAGACGGTACCG
>Ga0114959_10001139_pt1 | contig 23878 bp, 21 predicted proteins | sample C_130625_EF_Meta_FD_87317 | JGI IMG/M metagenome (GOLD analysis project Ga0114959, IMG submission 87317) | Freshwater microbial communities from Lake Croche, Canada to study carbon cycling - C_130625_EF_MetaG | ecosystem: Environmental > Aquatic > Freshwater > Lake | place: Lake Croche, Canada... | reverse complement strand
AAAATTTTGGGGACAGACGGTGCTTTTGTACACATTGAGGAAAACTATTATATCGGTGAACCAGCTTTGTGGGATACTTCGACTGTTAGAAAAATGAAGGAGAGAGTAGCCGTTTTGAAACCGCTTTTGGTCGGGAAAAGGTTGCCAGATATGTATTTGACGGATACTTTAGGACGAGAAATTTTGATTCCTAAAATTGACGCCGATTATACTGTTCTGTTTATTTACGATCCAGAATGTGGCCATTGCCGTGAATCAGCGCCTAAATTGGCAAAAATGTACCAAGGTCTGAAATCTAAAAATGTTAAAGTTATTGCCGCTTCGATTGATCGAACTCCGGCGAGATGGAAAAAATTTATCAAAGAGTTTAAACTTGAAGATATGATTCATGGAATTGATATTCACAAAAATCCACAAACGGGCAAAGAAGAATATTATACCGATTTTAAAAACAATTTTGATGTATACGCAACGCCAGTAGTTTATATATTAGATAAGGATAAAAAAATCATTGCTAAACGTCTCCCAGTTGAACAAATTGAGGATTTTGTTGATTTTCATCAAAAGCAAACATTGCGTGAAAAGGAGAAAATTATAACTGGAAAATAAAGATTTCGATGTTTGATTTTCGTTGTTCAATGTTCTGATACCTCCGAAAATCAAACATCGAACTCCGAAAATTAAACATCAAAAAACAACTACAAAAATGCTTAAAATTATACTACATTCTTTGATCCTTTATCTTTTTCCCTCAATCATTTATGCACAAGGATACAAAATTGATGGAAGAATTAGAGGACTGAAAGATTCTACTTGTTACTTAACATATTATTACGAAAATCAAAATTTTGTCCAAGACTCTACCGTTCCGAGTTCGGATGGTACAATCGTTTTTGAAGGTAAAAAACCGCTTAAAAGTGGCATGTATAACGTAATGATTGGTGGTTGGCAAAGTTTTGATTTGTTGATTACGGAACAAAAATTTTCTTTTGAAGCCCACATAAAAGATATTTTTACAACACTGAAATTCTTTGGTTCACGAGAAAATGATTTGTTTTATAGTTACCAACAAAAAATTGTAAAAGATGCTAACAAAGTTTCGGAATTGGCTAAAAAATCGGATTCTACTTCGATTGCCCAAATGCACAGTTTGCAATACGAATTAGCCCAATACAAAAATAAATTTACCAAAGCATTTGAAGGGACCTTTGCTTCTAAAATTATCAAATCCACCCTAGCTTCGGATATTCCAATCGCCCCAAAATTGGTCAACGGCCAAGAAGACCCGCTTTGGGGGAATAAGTTTTTTGTTGAACATTATTTTGATAATATTGATTTTACTGACGAGCGGCTTATTTATACCCCATTTTTATACCAACCCATCAAATACTATTTCGACCAATTGGATTTTTTGTCCAACGATTCTTTAATTGTTTTGGTAGACAAGTTTTTGAGTAAATCTCGTAAAACGACTCCTATGAGAAAATACTTGGTGAGTAAATTAGCGAACCAAGCTGAAAGCAGCAAAGTGATGGGCAGGGATGCTGTTTATGCTCATATCCTCAATAAATATTACCTAAATGACCCTATGTTGTGGGATACAAACACAGTAAGATTAGTAAAAGAAAGGTATAAATTTTTAAAGAATTTGCTCATCGGCAGCACAATTCCAAATTTAAAGGCCACGGATGTGAATGGCAATGAACGGTCTTTGCATGAAATGAAATCTACCGGATTTACGATTCTCTATATTTATGCAGCTGATTGCGATCACTGTAAGAATTTTACGCCACAATTAGTCAAGTTTATCCAAGAAAATAAAACGAAGGGAATAGCGGTATTTGCCCCTATATTCGGCAATAATGTGGAAACCTGGAAGGCATTTATAAAAGAATACGGCTCAGAATCTTTTATAAATGTGATAGATAAATCGGGCAAACTTAATCTTTATCAAACGTTTGATGCTCAGTTTACGCCGACTATTTATATTTTGGATAAAAATAAAAAAATTATTGGAAAAGGAAATATGAGTATTGATACTATACGAGAAATTATTATTGGCAGTTTGTAGTTGCCAACGACAAACTGCCTGATAAAAAATTACTTCATCTTAGCCCGTTTTACCAAATACGCCGACATTATTGGTTCGAAACCTTCCCCAATATCAGCCTCGATAAAATCGATTTTATACTGACCACAACGTAATTTTAATTCCTGATAAAATTTTTTTAAAGTCTTACGATAATCCATCTTCACTTGCGAAGGGTTCAATTTTATCCGTTCGTTAGTTTCCAAATCAATAAATTCGTAAGGCCGGTCTTCAAATTCAAAATCTGATTCTGTTTTTTTATCTGTTACGTGAAAAATTAAAACCTCATGGAGGTTATGTTTCAAATGTTGAAGCGATGAAAACAAGCGTTCAGACTCATTAATTTGATCGAACATATCACTAAAAATGATAACCAGTGAACGTTTATGAATACGCTCGGCAATTTGGTGAATGACATCGGCAACGGCTGTTTTTTTGCTGTGTGCAGGTTTTTGTAAAATTGTTTCTAAGTCCAGAAAAATCTTGTGAATGTGCGAGGAGGTCGATTTAACGGATGTTTGAATTTCAATTTCAGAGGAAAATGTCGTTAAACTAATGGCATCTTTTTGCTTTTGAAGCATATAAGCTAAAGCAGCTGCTGCCATCGTTGAGAAGGTAATTTTGTCATTGGTTTTCTCAGGATAATACATTGATGAAGAGGTATCAATCAATATATGGCATCTTAAATTAGTTTCTTCTTCGTATCTTTTGGTGTAAAGTCGATCGGTTTTGGCAAAAACTTTCCAGTCAATATGACGAGTACTTTCGCCAGTATTATACAAACGATGTTCGGCAAATTCTACAGAAAAACCGTGAAAAGGTGATTTGTGCAAACCCGTAATAAATCCTTCTACCATTTGTTTGGCGAGAAATTCTACGTTTCCATATTCTCTAATTTTGGCTAAATCCATAATTGTTTGGCAGTTTTTGCGATGAGTTGATGACTTGAAATGCTTCAACTCCTAATAACGAAAGTACGAATATTATGCCATAACGCAGTAATGAGTGATTAGATTTAGGATTTAAAGTAAAAATAGTTCAAAATTCTTCACGAAGAAAAACTTTAAACTTTTTAAAAAACAATTTTGGGTTGCTATTTATTAATTCCTAGCTGATGAAAATAGACCTATTTCCTTTTCTGTTGACTATCTAAATGAGCCTTGCGACGCTTTTTGGATAATTTTCTTAAGTACGAATTTACTAGCAAACGCCGATATTTTATTTGGGGATATTTTCGTTTTCTCCAATTCTTTTTTAATCGGTAGTATCGTTTATATTTTAGCTTAGTTTTTTGGTAAAACTGGGGAACAAATTTTGGTACTGAAGTTAAACTTAATGAATCAAAAGGTTCGAGCATAATGTCCCCATCAAAGCCAACTACTTTTAATTTTACTTTTGTTAATCCTACGTTCTTGATTCTAAGCCACTTGGCTGGATTTTCAGTTAGATCAATAATTCTCCCAGATTTATATGGTCCTCGATCATTTACTCGCACAATGACAAAGCGTTTATTGACTAAATTAGTAACTTCCACCATCGTCCCGAAAGGTAAAGTCATGTGCGCTGCTGTGTATTGATTTTTTTGGAGAATTTCACCCGTTGAAGTAGGACGGTTATAAAAGTAATCTGCGTAATATGAGCCAATTCCATAGGATTCGTCCCCTAATTTTTGCCCTTTGGAAGTTGTTGATATAAACGCCAAGGCGAAAATAAGACCCAGAATTTTTTTGGTCATAATTTTTAAATGGGATTACTGTTTTGTCTTTGCGCACAATGTCTCCCATGATGGTTCGTAAAACTACCAATTTTCATGGCAAAATAAAAATTTTTATTCGTTAAGTTCCACAAGTAAGCCCGTTATTTATTGGCAAGAACACATACAATTTTTAATCGGCAAACAAGTTATATTACAAAATCCTAAATAGGGCAAAATCCATTTTTCGATTGTATTTTTGTGCTAATTACTGCTCAAATAAAAATAACCCACGAAATACTACTCTGCTTAACAACCTCATAAAATACCAAAAATGCAAAAAAATAATAAATTAATTCGTTACGTTTTCATCGCTTTTATGCTATTCACAACGATGTTTTCGTATTATGTTTGGCAGATTACGAAAACGCCAAATTACCAAGTGGATGAAAAGAAAGGATTTGCCTTATTGATTCCCAAAGGGGCAAATTTTGACTCGGTTTGGGATTCTTTGAAAGTGAATAAAATTGTGAAAGACGAGCTTTCGTTTAAGTTTTTAGCTAAATTATTGAAGTACAAAGCCAACGTTAAAGAGGGGCGATACCTCATAAAAGCCAAAATGGGGAATTATGAATTGATAAAAAAACTTCGTTCGGGCGATCAAGATCCGATAAAGTTGACTTTTAATAACATACGGCTTAAAAGAGACTTAGTCCATAAAATAGGGAATAAATTTTCTTTTGACTCCACGGCTTTGGAGAGCGTTTTGAACGACACGATTACAGCTCGAAAATACGGGTTCACCAACGAGACTTTTATGTGTATGTTTTTGCCAAATACCTACGAAGTATTCTGGACTGATTCTCCCGATGATTTATTATCAACAATGAAAACTTGGTATGATAAATTTTGGTCAGAAGAACGTAAACGAAAAGCAAAAGAGATTGGTTTAGACCCAATCAAAGCACAAATTATGGCTTCGATTGTGGAGGCTGAAACCAAAAAAGCTGACGAAAAGCCACGTGTTGCTGGGGTTTATATGAATCGTTTGCGGGATAATATGCCTTTGGGTGCTGATCCAACCGTGGTCTTTGCACATCAAGATTTCTCAATAAAAAGAGTCACGAAAGCGCTTTTGCAAATAAATTCTCCATACAACACCTATAGGTTCACGGGTTTGCCTCCTGGGCCAATAAATTTGCCTGATTTAGCTTCTATAGATGCTGTATTAAACTACGAAAAACATGATTATATGTATTTTTGCGCCAAAGAAGATTTTTCGGGATACCATAATTTTGCCATTACTTTTCGTGACCATTTAAATAATGCAAAAATTTATCAAGAGGCATTGAATAACAGAAACATAATGAAATAATTTTTTTGAACTGACCTTGGATATTTGATGATAGACAATTGATAATTGACAATTATCCGTCTAATAGCAATTGTTCAATAACATCAACGAGCAAGTTTTCATTATTAATTGTCAATTATTAATTAAAATTATGTTTATTCACACAACTACCTACCGAGTGAGATATGCGGATACAGACCAAATGGGTTATGTGTATTATGGGAATTATGCCCGTTTATATGAAATTGGCAGGGTAGAGGCGCTCCGAAGTTTGGGGTTTAGCTACAAGGAAATGGAAGTTTCTGGCGTAATGATGCCGGTTTATGAAAACAAATCCCGCTTTATTGCTCCGGCGTTTTACGATGAATTATTAACCATTAAAACAACCATTCAAGCACTTCCGGCGGCAAGAATGGTTTTTTATTATGAAATATTGAACGGTTCAGAAAAGAATGTGAATATTGGCGAAACAACCTTAGTTTTTGTAAAAATGGAAAACAATCGATTAACCACCGCCCCCAAGGATTTATTAGCAAAATTATGTCCCTACTTTGAGAAATAAATGCAATTCCAATTCAGAAATACAAGACTTTTCAGAATTACGAAAATACTGATGCAAAAACACCATTTGCGAAATACGACTACCAGTTTTTATCAAATTTTGAAGATTCTTAAAAATAAAGTGCTAAAATTTGATATTGATATTCGGGCGGCTGCGGTAGCTTACAATTTTACCTTAGCCATTTTTCCAACGATCATTTTTTTGTTTTCTGTCATTCCGTATATTCCCGTTGATCACCTCGATTCACAGATTTTGAATTTATTATCGGAGGTGATGCCTATCGGAATTTTTGAAGAGGCGAAATCCACTATCGTTGAAATTGTGAGTAAACCTAGAGGAAGTATTTTATCATTTGGATTTATATTTGCTCTCTATGCTTCCACCAGTGGGATGATGGCTTTGATGAGAGCTTTTAATATGACTACTGAAACAGCTGAAAAAAGAGGTTTTATCAAGTCCCGTTTAATAGCGGTGATGCTAAATTTTATGCTAACTTTTGTTTTGATGATTTCGATAGTAGTTTTAATTGCGGGTCGTTTTGTGGTTGATTTTCTATTTGATGAAGGCATATTAAACAGAGACTTTAACAATTATATCTTTCAAATTATCTCCTATTTTGTGGTATTTTCAGTTTTTTTCGTTACCATCTCGGTAATTTATTATTTTGCTTCTACGAATCCAAAACGTTGGAAATTTTTCAATTCAGGTTCTATCACTGCTTCAATTCTTACTATTATCATTACTAATTTATTTTCTTATTATTTATTAAATTTTGCCTCCTATAATCGCCTATACGGAGCCATTGGAACCTTCATTGCTTTAATGGTTTGGTTTTATCTTATTGCGCTTATCTTGATTTTGGGCTTCGATATTAACGCAAGTTTAGAAGAAAGTAAACAGGCTTCAAATAATAAAAAACGATAAATCGAATCCCCAAAAAAAGCCACACTTCATCAAAGCGTGGCTTTCCAATAAACCTAACCCATAAATACCGATAAAAACCAAGACGTAACTGATGCTTTTTATTTGAAACTTACGGCCAAATCCGTGCCAAAATTTAAAAATGCTGTATATTAACTTATTATGATGCAAGACGCTCCACTTATTACGGTAATCGCCCTTTGTTATAATCATGAAAAATACATTGAAGAATGTTTGCAATCGGTTGTGAATCAAACCTATAGCAATATTGAACTCATAATTGTTGATGATTTTAGTGGAGACAAGAGTCGAGAAAAAATTTTACATTTTTGCCTTACAAATCCCTTTTGTCAATTTATTTTTAACAAGAAAAATTTAGGCAATTGCGCTGCTTTTAATCAAGGGTTAAAAATAGCAAAGGGGGAATTTATCATTGATTTATCAACCGATGATGTCTTGAAGTTAAATAGAATTCAAGAACAAATTGATAAGTTTAAAGAATCCGAAAAAATCGGCGTTGTTACATCCGATGCTGAATATATTGATGAAAACTCAAATTGGTTAGGGAATTTTTATCAAAAAAATGAACAACTTGATGTCGGGAAAACGTACGAATTTATGCTCAGATCTTCTTTCATGCTACCATCCTCAATGATGATTCGTAAGTCGATTTTAGATGAGTTAGGTGGATATGATGAAACCTTAGCTTACGAGGATTTTGACTTTTGGGTTCGATCATCTCGTATATGCGAGTATGCGCATGTGCCAAAAGTTCTAGTGCAACAACGAATCGTGAGGGGTTCTCATTCAAATTCCTTTACCTTAAAAACGAATAAGTTAATTCCTTCCACGGTAAGCGTTTGTCAAAAAGCACTGAAATTAAATGAAACTCAATCCGAAAATCAAGCGTTAATTCATCGGCTCAGAGTATTGTTGAGGAAATGCGTATATACAGAGAATTTCGAAGCAGGCGAAGCGGTTATTTCGATGTTGAATCAACTTCAGGGTCACAATCTACTGACCAAATTTTTTCAGTTGTTAAATACTATTAAACTTCCGATGAATGTATTTTATTTAAAATATATTGCATTCAGAGCCAGCAGAAGATTTAAATAAATCTTTGACCATCCAAAATTATCGAACTTATCGCACAAAATGGCTGAATTTATAAAATTATACGAAAAAGGGACTGATATGCGTAAAATTGAACATATTGTTTCAGTGCTACGAAACGGAGGGCTTATTATTTATCCAACAGACACCGTTTATGGCATGGGTTGCGACATTCACAACGCACGAGCAGTCGAAAAAATTTGTCAAATTAAAGGCATAAAACCCAACAAAAATAACTTTTCATTTATATGTAATGATTTAAGCAACATTTCTGATTACGCAAAAGTATCTACTGCGGCGTTCAAATTAATGAAAAAACATTTACCTGGTGCTTTTACCTTTATTTTGGAGGGAAATAATAAAGTGCCAAAAGTCTTATCTCAAAGTAAAAAAACAGTTGGAATTCGTATTCCTAATCATGTTATTCCAAGAATAATCGTCAAGGAAATGGGCAATCCGATCATTACTACCTCACTGCACGATGATGACGAGATTCTTGAATATCCGACCGACCCAGAACTGATTTTTGAAAAATTTCAGCATCTAGTTGATATCGTGATTGATGGAGGATATGGTAACAATATTCCTTCAACCATTGTAGATGCCACAACAGATGATTTTGAAATAATTCGACAAGGAGTAGGCTATTTAGATTGATATTTTAACTAAGAATATAGCCTCGAAAAAAGATTATGACTTCAAATTTTTAAAACTATTGTTAATTAATTCATTTTTATTTCGTTTGTGTTTCCATCTTCGGTGCGACCATAGATAATCCGCCGGGTATTTATTAATTGCCTTATCTAATATTCTGACAAACCTTTCCGTAATCTCACCCATGGGTAAATTTGGATATTCATTTGGATTCGCAATTTCTACAAATGATACTTCATAAAATCCTCTGTTTACCTTCTTGATATCACAAAAAAATACAGGATAATTAAACTTGCGGGCAATTTTCTCAGAACCAGTAAAAAAGGCAGAATCTTGGTGTAGAAATGTTGTCCAGTAGGCCACTTTTCCATGTTGAGGCGACTGGTCGGACGCCAATGCGATGGCTCTAGTAACATCTTTTCGTTCTAATGTTTTACGCATAATGTCATTTTTTTCAATGAGTGGCGTAATAGCAAACCTGCTTCTGATAAAAAGGGTTAATCGGTTGATGAGTTTATTACTTAACTTTTGATAAACAACATCAATAGGAATGCCCGTTAAATTCAAGGCATGAAGTAACCATTCCCAATTACCATTATGCCCAGTTACGATGATGATAGAATGATTTTTATTGGTGTATGTATTTACCAATTCAACATTCGTAATTTTTATTCTTTTATTCAATTCTTCCTTCGAAATGGTATATCCTTTGATAAATTCAATAAAAGTATCAGTGAAATGATGATAAAAATCTTTGATAAGTTGCTTAATTTCTGATTCACTTCTTTCGGGAAATGAATTTCGTATATTTTCATAAACTATCTTTTTTCGATAGCCTAAGACATGATAAATAATAAAATTAGCAAAATCAGAGATGCCATAAAGTACAAAAAAAGGTAACTTTGAAAAATATTTAAAAAAAAGCATATTATTTTGTCTGAGGTTTATATGATTAGCAGTGGATGAGTAAAATAATACTGATAAACCGATAAACTAATAAAATAATTTATTAAAAAACTAAAATGACTATTGATTTGCAGTACTTTCCTAGTCTTGAATATTTTTGTAATTTTATCAAAAACGATGAAATAATTATTGAAGCTCACGAATTTTTCGAGAAACAAAGTTACCGAAATCGTTGCATAATTCAGACAACAAATAAAATAGATACCCTAACGATTCCTGTAAAAAACGGGAATAAAAAGGTTCTTATCAGAGATCTAAAAATAGATTATTCACAAGATTGGCATCGACGACATTGGGGAGCGATTCATTCCGCCTACGGGAAATCGCCATTTTTTGAATTTTATTCAGAATATTTCAAAATAATTTTAGACAAGAAACATGACTTTTTGTTTGATTTGAACCTTGAACTCCTGACAATATGTCTGAAACTTCTTCGTCTCGAAAAAAAAGTTATATTTACTGAAAATTATCAAAAAAACCTTGCCACCGACTACAGAGGGCTTATTCATCCAAAAAGAAATCATGTATTGAATGATCTGTATCAACCTTTGTCATATCGTCAAAATTTTGGCAATGAATTTGTGCCTAATTTGTCGATTGTTGATTTATTATTTTGTCAAGGAAATCAATCATTATCAATTTTGAAAGAGTCTTCTATAAAATGAACAAATCTTATTTAAATACCGTTAAGTAAATGTTAAATATTATTAGAAAACATTAGAATCTACGGTTTTATTATGGCACGTTGATATTGTAAGGACAAATTTTTTACTCAAACTATTATCGTAATTTAATTTTTAAAACATTAAAAACGAATAAGATAATGGTTTTCAAGATTAAGAATTTTTTCCTCAAAATTTACCGGTTTAAAAGATTGATTCGAGGGCAAAATCTGGATTTTGGGTATAGATAATTTTTTTAAATTGAATTATCAGTTTAAGTGTTATATTCTTCAGTAAATCTGGAAAATCGAATAACTAAAATGCCCCTCTTGTTTGAGGTAAATTATTAAACTTCAGTGTCGAGTTTTTTTCAACCACAACCGGTTAAACATAAATATTCGGAATGAGAGTCAACAAGAATTGATGAACTGAACAATACCGTGTAATAATCAAGTATCATATCACTCACGTTTTTTGCTAAAATTTCACTACGATCCATTTATTACCTTAATCTAAACATTGAATACCAAAACATCCACTCAAAAACTCTTTCATGGAGGCAAAATTTTCAAATAGAGTAAAAGAGGTAATTTCACTCGCCCGAGAAGAGGCAATCAGGCTTGGGCATGATTACATCGGGACAGAACACCTCATTTTGGGTATGATTAGAGAAGGTGAAGGCATAGCCCTCGACCTTATTATTAAGTGCGGAACAACGTTACAAGATTTGCGAGTCACCATTGAGCAAGCAACTCGAAGCACCGTACGGTCGTCATACACTATCAAAAATAAGCAAGATATTCCTCTTTCCCGACAGTGTGAAAAAGTACTGAGGGTGACTTACTTAGAAGCAAGAATTTTTAAAACTAACCTGGTCGGAACGGAACATTTGCTGATGGCAATTCTTAGAGATGAGGATAATTTAGCCAAGCAAATTCTCGAAAAGTTCCAAATTCATTATGAACTAATTAAAGACATGGTAGAATATCAATCAAATCCGAATATTAAATCGGGTCCATCAGATACTGATGATAATGATGATGCAAGAATGTTTGCTGGCGGAGGAAACGCTAGTGGAGGAGCTTCAGGCGCAAATAAAAACACAGAGAAGTCAAAAACACCGGTTTTAGACAATTTTGGTAGAGACTTGACCAAGGTTGCCGAATTAGGAAAACTCGACCCAATTGTTGGGCGTGAAAAAGAAATTGAGCGTGTTGCGCAAATTCTTTCTCGGAGAAAGAAAAACAATCCAATTTTGATCGGAGAACCTGGCGTGGGTAAAACTGCGATTGCCGAAGGCTTAGCACTCAGAATTGTCCAGAAAAAAGTTTCACGTGTGTTGTTTGGAAAGCGTGTTGTAACGCTCGATTTGGCCTCATTAGTAGCCGGGACAAAATACCGTGGCCAATTTGAGGAGCGTATGAAAGCGGTAATGAATGAATTAGAGAAAACGCCCGATGTAATCCTTTTCATTGATGAGCTTCATACGATTGTAGGAGCTGGAGGTGCTTCAGGTTCGTTAGACGCTTCAAACATGTTTAAACCCGCTTTAGCCCGTGGCGATATACAAGTTATTGGAGCAACTACGCTGGATGAATATCGCCAATATATTGAGAAAGATGGTGCCTTGGCTCGTCGCTTCCAAACTGTAATGGTAGATGCAACCTCAATTGAAGAAACAATTGAAATTTTGAATAACATCAAAGACAAATACGAAGATCATCACCACGTAACTTATACGCCAGAAGCCATAGAGCAATCTGTTAAAATGTCTGAAAGGTATATTTCTGATAGATTCTTGCCAGATAAAGCGATTGACGTGATGGACGAAGTCGGTGCAAGAGTTCATATTATGAATATTTCGGTTCCAGAAGATATCGTTCGGCTGGAGGAAGCCATTGAAAACATTAAGAAAGAGAAAAACGCCGTTGTAAAATCCCAGAAATACGAAGAAGCAGCTCAACTACGTGATCGTGAAAAGCGTCTTCTGGACCAATTAGATCGTGCAAAACGTGAGTGGGAAGAGGACACGAAACGTCGTCGCTACACCGTGACGGAGGAAAGTGTTGCCGAGGTAATTGCGCAAATGACGGGTATTCCCGTAAGTCGTGTTGCAGCCACCGAGGGGCAAAAGTTATTGAACATGAACGAAGAATTGCAAGGAAAGGTAGTTGGGCAAGATGTGCCAATCGCTAAACTTGTTAAAGCAATTCAACGGACACGTGTCGGTTTAAAAGATCCTAAAAAACCAATTGGTTCATTCATTTTCTTAGGACCTACGGGTGTTGGTAAAACGGAATTGGCGAAGGTTTTAGCGACTTATCTTTTCGACAAAGATGATGCGTTAGTGAGAATTGATATGAGTGAATACATGGAGAAATTCAGCGTATCTCGTTTGATTGGAGCGCCTCCAGGATACGTTGGCTATGAAGAAGGGGGGCAGCTAACAGAAAAAATTCGTCGAAAACCGTATGCGGTGGTATTATTAGATGAAATTGAAAAAGCACACCCAGATGTTTTTAATATTCTCCTTCAAGTGTTGGATGACGGTATTTTAACGGATGGAATGGGTCGTAAAGTCGATTTCAGAAATACGATAATTATCATGACCTCAAACATCGGTGCAAGAGATTTAAAAGACTTTGGATTGGGTATTGGATTTTCTTCAAAATCAAAAGTTGATAACGTAGAAGAAGCCATCAAAGGAACGATTCAAAGTGCTCTGAAAAAAGCATTCTCACCAGAATTTTTAAACCGTTTGGATGATGTAATTGTGTTTAATTCTTTGGAGAGAGATCATTTACACAAAATCATTGATTTGATGTTGAAAAAACTCTTCACAAGAATCAGTTCTTTAGGTTACAGCGTTGAATTAACAGAAAAAGCGAAGGATTTTATCGCTGAAAAAGGATATGATTCGCAATATGGTGCAAGACCATTGAATCGTGCCATTCAAAAATATTTAGAGGACCCGGTTGCAGAGGAAATCTTGAAAGGAGACCTTGCCGCTGGTGATGTTATCTTAGCGGATTATTCGGGTGAAGGCGAAGAGTTAATAATCACAAGAATTTTAACGACCGCTACTACAGAGTAAAATTTTCATAAAAACAAAAAAGGGGCTTCTTGCCCCTTTTTGTTTTTATGAAACTAATTATTACATTTTTTAGTAAAAATTTAATCAATTTTATTGCCTGATGATATATATTCATCTTTTACCTATTTTTGCTACATTCATATTGATTTACTACTTTTTACAGTATTTTTTTCTAAATTTGGATAAATTTCATAAAACTCCCTTTGATATTTCTACTATCATGAGAATAAATATCGTTAATTGTAAAATTCGTTTGGCCTTGGGTATTATGTTTTTGATATTATTCCAAACGAAAGCTCAAAAATCATCGAAGACAGACCCAATGGTTGATAATAATTTTCCAATTTTGGATTCAATGGAAAAAGCCAAACTTCCTAAAATGGTTTTGTTGGAAGATGCGTTTTCAATTGAAAATCCATCGCAGAGGAAAAATAAAAAGCAAGTTGAAATAAGATCATTCCAAGAAGTGAATTCGTTTAAAATTAAATTATTTGTTGATAATAAATTCAAAAAGAAAGTTACCATAAGCGTTTTGGATAGCAATGGCATTACTATTTTTGAAGACTTCCCCTCCGAAAAAATTAAATACCAAAAACTTTTCGATATGACCTTTTTGACCGACAAAGTGAGATATTTTTTTACCGCCTTTTACGAAAATCAAAATCATTACTTTTTTCCAATACTTGCGGACTCCAAAGAAATCCTCGAAGAAATCGCCAACTTAAGCTCCCAGTATCCCATTGAAAAAGGCAAAAAATAATTTTTGCCTTTTTTATGCCTTGTTATTCTTATGCTCCACTGAATACTGCCTATTCCCTATTATCTTTGTGGTATGTTATCAATTAATAATCTTTCGTTTTATTTCGGTTCCCGTCCCATGTATGATGGGGCTAATTTACACATTAAGCCCAAAGACAAAATTGGTCTTGTGGGCGCAAATGGAACCGGCAAATCCACGCTTCTTCGTATCATAGATGGAGAGTATCTTCCCGATGGTGGAACTATCTCAAAATCAGGAGATTGTACAATTGGCTTTTTAAATCAGGATTTACTTTCTTATCAAAGTGAAGAATCAATTTTGACTGTTGCGATGCAAGCTTTCGAGCGACAAAACTTCTTGCAAATTGAGATTGACAAGGTGCTTCATAAAATGGAAACGAATTATGAAGATTCTGATATTGATAAATTGGGACGTTTTCAGGATGAATTCGAAAACTTAGGCGGTTATACCATTCAATCAGAGGCAGAAACTATTTTAGAAGGGTTGGGCTTTACTACTGAAGAATTACAACAACCACTTCATACTTTTTCAGGCGGTTGGAGAATGCGAGTCATGTTGGCGAAATTACTGCTCCAGAAACCGTCGTTATTGATGCTCGATGAACCGACCAATCACTTGGATTTGCCATCCATTGAATGGGTAGAAAACTATATTAACACCTATGAAGGGGCAATTATTGTGGTTTCTCACGACAGATTTTTCTTGGATAATACCGTCAATACAATTGTTGAAGTAACCGGTTCAAAATTGATTTCCTATGCCGGTAATTATGAGTTTTTTGTGGAGGAAAAAGCCCTTAGAAATGAAATCCAAAGAGGTGCCTATGAGAACCAACAGCAAGCAATCAAACAGACGGAATTATTTATTTCAAGGTTTAAAGCGAAGGCTACGAAAGCCAGACAGGTGCAATCTCGGGTGAAAGCTTTGGAGCGTTTGGATAAAGTTGATGCCGTAGCGGATGATAATGCAAAGGTGAATTTCAAATTTAATTTTGGAACGCAACCAGGACGATTTATCATGACGTTAGATAAAATTACAAAAGCGTATGGTTCGAAGAAAATCTTAACAAATACGGCTGGAATGATTGAAAGAGGGGATAAAATTGCCTTGATTGGAGCCAATGGAAAAGGAAAATCAACGCTTTTGAGAATTATTGATGGTTCTGAACCAATCGACGGTGAAAGAGTTTTGGGCCATAATGTGATTGACTCATTTTATGCACAACATCAATTAGAAAGTTTGGACGTAAATAATACCCTGCTTGATGAATTGAAAATGACGGGAACGGGTAAGTTAGAAACTGAATTACGGAGTATTTTAGGTTGCTTTCTTTTTTCGGGTGATGATGCTTTTAAGAAAATAAAAGTGCTTTCAGGTGGCGAAAAATCGAGGGTTGCTTTGGCAAAAGTTTTAATTTCGGAAGCTAACTTTTTATTATTAGATGAGCCAACCAACCATTTGGATATGATGTCGGTGAATATTTTGATTCAGGCATTGCAGCAGTATGAAGGCACGTTTGTGGTTGTTTCTCACGATAGATTTTTTGTTTCTGAGATTGCTAATAAAATTTGGTATATAGAAAATGAAGAGATAAAGGTTTATCCAGGAACTTATGAAGAATATGAAACATGGCAAGAACAACGGATTTTGAGTGGTGAAGTTTCCGTAGATAAAACACCAAAGAAAACTACTGAAAAAGTGCTCGAAAAAAAGATAGCATTGAATGATTCTGCCAAGAAAGAAATTCAAAAAAACTTGAAACGGTTGAATCAAAAAGTGACTGATACTGAAGCAATTATTGCTAAATTGGAAGCTGAAAAACTTGCCAAAGAAAATACCTTAGCAGACCCCACAATTTTTAATGTTCCTGTTGCGTTAAAACGAGAAAATGAAGCTTACCAAAAAATTCTCAATCAACTTGAAGAAGTAAATGATGAATGGGAACAAGTAATGATGGAAATTGAAGAGTTGGAGGGAACTTTGGTTTAACACAAAAAATAATGGAAAATTTCAAAATGAATCGCTCAATTACTAAAATTTCAAAATTAGGTCAAGAAGCTCCTAATTTTTAATATTGGTTAACTCAATCTCCCGAGAGAAGAATTTCGGCAATTGAATTCTTAAGAAAACAACACAATGGAACTGAATCAAGACTTCAAAGAATTTATCGAATTACTCAACGTTAATGAAGTTAAGTATTTAGTAGTAGTGAATATGCCGTAGGTTTTCACGGTCATCCACGATGCACCGGTGGTATTGATTTTTGGGTGGCAATTTCAAAAGAAAACGCTGAAAAGATTATTGTGGTTCTGAGAGATTTTGGTAAAGGTGTTTTGGCACTTCAAGCAGATGACTTTATGAAAGAAGATATGATTATTCAAATTGGTTATGAACCTAATAAAATTGATATTTTGACTTCAGTTACAAGGATTTCTTTTGAAGATTGTTATGCTCATAAAGTTAGAGCTGAATTTGATGAAATTACAGTTGATTTCATAGATATTAGAAATCTAAAAATAAATCAAGCAGCGTCAGGGCGAGGAAAAGATTTAGGCGATTTAGAAAATTTACCAAATTAACATAATGAAAATTTCAAAATTATCTATCATAGGAACGTACATCTGTTCGTTCCTATTTTTGTGTTCAATAGAAGCCCAGAAGAAAAAAAATAGAGATACTTACGAACCGAAGAAAATTATTTATGACAATCATATCTACGAACCTTTCATTCGCACGGTTCAATTATATCCAATCTTAAATTCTGGGAAAAATCCCCAAGCTTCGCTCAATCCTCCCGTTATAAAACTGCAAGATAACCAACCGTTAACGCTGGAATTTGATTGCTTAAACCTAGAGTACCAATTTTTTAGGGTTAAAGTTTTTCATTGCAATGCCGACTGGCAACCGTCGGTTTTGAACGAAATTGAATATTTGCCTGAATACAACGACTTCCCAATCAATGATTATAAAAATTCGTTTGCCACTAAAATTCAATACAATCATTTCATTTTTGAAGTGCCACCAGTCAAATTATCGGGGAATTATATTTTGTTGGTTTACAAGAATCGAAATAAAGATGATATAGTTCTGACCCGTAAATTTATGGTTTACGATAATCGGCTGAGTGTTGGCGGAAATACAAGCTATTCAAATAATGTCCAAAAAAGAATGACTCACCAACAAGTTAATTTTGGTATTAACTATAATAATTACGAAATTATAGATCCTAAGCTGGATTTAAAAGTAATGATTCGCCAAAATTTCAGAGATGATAAAATGACTAAACCTTTGATTCCGTTTATGGTAGATAGTTATGATAAAAAATTAGATTATCAGTTTTTTGACGGTGAAAACCAATTTGAGGGAGGCAACGAATTTAGAATGTTTGATGGAAGAAGTACGCAACAAAAATTGGTTAATATTTCAAAAATTGTGCAAGGTGAAAAAGAAAGTGTCATCGAAATATTTCCCGAAAAATCTCAAAATGGAATGGCTTACGTTTCGGTAAATGATTTTGATGGACAATTTATTATCGACAACTATGAAACAAATAGGGGTGATACGGAGTCGGATTATGTGCGAGTAAGCTTTTTCCTAAAGTCTGACTCTCTGGAAAACAAAAAGGTTTATGTGAATGGAGCTTTTAACGATTGGCGATTGGATGAAAATAATTTAATGCACTATATTCCTGAAAATCAGGCGTATGAGGTATTTATTCAATTGAAACAAGGTATTTATAATTACAACTATCTAACGCTTGATAAGCAAGGGCATAAGAGCGAATCAGACTTTGAGAATACACATTCACAAACTGAAAATGCTTACGAAATTTTTGTGTATCATCGTTCCATTGGTTCTAGGGCGGATGCTTTAGTAGGCTATTCGCTGATTAAACCGCTTTGAACACTATTTTTTTATCTTTAAATTTTGGTTGTTAATTATTTTTCTTATGGCTTATTGGTTAACGATATTTTCTGAATGAAAAGCCAAACAATTTAGATAAAACAAGAACTTTTTGTAAATTTCGTTCATTAACCATTACTAAATATTTCCAAAATGAAACGATTATTTTTTCTTTTAACCATCTCTACTTTATTACAAGGCTGTTTTGGAACGTATCCACAAGGGTCTGGTGGTTATGACGGTTCCAATAGTGGTAACACTGGGGGCAATCAAACTCCTAATGGCGGTGATCGCCCTCAGAATTATCCGAGACAATCTCCTTCGAATTATCCGAATAATCCCCAAACTGGAAATGGACGTTCTGCCGATAATAATTTAAAAATTGGTAACATCCGTTTGACAGATCAATACACAATTTTGTATTTTACTTTTACAAATACCAATACGCCTAAATCTTCTAGAGATAACTCTGGTAGAATAATAACTGATGATGGAAGTCAAGACGTTGCATTTGAAGAAAGTGCCGTTCTGATCGCAGCGAATGGTGCAAGAACTTTTAAAGCGGTTAAAACAGATAATATTCCTTTTTTGAATGACAACCAAGCCTTAAATCTTTCTAGGTACGGTAAAAGGTTAAGATCTGGTGAGTCGCTCAATTTTGTGGCATATTTTGAAAGATTGGATAAAGGCCTAGAGAATTTTGATATGAATGAGTGTAATTCTGATAATTTTATTTGTTGGAACATGTACGATTTATTCGTAAAAAATCCATCCGATACCTATACCCAAACACCGCCTAGATCAACGCCAATTCCTTCACCAACAAATACGGATAATACTTCAACAACTCCGACAAAATCAAGAACTAAATCGGGGAAAGTGGGTGAAGTAGATAATACACCTCCACCAGTTCCAGTGGTTACCACTGTGCTGATATCTGGAATTGTGCGGGATATAAAAACCAACCGACCAATCAGTGCCACCATTGATTATAAGCTATCAAGTTCTAAACAGGAAATTGATTCTGTACAAAGTTTTGCCAGCACGGGTATTTACCGAATGAATTTGCAAAAAGGACAAGTTTATACGTATTCTGTTTCGGCAAAAGGGTATCTGGTTTCAAACGATGTCATGGATTTGACCAAAACAACGGGGAAGGTAGCGAAAGATATTTATTTAACTCCTTTGGCGGTAGGCGATAAAATTACCCTTAAAAATATTTATTTTGAGGTATCAAAATCGAATTTATTGGCCGCTTCTTTTGCTGAATTAAATAAATTAGTGACCATGATGGAAGATAATCCAATGATGGAAATTCGCTTAGAAGGTCATACGGATATTGTCGGAGATCCGGAAGCTAATTTGGAACTTTCTCAAGATCGTGTTGATGCCTGTGAAACATATTTAGTTAAAAAAGGTATTCCATCGGCAAGAATTCAAGCCATAGGTTATGGGGACACTCGCCCAATTATCAAGAAAGGAACCGATGAAGAAAGAAAGGTCAACCGAAGAGTAGAGTTTGTTGTGCTGAAGTTGTAAAAATAATTAGGTGTTAGGTTTAAGGTGTTCGGTTTTGGAGAAAAGCTCGAAAACTAATTACTAAAATCTAACACCTTAAGCCAAATACCTCAACACCTACACATTAAATCTAAAGTGCATTATATCACCATCTGTCACGGTGTATTCTTTGCCTTCAACGGATAATTTTCCAGCTTCTTTACAAGCATTTTCAGATTTATACTGTTCATAATCAGCGAATCGGATAACTTCTGCCCGAATAAAACCTCTCTCAAAATCTGAATGAATTACGCCCGCTGCCGCCGGAGCTTTCCATCCTTTTTGAATTGTCCAAGCACGAACTTCTTTAACACCCGCTGTGAAATAAGTTATCAAATTCAACAAAGCATAAGAGCCACGGATCAATTTGTCCAAACCAGATTCGGTTAAATTATATTCTGCCAGAAACATTTGACGGTCATCAGCATCTTCCATTTCTGCAATTTGAGCCTCTAAAGCGGCACAAATGACAATTACTTCCGCACCTTCATCTGCCACATTGTTACGTAATTGCTCAACATAATTATTTGTTCCGACGGCAATCGATGTTTCGTCGACATTTGCTACGTAGATCACAGGTTTGTCAGTTAAAAGCAAAATATCACCGATGGCTTCAAATTTAGCTTCTGGATCAAGTCCTTGAATCGTTCTGGCCGATTTGCCTGCTTCTAAAGTTGATTTATACTGTTGCAGGATGGCTAAAGTTGCTTTCGATTTTGCATCCCCATTTTTTGCAGCTCTTTCAATTTTCTGAATTTTTTTATCCACTGATTCTAAATCTTTCAATTGAAGTTCAAAATCAATAATTTCCTTATCCGAAACAGGATTAACTCGTCCTTCAACGTGAATAATATTATCGTCCTCAAAACAACGAACAACATGGAGAATGGCATCAACTTCACGAATATTAGCTAGGAATTTATTGCCCAATCCTGCTCCTTGCGAAGCCCCTTTCACCAATCCGGCAATATCCACAAATTCTATCACCGTTGGAAGCACACGTTGTGGCTTGACGAGTGCTTCCAAAATGTTTAGTCTTTGGTCAGGAACGGTTACGATACCAACATTTGGTTCAATCGTACAGAAAGGGTAGTTGGCAACTTCTGCCTTATTAGAAGATATTGCACTGAATAATGTTGATTTCCCAACGTTTGGTAAACCTACGATGCCTACTTGTAAGCCCATTTATTTTAGTTTTATATAATTCTTGAAATGAAAAAGAATGCAAAATTACTAAAAATACCGCAAAAAAGCCTCTGAAATCTCAGAGGCTTTTTTAATCATTATTTTTTCTAGATTATTCCCACTTCAAATCGCTCCCAAAATTATTGTTTTCTCCTCTTTCTTCTTCCTCACGGTCGAATTGAGCGAAATCTACATCTGGTAATAATTCATTTTTAACGTGGTCAACGGCTTCTTGAAGCCCTTCCATAAATTTTCCGAAATCTTCTTTATATAAAAACATCTTGTGTTTTTCATAACCAAATCCATCATCTTTCTGATAACGGCGACTTTCGGTAATCGTGATGTAATAATCGTTTGAGCGAGTTGATTTCACATCAAAAAAATACGTTCGTTTTCCAGCTCTGATTCGTTTCGAAAACAATTCTTCTCTGTCTCTTTCTTCCACTTTGAAATGATAATTTAGGGTTTATGATTTCGTAAAAATAGGAATATTATCAGTTTTTACAAAATTATCTTGAAAATTATATTTGGTATTTTTCGCAGAATCTTTATGAATTGTCTGTTATTTAGATTTTAACAATCAAAGATTTTTACATTATCTAAAAAAACGATTCTAAGTTAAGGATGATGGTTTTTAAATATAAAGGTGATCAACCCGGCATTTATAAATTATTTCAATAAATGGATCTCCGAATTTTTAAAGGGAATTCAATCAAATCTTAGTTTGAATAATTTTGTTGGTGAAATCTAATATACTTTAAACGTTAACTTAAATCGATCCGCCAAAACCTTTAAATCATTCACTACGGGCGCTGATAGATTTATTCCATTTACCTTGCGCTGTATTTCAATTTCCCTTTCTGGATCACCAGGTACTAAAACTTTCTGTCCATCAATTGCCGGAGCGGCATGAAAACGATCGATCCATCGATCCATATCCGCTTTAAAATCCTTGGCCGGGCGGAAACCGTCAATGCGCATGGCACCCAAAAAGTGCCCGGTACCTTTCCCCACTTGTTCGCCAGCATTCATAAATCCAGCCGTAGCGAACGGAGGAACCCAAGGGCCAAAATTTGCGCCAGATAACACACCAGAGAATATATCCACAATTGCTCCGAGACCATACCCTTTGTGCGAACCATGTTCACGATCGCCACCGAGTGGCAGTAAAGCTCCACCATTTTTAACTGCGTTGGAATCATCCGTTGGATTGCCGTTTTTGTCCTGAACCCAGCCGATAGGAGCGGGCGAGCCTTTTCTTTGTAAAATTTCCATTTTTCCGTATGCTACTGCCGTACTGGCAAAATCTGCCACAAAAGGAGGATTCTTTTCCGCAGGAACTGCCACTGCAATGGGATTTGTCCCTAATAATTTTTCTTTTGAAAAAGTTGGGGTCACTAAAGGAGCAGCGTTGGTCATTGCCCAACCAATCATATCATGATCCAAAGCCATCATTGCATGAAATCCAGCAATGCCGAAATGATTGGAGTTTTGAACGGAAACCCACCCTGAACCCACGTCATTCGCTTTTTGGATGGCAATGTTCATGGCAAAAGGCGCTACTACTAAGCCCAAACCTTTATCTCCATCAATAACAGCGGTAGATGGTGTTTCGTGAATAATTTTTATTGATGGAATTGGGTTTAACCTTCCGTTGTCGAAAAGTCTAACATAACCGCTTAAACGTGCGGTGCCGTGAGAGTCCACACCCCGCAAATCCGCAGAGATCAATACCTTTGAGGCCAAAATTGCGTCGGCTTCTGGACATCCAATGGCTAAAAAAATTTTTCGGATAAATTCTTGTAAATAGCTATATTCGTATATCATAATTACTTTTTTGTAATTTAAACAACAAATCTACGTACAAGAACCTCGAATCTATAATGAAGATTAAGGTTTTTCTTAAATTTTAACGATTGAATTTGCCATAATAGCATTAAATTGCGTGCGAAATTTTTATTCCCTACGCACAAATTTTTTATACAGATGCCTCATATTACTTTAAATTCAAGAAGTCGCTTGCTTCTTGTTGGTACTACGATACTGCTTTTAGGATTTGTTGCCGACGCCCAAATCTCAACGAAAAGTACCAAGAAACTTTCCGGAGCGGGTCGGGATACGCTTTTTGTCAACATTTCAAATAATGAAAAAATAGACGTTAAGCGCACAGTCACCGGTAACACGAAAAAAAATGTCGCCAAAAAAATAATGGAATTTAGGTCTTATAAAATTGAATTTAAGAATCCTAAAAGTGTAGCCTTGACCATGAGCGTTCAAGATTTAATTCCAGCTTCAAAAGATGGTCAGATAGAATTAGAAATCTTGGAAAGTTCAGATGCTGAGATTGATTTTACTCGTGGGCGTTTGGCTTGGAATTTTTGCTTAAAACCCAAAGAAAAAAAAGTGTTAGAAGTAAAATATAATGTAACTTATCCTAAAAATAGAAATATACTTGGTATCGAAAATGTCCTTCAGCTTCAAGCGAATATCCGCAAAACTCTTTAGTTTTTTTGTTAGAGGTTTACTCTTATTAGCACCCGTGTACGTGACGGGCTATATTATTTTCAATTTACTTGATTCCTTGGACAGTCAATTTTTTGTCCAATATCGAGGAACTGGTTTGATTGTTCTGATTGCAATAATCATGATCGTTGGATTTTTAGGATCCACTTTTATCTCTATTCCTGTTGTTCAGATTTTTGAGGAAGCCATTATTAGAATTCCTTTGGTTGGTATCATCTATTCTTCCCTCAAAGACCTCGTGGGAGCATTTGTGGGGGATAAAAAGAAATTTAATCAACCAGTTTTATTTTTTATAAATAAAGAAAACGGTATTCGGAAAATAGGTTTTTTAACGCAAGAAGACCTCCATTTTTTATCATTAAAAGATGCTATGATGGTCTATTGTCCACATTCGTATGCGCTGTCAGGAGAGCTTTTTATCGTTCCCTCTGCTAGCATAACTCCCTTGGCTTTACCCGCCTCTGACGTGATGAAAATGATTATTTCGGGCGGGGTTTCATTGAGTCAAGATACCAAAAATAATTATTAAATAATTTTATGAGCTACTGGCTATTAATTCCTCTTGCCCTTCTGATTTTGGCAATTCGTGATATCCTACAAAATCGTCACACCATTCAACATAATTTTCCAGTAATTGGCCATTTACGCTATATGCTGGAAAAGATAGGGCCTGAAATTCGCCAATACCTGGTCGCTAATAATCGAGAAGAATTACCTTTTAATCGTGGCGAAAGAGCTTGGGTGTATGCTTCGGCAAAACAAGAAAATAACCTTCAAGGCTATGGTTCTGACCAGGACTTTAATTCGGTTGGTTATATTTT
>Ga0114959_10001138_pt1 | contig 23909 bp, 24 predicted proteins | sample C_130625_EF_Meta_FD_87317 | JGI IMG/M metagenome (GOLD analysis project Ga0114959, IMG submission 87317) | Freshwater microbial communities from Lake Croche, Canada to study carbon cycling - C_130625_EF_MetaG | ecosystem: Environmental > Aquatic > Freshwater > Lake | place: Lake Croche, Canada... | reverse complement strand
GTATCTGGATTATCAAGAATGTGTTGTTTATCGGTTTTTTGCTGATATTTATTAGCAAGAGCAATGTCATTGTTAGTTGAACTCATTTTGTGTATCGTATTGTATGTTAATATACAAAATGTTTAAATTTTATTTCATTTTTATTTTTATTTTTAGATAGTATAGTAAAATATAATATGAATTTTTTGATAAATAAATATCCTCCAAAAAAAATTTTTAAACAGTTAATAGACTATGCGCCTTTTTTAGACTATGATAAATGTGATTGTAAACCAGAAATATTAAAAAAACAATCATGTCAACCATACAGTAGTTATAATTCACGAAATTTGAGAATTGCTAGTACAATTAATACATATTCAGGAGGTCGAATACAATTTGGTAATACTTATTTAGGAACATTTCGCGGATTTGAATACAACTATTTAGGACGTTCAGAGGGAATGCCAGGTGGAAGTGGCGCACCCATTAAAAATAAATTTTGAATAAATAAAAACGCACGAATTAATTTATTTTATATTTAGAACTAACTGACAAAAATAATTTTTTCTCTCTTAAAATATATAATGACACGATATTCAAAAACTGCATCTGGTAAATATGTTGTTCAAGGAAAAAGTTATGAAATGTTGATGGGTTCACGTGCACAAGTATGGCACGGAACTGCGTATAAAACTGCTGGAGGTTTAACAAAACATCATTTAATGCAAAATAAATCAGGTCGTATTGTTTCAAAAAGTAAACACAACACTGCCAAAAGAGAAAGACGTTTAGTCAAAGCAGGATATGGTACTAAGAAAGGCAAATTTGGTTTTGTCATGATGGGTAAAACCGGCAAACGCATGTCACGCGGACGTCGCGGTAGTCGCAGTCGCAGACATCATAAGGGAGGTAATGGTGTTAATTTTCCATTAAGTCCATCCTATTTTGATGGAAGAGGCGTAGGAACTTCTGGTGTAGACCTTCAATTTATTGCTGGTCAAGGCAATTAAGCAACTTTTAGAAAAAGTTGCGCAAAACAGTTTGGCTCTACTTTACCCAAATGTTGATTTTTGCACTACTTTTCTCAAAAGTAGTTTTGCACCACTTTTCTCAAAAGTAGTTTTGCACCACTTTTTATAAAAGTGGTATTATTATTTTATGCACTTATTGTATATAAAATAAGAAAATGGCTAAAAATACAAGAAAAAGAAGTACACGAAAAAACGGTAGGAGAACAAGAAGAAAACATAAAAACATTAAAATGACACGTAAAAGAAGTGGTGGAACTATACCTAATGATGTAAAACAATGCAAGTCTACTTTTATTAAAAAAACGCAAAAAGTGCGTTCAGAGACGCTCAAAGACCTAAGTAACGTTTTGGAAAAACAAGTTCGTGAAAAATTTGCAAATAACCCAAAAGAGTTGAAAGAAAAATTGGATAATGTTCGAAAATTTACAAAACTAGATAAAAAGATGGAGAGTGTTGCAAACAATATACTCGTTAAGTCATATTGCAATCCAGGTTGTAAAAATACAATCCTTGAAACAGGCGAAAAATTACCGTCTAGTTACTATAAGCTATTTGAAAAAGATAAAGAAATAATAAAACATTTTGAAGAACAAAGAAAAACAATTTTTGGAAATAAAACAGACGTTTTAAAAGATAATTTTTATGAAAAAGCACCCAAAAAATATGTAGATGAACTTAAAAAGGACGGTGCTATTTCTCTTTGTTCGCCTATTACAAAAAATCCACCTTCTTTAAAAAAGGTAAAACCAAAAATTTTGCGCAAATTAACCTTTAAAAAAGGTTAAACCAAAGCAACTTTTCAAAAAAGTTATGCAAATCTACTTTTGAGAAAAGTAGAGCAAAAGTTGTGCAAATCTACTTTTGAGAAAAGTAGAGCAAAACTTTGGCTCAACCTTTTCTAAAGGTTGACCCAGTTAGTTTCAATAAACTTTTCGTACACAATATATTTTGATATTTTTGAATACAGAAATTTTTCAAAATAACGTTTACTCACTACCAGTTTGTTAGACTGACTATTACAATATTTATAATAGTAATTATATGCATCGTCAAATGAAATGAGAGCTAATGTATGATTTGTTTTCACTTCATTTTTAATATAATAAAATGAGTTTTCAATACTATCTTTTTTATTCCAAATACTACATGAAACATTTAAAACATATTTGTTTTCAATAATTTCAATATCTGGAAAAAAATGTTTTAATATTTTCAATACATTTTCTTCATTGATATTTCCATTTGAAATCAATTTTTCAGATGCGCAATTTTGTGTCCATAGTTTAAATAACATACATATTTCATCAATTTCTAATTCATCATAGTTATCACTATTTTCTGTACCTTCATACATGTTACTAATAACCTGAATAGTTTTTTCCCAAAATTTAATAAAATCGCTTTCAATTGGCAAATATTTACTTGTCAAATTAATAAAACAATCATTATCTTCTTCATAGTTATAAATTTCTTTCAAGCAATTTTTTAAAGAATTAGAATAAATCATATTTGGAAGTTGATTACTAGATAAAAATTGTTTCCAAATAAAATGTAAATTTTTCCACTGAATAGTACTATTATTATCGTCTACTTTATTCAAATATTTTTCACAAAAACATTCTATTATTTTTTGTTGACTGTTAGAACGCAAATAAAATGCAAAATTTTTGAATTCTTCATCTGATTTATTTTCTACAAATTTGTCTGAATTTTCATATCTTTTAGAATAGTGGATTGCAACACATAATAAGTCAAGACCATATTTTTTTAATTGTTCTTTCCATAATTCATTGGAGTAAGTATCATTCATTTTAAGTAATCGATAATTTTCATAAGAGTTGTTTTCATGATATTTAGTTACAAAATTGTGTGTTGTAGTTGTATTTCCAATCGATAAGTAAGCAATACTATCCAAGTCAATCATTAATTTTTTCATATTTTGACTAATAAAAAATAGTAATTGTGTATTTTTTTTTAATATATTATCGCCTATTATAGTTAAAAAATGTTTTGCTTGATTTTTGCATGAAAACAGTGATGGATAAAGAAAGTGTAATACATTTTGTATTGTATCTGTTTCAGGAATAGAACTAAACAAGCTTCTCTCTTTAATCAATTTAATAACATTGATTTTTGTTTTGTGTTTCCAATCGAGCAATACTCTTTCTTTAGAAATAGAAGAGAGAAGTTTGTGAATTATGTCATCTTCTTTAACAATAGAATAATTTTTGCCATCGTATTCATAAAAGTATGCATTATTTGATAAATAAAAAAAATTATTTTTGTTTAAGAATAATTGAATAAAAATTTGTTGTTCATTGGTTAAATAATGGGTTCTTGTAACTCTTTTTTCATGATTAAGTTTTTCATTTTTGAGTGTATTTGGCAAATAATTGTTTATATGTGTGTGTATTCTTTGTAACATATATTCATCATTTCCATAAAAATCAAACAACTCTTTTATAGATAATATACAATTGTCTTGTAACTGATTTATATTTTTGGTTTCTATTTTAGTTTCTATTTCAGACATAATAATTATTTGCTATTAATATTTTAAATAATAATTTATAATAATAATATAATAATAATCTAACATATAAATGACAAAATACAATACTAGAAAAGTCAATTTACGTTATTTACCAAAGAGACTTACTAAAAAGGACAAAGTGCTTCAATCGAAAATGATAATGAAATCAAGAAAAATGTATAAACATGGCAAATATTATACAAGAAAACCTGTTGCCTCATTTAAAAGTAAACCATCAAATCACGTCGAAAACGCAAAAAAAATGTATAAGGTCGATCGTATTGGTCCTACGAATGAATTATCAAAAGCTACCGGTTGTTCCAAAAATGCATTGTCACAAATCATAAGAAAAGGTGAAGGTGCATATTATTCGTCTGGTTCTAGACCCAATCAAACAGGACAGTCGTGGGGTATAGCCAGATTAGCAAGTGCGATTACATCAGGAAAGGCAGCCGCAGTAGACTATGGAATTTTAGAAAAAGGTTGTAAACCGAATAGTAAAGCTTTACAATTAGCAAAAAAAGCAAAGCGTAAATATGGTCATGGAACGCGCCGTGTACCAAAAGTTAAATTATTGTAAATAAATAAAAATCGCGTTTATTTTTTCAAAAAATATTTAGATTTCATAAGTATTTAAAGATTATTACAAAAAAACAAGTATAATGTCAAACCTTGTAGATAAAAATCAAAAATGTTCTTTAGACAAATCATTCAATGAAGGAAATGTTTTGACTATTAAAACAGTGCAAATTGCCCCATTTAGAACACTAATGACTGCATTAAAAGATATTTTATTAGAGACCAACATAACATTTCAACCAGATGGAATTCGAATAATAAATATGGACAAGTCTCATACAATTTTAGCACATTTATTTTTGGCTGCCCAAAACTTTGAATTTTATGAATGCAAAAAAAGTAAAATAGTGATAGGAGTAAATATGTTTCATTTGTTTAAGCTAATTAATTCAATAGATAATGATGATACTCTTACAATTTACATTGAAAAATCAGATGATTTAGATGGTATTGTTTCTCATTTAGCATTAAAATTTGAAAATGGTGAAATAAAGCAATGTAAAACTCAAAAACTTCGCTTGATTGAGCCTGAACCAGAAGAACTTGAGTATCCTGATGTAAAATTTTCTTCTATAATCAATTTACCATCAACAGATTTTCAAAAAATAATTAGGGATCTATCGTGTATATCGGAAAAATTGGAAATTAAATCAGTTGGAAATGAATTAATTTTTAAATGTTCTGGTCAGTTTGCTTCTGCTGAAATACATAGAGCAGAAACAGATGGTAGTATGGGTTTCATTTTGAAACAAGACTCTTCAAAAGTAATTCAAGGTGAATTTTCTTTGAAAAATCTTGGATATTTTATAAAATGTACAAATCTATGTAATCAAATAGAAGTTTATTTAGAGAATGATTTACCTTTAGTTGTAAAATATGATGTCGCAAGTTTAGGCAGTATTAAGCTATGTTTAGCACCTTTACCATCATCATAGATTATAATATTATAGTATAATAATATAATGTCAAATTATTCATATAAAGATTACTATCTTTCGAACTTAAATGATTATTATAGAGACTATAAAGAATATTTAGTAGAGCGAAGATGTTGTATTAAAAAGAGTTTAATAATAAATAATATCAACGTTGTAGGTGGTAGAAGATGTTGTAGTAATAATAATTCAAATTATTATAGCAGTTATAGTGATTTATTAAGTGATAAAAAATGTTGTTATAAGTTAAATTTAATTAATGAGTTTATAAAAAAATTATAAATTATTTATTATAAAATTATAATAAATAATAATTATATTATAATAATAATAATGAGTAAAAATAAGGATGATTTAAAAGAAAATGCTATTTTTGATTACTACTATGATGATAATGAGTATAGTAACGATGATGATGATGATAATGATGATGATGATGATGATGATGATGATGATGATGATGATGATGATGATGATGAAAATGATACTGAAATACTTAATAATATAGGAATGAATAACGATGGTAATAATAAGGATGAAAAGGAACTTTATAAACATTGTAACCCAACTATATATTCAGCACAAGCCACAGCAACAGGTAGTGCATTTACAGATACAGATCCTAAATCATTAGTCACATCAAGTGCGTCTGCGACTGCAACATCCACAACTTCCTATGAAGATGCATATCAAATTGCATTATCTATAGCCAAAGACGTAGCTAATAGCGTTGCACAAAATGATGCAAATATTATTACACAGGCAGTTCGATTATCACAACAAACTACTAACGTAAATACTGGTCCTACTGGACCAACTGGTGCTACTGGCAAAAAAGGTCGTATTGGGTGTAAAGGTGCTACTGGTGCTACTGGTCCTACTGGCAAAAAAGGTCGTACTGGTCCTACTGGTCCTACTGGCAAAAAAGGTCGTACTGGTCCAACTGGTGAAAAAGGTGACACTGGCTATACTGGTCCTACAGGTCCATCAAATCAAATAATAGGCATAAACACTGGTTCCATTGTATTGACAGACCCAACCAACAAAAATAATGTGTATTACAATGATGTTTTAGGAATTGATAATTTTAATAATAGTATTGCAATTAATGCGCGTGGAAGTATTATCCCAACGGAAAGTAATCAGTATTCATTAGGAACACTTGAAAATAGATGGAAGGATGTTTATGTTGGTCCTGGCACTATTTTTATTTCTAGTCCAACAGGAACAACCGGTGCTACAATTGGTTCTGATTTACAAGGTGTTGCATACGCACAATTTGGTTTTGCGTCTCCTTTTTTAAATGTTGGACCATCAATTCAAACAGAAAAAGCAGTTGGGGGTTGGCAAATTGTTGGAACTGGTGTTCAAACACCAGAAGGTTTTGTCCCAACTGATTTATTAGCGGTAGTAAATACAGCAGATGGTACAACAGGGCCATATTATTCTTTAATTTTTGGAAAAGGTACCGGAGGAACAGGCTACACAGGTCCAACAGGCGATACAGGGCCAACTGGTCATACAGGAGAAACAGGACCGCAAGGTTTGCCAGGCACAGCATCAAATACAGGTGCGACAGGATCAACAGGGCCAACAGGTCATGCAGGAGAAACAGGACCGCAAGGTTTGCCAGGCACAGCAGCAAATACAGGATCAACAGGACCAACAGGTCATGCAGGAGAAACAGGGTCAATAGGTTCAACTGGTTATACAGGACCACAAGGTTTGCCAGGCACAGCAGCAAATACAGGTGCGACAGGACCAACAGGTCATGCAGGAGAAACAGGTCCGCAAGGTTTGCCAGGCACAGCAGCAAATACAGGTGCTACAGGACTAACAGGACCAACAGGTCATGCAGGAGAAACAGGACCAATAGGTCCAACTGGTTATACAGGATCGCAAGGTTTGCCAGGCACAGCAGCAAATACAGGATCAACTGGGCCAACAGGTCATGCAGGAGAAACAGGACCGCAAGGTTTGCCAGGTACAGCAGCAAATACAGGTGCGACAGGATCAACAGGGCCAACAGGTCATGCAGGAGAAACAGGTCCACAAGGTTTGCCAGGTACATCAGCAAATACAGGTGATACAGGGCCAACCGGTCATGCAGGAGAAACAGGACCGCAAGGTTTGCCAGGCACAGCAGCAAATACAGGTGCTACAGGAACAACAGGACCAACAGGTCATGCAGGAGAAACAGGTCCACAAGGTTTGCCAGGCACAGCAGCAAATACAGGTGCTACAGGATCAACAGGTCAACAAGGTTTGCCAGGCACAGCAGCAAATACAGGTGCTACAGGATCAACTGGACCAATTGGTTATACAGGATCAACCGGTCCACAAGGTTTGCCAGGCACAGCAGCAAATACAGGTGCTACAGGATCAACTGGACCAATTGGTAATACAGGTGCAACCGGACCTGCAAGCACAGTCATAGGACCAACTGGTAATACTGGTAATACAGGTGCAACCGGACCTGCAAGTACAGTCATAGGCCCAACTGGTAATACAGGTGCAACCGGACCTGCAAGCACAGTCATAGGCCCAACTGGTAATACTGGTAATACAGGTCCACAAGGTTTGCCAGGCACAGCATCAAATACAGGTGCAACCGGACCTGCAAGCACAGTCACAGGCCCAACTGGTAATACAGGTGCTACAGGCTCAACAGGCCCACAATCCATTTCTTATTTGGATTTTACTGCTACTTATCGTTCTCAACGAGAGGATGTAAGTTTTTTTTTACTAAATGTAAGTACACTCGAAACGACACCTACTGAAAAAGTATTAATCCTCACAAATGTTGGAATAAATGATGCTAATACAAGTGAAATATTTGGCACTATTTTAAGAAATAACGAATCGAGTGCTAGGGATGAATATTTAAATTTAGCAAATAATGAAATCATAACACAGCCACTAACCAATCTACCTTTGACTATTGACAACAGTTTAGCTTACTTAAATGGAGATGGAACTATCAGCATGTCGTACATAGATATACCTGGTTCATTAAGAAATATAAATTATTATTTTTATATAAACCACAATAAAAATGAAGGTGATCCTAATATAAGTGTAACCCCAGCAACCATGTCACTATTAAAAATTTCCCCATAAAAACAAAATAAATAATATTGTACTTATTTTGTTTTACAAAATCACTACTAAGATGTGTATTTCAACATCTGTTCAATGTATTTCTTATCATAAAATCCAATTCTAGTAGTTCTATCCCATGTGCTATAGTTTATTAAAACGCGCTCATCTTCGACTACAATACTCAAACAATATTCAATGGGTTCTCCTTCAAATTTGAAAGGAGCCGAATATCGTAACAGCTTCATTTCCTCATCAAACACAACAATCATATGATAATAATGTCTAGGACTTTCGTAAGATACAACATGGACAACAAACCAAATTTCATTTTCTTCGTAGGTAATTGTGATATTACCACTGTTGTTGGTTGTTTGTTTAACGTATTTAAATCCACAACTTGAGCCGCGAACATGAGAAAATATTCTAGGCATTGTTTTTTGCTCAACAACATCAATATTTTTTGTTTCCTGATTTAGCTTACAGATTTGCAACGGAAACCATTTATACACAATATGAGTTGAATTACGATAGTCGAGAAAGACCCAGTTTTTTTCACAATCTGTCTTGTTAAATTGTTGTTTCAATTCAATTGACTTCAATTTGTTGCTAGTCTCAATATCATAGTTACCAGAAACTATTCCCAAAAAACCATTGTCATGTAATCCTGTACCAATAAATAACACATCGCTGCTGTTGACATCATTGAAAATCTTAATATCTTCCACGCCAATATATCTTTTATTATCGAAATACAATTCAAAATTTTTACAAGAAACAAACTCCAAATTTTTGTCTAATTCTACTAACTTGTTTACTGTAATAATATTTTTATCACAATTTTTATAAGAACCATTTTCAGTAATGTAATAATTAACATAACGTACATTCATTAAATAACTCTTTTCTTTGTCGCGATCACTCGTATTTTTATGTATCAAACAACTAGAGGAAGAATGAAACTCAACGTCTTCATTGTTTATTTTAATAACAATTTTGTCATCTGCAACACTTTTATGATAAGGAATTAAAATATCTTTATAAAACTTCATGTTGCTTAATAAATTGTAAACTAAACTATTGTCCGCCGAATTATTTAAAATAGTAATAATTTCGTCATTAATTTTTTTAATACCTAAATATGATGCAATAATAGAAAATTCATAATCTAATTTGTAAGTATAAATATCATTAGACAAAAATAAATAATCATTACGAAAAATATTTTGTTTTAAAATTTCTTTTGCTAACTTGTAGAAATGATATCCCAATTTATATTTGCATTTCATTCTACAATGCCATATAATTTCATGTAAATTTTCCAATCGTTCAGGTAAAATATCAAAACATTCAAGCCAATAATATATTGCATCATTCATTTTATCCATATTTTTATAACAATGTCCAATATTGTAATTACTATACCATACTTCTTGAAGCCACCCTCCATGTTCTATCCGTTTTTTATATGTTTCTATAGCATTTTCATATTGCCCAATGTTCATGTAACTATTTGCTAAATAAAAATAATAACGTGCTGCATTATTGGGTTCATCTTCCAATCCTTTCTTTAATAAACGAATATCTCTTTCATATTTATCACTTTTAGCACCACCGTCGCCTATATCAAGAATGAACAATTCATCTTTGTTAAAGAGTTTACTTTTTGCACCGCCTGGTGTATTAATATATTCATGTGTAACTCCGGCATAACTATACAATCCGTTGTTGCGAACAATTCGAACATTTTGATAATAAAAATTTTCACTTCCTTGTAAAATATACAAAAAATCATAATCACATAATTGGGTTTTATTGAAATTTCTAATATCTAAAATCATATCAGCATCTAAAAAAAGAATATAATCTGACATTCCTGAACAAGCTTCCAATGCAATATTCCTGTTATAAGAAAAATCTTTGAAAGGTTCATGTATAATTTTTCCAGGTATATTTTTTTCTTGAAAAAAATTGTGAATAATCTCTACTGTATTATCAGTCGAACCAGTGTCACAAATACAATACGCATTAATTATAGGTAACACAGATTGTAATAACCTCAAAATCACTTTGCTTTCATTTTTAACAATCATATTTAAACATAGTGTAGAGTTATTTGTCATATTAATAATATTTATATTTGACAATTTTTAAGTTTTATTTTGTTATAATAATATAATATACTAGTAGTAATATGGCTAATACAAGATTTTTTTATGACCCATGTAGAACAAAAAAACAATTACAGCAAGCAACTGGTCCTGGAAGATATATATTAGATGTACCAGGAAATGGGTCTCATCCGTGTTACATTGAAGATCCACAAATCATAATACAAAAATGGGGTGCCAATCTGAGAACGAACACTATTAATCTGGAAAGTGATTTAATGGGTGTAAATAAGCCTTTAAGCAGAGATTGTTTAGGAAAAGACAACTATCAAAACTATAATGTTCCTAACCAGGCTATTCAGTATCCAAATTGTAATAATTTATACACCGAACAGTCTAGAGCAACTAATCCAGCATGGTGGTATCGTGATTTAGAACAAGTAGATTGGTATTATCCACCTTTAAATCCACAAGAAAATACATGTTATCCTTTTGAAACCAATTTAAGTACAAGAATACTAGAAAAGGATTACTTTACACCAAAAAGAGATTGTGTAGTGAATGAGACGAATAATTATTTACCAACTAGTTTTAATTTGATAAAAGGCGGTTTTGCAGGTGGACCAAATAGTTGTGCCACAACAAATTCTTGTCAATTTATAAAATAATATAATAATTTTAAAATATAATAATTATTATATATAAATATGGAAATAGCCATTCCTTTAATAGCATTAGGTGGAATGTATGTAGTATCAAACCAAAATAATAATAAAAATAGCCAAAAATCTAGTAATAAAAAACCAGAGAATTTTACAAATATGGGAAGACAAACAAATTATTTGCCTAATAATATTATTCCTGCTCAAAACTATCCTGTGGAAAATTTAAATGAAGTTGCAGATAATGTCAATAAGTACTCTAATCCAAATACTGCTACTGATAAATATTTTAATCAAAATGCATACGAACAAAAAGAGAGAAAAGGTATAAGCGTGGGTCAAGAACCTCAACAAATATACTCATTAACTGGTAATTATTTAGGTAGCGAACAATTTAAGCATAATAATATGGTTCCTTTTGTTGGAGGTAAAATGAGGGGTTATACATATGATACAAAATTCACTGAAGTAATTTTAGATAATTTGGTGGGTAATGGTTCACAAAGTATTAAAAAAATTGAGCAAGCACCACTGTTCAAACCGGAAGCGAATATGAACTGGGCCTACGGTGCTCCAAATAACAGTGACTTTTATCAATCACGTGTTTATCCTGCAATGAAAAACAACCATGTTAAACCATTTGATTCTTTGTATGTAGGTCCTGGTTTAGATCAAGGTTATGGTGTAAATGGTAGCAATGGTTTTAATTCTGGAATGGAAGCACGTGACAAGTGGTTACCATATACAGTAGATCAATTGCGTGTAGCTACAAATCCAAAATTGGAATATGAATTAACAAATCATGAAGGTCCTGCCGAATCAGTCATTAAAAATGTGGGAATTTTAGGACGTGTAGAAAAACAGCGACCAGATGCGTTTTTCATAAATACTCAAGACCGTTGGTTTACAACGACTGGCGCAGAAAAAGGGGAACGTTTGCGACCAATTGAAGAGATGGGTGTTATCCGAAGAAATGATGTTAAAACAGATTATGTTGGTCCTGCTGGAACAGTTGATCATCAAGCCACCGTGGCTCCATCTAACTTTGAACCAAGTAAAAGACTTCAACTTCCAGCAGCGGATGTTAATCATTCAAATGCAGTTGGTCGCGGACCGGTCAATGAGAAAAGAATTGAAAGTTTTTCAAACACACCAAATAATAGGTCAACTGTTAAACAGCCACAAACTATGCGAAGTGGTTTTAGTAGTGCTGTTGGTGCAGTAATAGCACCTTTAATGGATGTTTTAAGACCATCGCGAAAAGAAGAAATTATGGGAAATGTAAGAGTTTACGGAGATGCTGCACCTGTTGTTCCTAATGGATACGTAATTAATCCATTAGATGCGACACCTACAACTGTAAAAGAAACAACTTTGTATTCACCTCAGTTTAACATTAATAATCAAAAAGAAAGTTTATACGTAAATAACTACAAGCCAATGGATTTAACACAAAGAGACACAACTAGTTGTAACTATATGGGTTCATCAGGTGGTCAAGCAACTCAATATGGTGATATGAATTACGAGGCGGCATATATGCAACATAATAATGATATTAAATCATCAACTATTGATAATAGACCAAATCAAGGCGGAACTCAAATGTTTAATCAACAAATGCATTTAACGACTATTAAAAGTGATAGTGATAGATTGGATGGGCGTATTAATCCAGCATATTCAAACGTATCACAAAGACCACCTTCAGTAAATACATACGGTGCTGTGAGAGCACCACAATACTATAATGAATGTGCAGGATGTGACAGAATACAACCAGATATTTTGGATGCTTTCAGATCGAACCCTTATACATTTTCATTGACAAATACAGCATAAAAACCACCTTCCCACCTTTAGAAAAGGTGGAGCCAAAACATCCACCTTTGAGAAAGGTTGAGCCAAAACAAACAATGTTTGAAAAAAGTAGAAAAAAAGTTTTGCGCAACCTTCAAAGGTTTGTTTGCGCAACTTTTTGAAAAGTTGGTTAATTTACTTATTTAAAATAAAACGATAAAGTAGTTGTGTTACATGGTTAATGAGGTCATTGCATTCATTAGCTAGTTGAATTTCTGATCTGGTTCTCTTACATTTGCTCAAGTCGGCGCGGAGTTGGTTTCCCTTATCATAAATCGCTTGTGGAAATTTTTTCTTGTGTTTCATTTCACCATTAAATAACTCAATAAAGTCGTCCATATTGTACAAGAAAGTTTCATAAATTTCTTTGATTGTTTTGACTTTTTCAGTGAAACTACATTTGTTTTTTCTCTGACATTCACTCAAATATAATAAATGTTTTGTTTTTCGTGCAATATTTTTCCATTTTAGTTTAAGCATAATTTTTTTATCTTGATCTTCATTAGTGTGAGTATCGTAAATGCTCTCTTCGATTAGTTTTTGTTCTTGTTGGTATCTTCTTCTCTCATCAAATTCTTCATAGTTTCGCGAGTTTCTTCTCAAATCGCGTGAAACGCTTGTAACGTTTGAACTAACGTTTGTTAAAGTTGTACGTCCTGATCTTAGTTGCATTTTGATTGTTGTTATTAGTAAAGTATTTTAATAAATTGTAGGATAAGCCGGAAAAAGATATCAATTTTTTTTTCAACCTTTGGGAAAGGTTGAGCCAAATCTTCAACCTTTTTTTTGTTTAACCTTTTTTACACCTTTTCTCATTCAAAACGCCCATTTTATATAAAAAAAATAAGAAAAAATTGAATAATTATTTCATGTAATTTTTATCGTATACAAAGATAATACAACAAATGAATTTACTTTTATTACCAAAACATTTACAAGATTTGATAAGTGAGTTCAATATAGAACATAGACCATTAATGCGAGTAGTAATGGATGAATTAAACCGCTATTGGATTTGGCGAATTGAGAAAGATAAAGATTGCAATAATTGTTTTAATTATGCAGACGAACAATATTCAAAATATATATTATGGAAAAAATACAACTTTTGTGGAGAATGGTGTCGTCATGATTTAGAGTATCATATACGTAAAACCTTGCAAAGATAAAAATAATGGGCATTTTGAATGAGAAAAGATGTAAAGGTTAATTTGCACAACTTTTTTTGGCTCCACTTTTTTGAAAGGTGGAAAAGGTGGAAAAAGTTGTTTTTATCGAAATCAACTTAAAAACAAGTCAATATATGAAAATATAATAAGATGCTATTACGTCGCAACTTTAGTAGTATAAATAATATAATGAAAACATCCGCTATGAATGTTTTTGAAAAGTCATGCTACCATAAAATTGACTTTAAAATAAATGAAGAGTCGCCTGTAAAAGAAGCTATTCAACGTTTTAATGCTTTCAATATTGGTTGTCTTGCTGTAACAAATAACAGTAATAGGGTAGTCGGAGTTTGTTCAGAACGTGACTACATTTCCAAAGTAGCCGCATTAGATAAAAATATGAAGGAAGTCAAAGTTAAGGATATATGTACTTATTCTCCCATTATTATTGCGACAAAAGATGACTCACTAGAAAGTTGCATGAATAAAATGATGTTCAAAGATATTCGTCATTTGTTAATTCTTGATGATAAAAAGGATGAATTTGTTGGAATGATTTCCATCAAAGACTTAATTAAAGAAATTATGAAGAAGAATGATGATATGATTACTAGACTAAGTGACTTCAAGATTGGTAAAGGAGCTTTTTTTGGTAGTGAATAAAATCAACCTTTGGAAAGGTTGAGCCAAAGCAACTTTTTTGAAAAGTGGTAAGGTTGTGTGATTTTTCCTTAGATTATTAGGATTTTTTTTAATTACATCTTTCTGAAAGGTGTAATTAAATATTATTGGAAAATGGTATTAATTAGGTTTAGACATAACTTGGAGACCTTTAAGTTTGGCTTCTTCACCTGCTGAACCTGCATAAGTAACAATGACTGGCGCGTTAGTCCAATCGTTATACACACCATCAGAAGCTGTCACTGTGGTAGTAGCACTATAGCAAATTGGAGCGTCAATACAATTTGCACCACCCTTTTCATTATTTTTAGTTAAAGTTGAAATAGGTCCCATTACAAAAGAACCTTTAGCATTACCATTTTTGACAAAACTAGTCACAGTTACAGTTCTAGAAAGTTGTGCATATCTACCATCAGGACTAATTGATGACGTAATACTTTCAGAAAGTGTATGACGTTGCTTAGGATCAACTTTAGTTCCTGAAGCATTAGCATCCCATCCTTTCATTCTTGTACCTACTCTCTTATTTCCAGATTGAAATTTTTCATCAACAGTTTGACTTGCTGCTATGAAAGCGGCAACTGCGGCGGTATCGGCGGCAAAAGGGTCAGCTTCTTTACGAGGCATGTTATACTTATAAAGAATAAAAAATTTTTTCCTAAATTTTTCATTCTTCGAATTTTTACGCGATTTTTTCAACCTTTTCAACCTTTGGAAAGGTTGAAAAAAGTTGAGCAAAAGGGTGCGGTTTCAAATCTTTGCTGGTATAAAACGCCCATATTATAATAAAAAAATTGAATTATTATTATAATAGAAATCTGTATTCAAATAAGTATCAAAAATGTACCAACCAGAACCTTTATACAAACTATTAGATTGGATAGATACAAGTAAATTTGAGTGGACACGTTTAGCAGAAATTCCAAATCCAAATATTATTTCTTTATTGGAAAAGAACCCTAATAAAATTGATTGGTTTTATTTATCAAAAAATCCATGTGCTATATCTTTATTGGAAAAAAACCAAGATAAAATAAATTGGCGGCGCTTGACTGAAAATCCAAATCCAAATGCTATATCTTTATTAGAAAAAAATATAGATAAATTGGATCAACATTGTTGGAGAAGTTTATCAAAAAATCCAAATGCTATATCTTTATTGGAAAAAAACCAAGATAAAATTGATTGGGGAATATTATCAGAAAATCCAAATGCTATACATTTATTAGAAAAAAATCAAGATAAAATTTGTTGGTTTGGTTTGTCAAAAAATTCAAATCCAAATACTATACCATTATTAGAAAAAAATCAAAATATAATTTCTTTGTATTGGTTATCACAAAATCCAAATTCAAATGCTATGAATTTATTAGAAAAAAATCAAGATAAGTTAGATAAAAGTTGTTGGTATTTTATATCACACAATCCATATATCTTTGAATTGGATTTAAAAAAAATGAAAAAACAAATGGTTGATATTTATCTTGAAGAATTGATGAAGGTTGCTTTACACCCAAGACGTATTTCAGCATGGTTAGATGCTGGTTTTGAAGATTTTTAGATTTGTTCAAATAACATATTTAATCTTGTATAAAATGGGCGTTTTAAATGAGAAAAGGTGGTACAAAATTTCGTTCATCCTTTCTCAGAGGTTACTTTTTCACAACTTTTTTGAAAAGTTTTTTTGGCTCCACCTTTTCGAAAGGTGGAAAAGGTGGAAAATAATAAGTTATAAAATCATATTAAAATTATATGTTGTTATTAGAATAATAACATATAGTTAACTAATAATGGCATTATTAAATATACATGAAAATATAAAAGAAAAACTAGATTATTTTTATTCAAAACATAAAATACCTAATATAATATTTCACGGTCCATCTGGTAGTGGTAAAAGGACATTAGTAAATGAATTTATTCATAAAATATACAATAACGATAAAGAAAAAATAAAAAATTTTGTCATGTATGTAAATTGTGCGCATGGTAAGGGGATTAAATTTATTCGCGATGAATTAAAGTTTTTTGCAAAAACTCACATTAACTCAAATGGGGGGGATATTTTTAAAAGTATTATATTATTGAATGCTGATAAATTAACAATAGATGCCCAATCAGCGTTACGTAGATGTATTGAACTATTCAGTCACAACACTAGATTTTTTATTATAATAGAAGATAAGTATAATTTATTGAAACCAATTTTATCACGATTTTGTGAGATGTACATTCCTGAACCAGAATATAATAACAAAAATATAAATTTATACAAATATAATTTAGATGAAACATTTAAAATGATGGATATAAAAACACAACGTACAGAGAGATTAAAGAAAGATATTGAAAAAACATTTAATAAAAAAATTGTATTAGATGATGTAATTTTGTTTTGCAATAAATTGTATGAAAAAGGTTATAGTGCATTAGATATTTTAGAAATGTTAGAAAATGATAAACTAAATATAGTTAAAATAAGTAATGAAAGAAAATTCGAACTTTTGTTGGTTTTTAATAAAATAAGAAAAGAGTTTAGGAATGAGAAATTAATAATGTTATTTATATTCAATTTTTTGTTTTTAAGTTCAGATGTACCTCTAGAAAATATTACTTTTATGTAAAGTATTATGGATGATTTTAACATTTCAACTCTTCACGAAAGTAGAAATGAATGGAGTGCAAGATTAATTTCAATATTAACACCACTAATAATTGATGGATATAAATCTATTTTAGAAGAAGCTCTTAAGTTATGCAAAGAAAACAACGAAATGGATAAATATTTGATGACATTCCAAAATTTTATATCAAGAGTTCCAAAATGGAACACAACAATTATCGAAACAGAGAAAAAAAGAATATGTGAAAAATCTGGCTGTGCATATTTAGAAGATTTAATTACTTGTGTCCATATAATTCAACTAAAAATATTAACTGTAATGAGAGTTGGTCAAAAACAAAAAAAAATAGATATTAATATTCCTAAACTAGATGATTTTGTACATAAAGTATACATTAATGTAGCACGCAAAATTTATAAAAATGTTTATTTATTCGAATTAAATGTATCACCATTACAAATACAAAAATACAACAGAGAACTTGAAATATTAGTACAAGAATCAATTTTAAATACCCTAAGAGAAAGTGTACCAGTAGAAGCTATTTTAAAAGCATATATGGATGAAACAGTAGAAGAAGATGTAGTAGAAGAAATAAAAGAAGAATTTTTTCAAGAACCAGTTAGTAATGATAATGAAAATACAAACGCAAGTGGTAATGCAAGTAACAGTTCAAAACTATCTTTTAATGATGTAGACTTAGTAAAAGATCAGTTCAACAAAGAGCATCAAATTAATGCACCTAAAAATATAGAACGATTGGAAGAATTAAGTGAATTTAGACATAATCAACGCAAGTTAGAAACTGATGATGACAGTGATAATGACAATGTATTTCAAGGAAAATTACAAATATCTAATGAAGATGTTAATTTAGATACTTTAGATGTTCATGTTATTGGTGAACCTGAACTAGAAACTTTACCAGATTTAGTAATTGATGACATAGAATTATTAGATTAAAATTTTGCGTATAAAAAAAAATAAGAAACTGATCTATTATTTTATGAATAATATATTTATCATAGCTGCTATTATTTCTGTTATTTTTCTTATTGTAAAATTTATTGAAATGCGATATATTGAAAAAGAAAGTAAACCATTAAAGTTATTAATACGAGATGCCTTATTAGTGTATTTTAGTGTAGTTATGGATTATTTTATTTTAGAACAATTAAAACCAGTTATTGGAGATGAAAACAATTTACAAGGTGGAAACACACCTGCTTTTACAGATAATCCAAATTTCTAAGAAACTTTTCGAAAAAGTTGCACAAACAACTATCAAACTTTGAGAAAGGATAAATAAATGCGTTATTTAAAACTTCTTTAAATAATAATTTCTTTATAATTAATATAATAATGGCGCCTCGAGTTGAAGCTACTCTTAGATTTTCTTTAGATAAAAAAAACATGCGTGCATTTAGTGCTACTCAACCTAGTGATGTTGGTGAAACATATATGATACTAGGCTGTACTACAGCAAAATTCGCATTTAATAAAAATTCTGTAAAGGAAGCGATCGAAGTCGAAATAGGGGGAACTTTAGTTGAAAAGAAAAAAACATCACGTCAATATGGTGAAGCTGAATATAACTCATCTACACAATATTCAGTAGAAGGGATGGAAGTAATTACTGTTACTTTTGTTAATGAAAATAATAATAATAAACAACTACAGTTTACTGGTTCACTTTATGTTGACGCAAAACCAAAATCAAGAGAAGAGTTTAGGTGTTTTGGAACAATTACTGTTGGAACAGGAAGTTACAAAAAATTATTTGGAAACACTGCAGTTTTGAAATATAATATTATAAAAGATATATATGTACTACGTATTTTTAATAAATAATAAATTAAATTATTTTTACTTCAATGTGTGAAATAATATGTATATTGTATAATATAATATAAATGAAAGTATTATACAATAATTCAGAAGTTAAAAATGGTATATTTTTAACACCAAAGGAAACGCGTATGGAACCCAAAGTAGACTACAATGCACAACAAAATGCCTTATACACTTTAATATTGCACGATCCTGATGCAGTTGTCGGAAATTATTTTCATTGGTTAGTGGTAAACATACCTGGTGATAATATTAAAAATGGAGACACATTGTTTGAATACAAAGGACCTGCACCACCAAAAGGAAGTGGAACACATAGATATATTTTTTTGTTATACGAACAACCAGAGAGAATAAATGCAAAGTTAACTGATAGAGCGATGACTATGAATGATTTTTATAAAAATCTTCATACAAGTTTACATAGTATATCTAAAATTTACTTTACAAGTAAAAATCAAGATGGTGGTAAAAGGAGAAAAAATAGCAAAACAAAAAAAATAAAAAAAAAACTTAGTACCACACGTAGGAAAATATAAAGAAATCCACCTTACCACTTTTTGAAAAGTGGTAAGGTAGTGTCAAGTTAAAGATTTTTATAAATAGTGCGTAAAAATTCGAAGAATAAAAAATTCAGGAAAAATTTTTTTCTTTTCTATGAGTATAACATGTCTCCTCTACCTGCTGCCCTTAAATCCTTTCCTGTCGTTACTATCGTAGCTGTACTTCCTTCTAATAAATCAGGAGTTTCACAAAGTTGGACATATGGATCTAAATCAGCTGATCTTTCTTTAGCTACAGTTAGTGATTCTAAATCTGTTTCCACAACACTTAGTAAAAAGAAACAAACTTTCGAATGTACTCTGAGTACAATAGTAAGAAACACTCCTACATCAAGTAGTACAATCAGTGTTTCTACACTAACACTACATGCTCTAAAAAATCGTACAGAAAAAAAAACCGCCGGTAGTGATGATCTCTCATCAGCTCTAATTGGACAACTTGTAAGCGTTGATAAAAAAACTGTTCCAGCACACGTAAAAGCAAAACTTGTTAAGGCTATTTATGGAAAAAACCCTGACAAAGTTGATGACAATCCAAGATATTTTGAAGGTCTCGCTCCAAGTGCTACAGGTTTGTATGTAGACGCAGCCAACGGACCAACGTGGGCCGTGGTTTTTCCGGATAAAGTCGGAACAAATTCTGCTCTTGTTGCTTACAAAGCAGGTGATGCATAAAACATATATCGACAATCTCTAAATAAAAATAATTGTGCAACTTATTTATTTTTTGATAAATAAGTTAAAGAATATATTTGAAAAATTGAACTTTAAAAAAGGTTAAACCAACTGGTTTGGCTCAACCTTTTCTAAAGGTTGAAAAGTTGCTTATCTCCCAGTCCATACTTTAATAATCCCTTTTGGAAGTTTTTTTCTAACCATTAAATCATATTTGTATTTATCAAAAGTATAATCAAACCCACTATTATAATGATGAATATTTCCAAAAAGTGATTTTTGTTTTTTGGTTATTTTTGACTCCAGTGTAAAAATTATTCCAAAAATGCGTTCCAAACAACATCTATCTGGTCTTGACCTTACTTTTTCCAACAATGCAAATAAGTTGTACTTGCTTACAATTTTTGCTAAAAAATGATAATTTATATAACTTTGTACACCAAAACAGCCTGCCCATTCATGTTGTCTTCCAAGTACTACTACATCACTCAAAGATAAGTTCTTTTGCAAAAAATAAGTGTTTTTTAACTTTGAAATTAAAAACAATGAATTTTGTAAGTTATCCATATCTTGATTAAAATGCCACAGTGGTAAAACATCAATATTTTTTAATTTTTCAAAATTAATTCTTTTATGAATAAAAATACTATCATGTATTATAATAGCATTTTCAAAAAATTTTTTTTTATAAAGGTAATAATAAGCCAATAATTCTCCACGACCCTTAAATTCTGATTGAATTATTTCGATATTTTTATACTCATAATCAGCTTTTACAAAGTCATAATTACTATTATCATCAATAACAATTATTTTTGTGTTAGGATAAAATCGTTTAATACATCGTATACAGTGGTTCCAATAATTATTTGTAATTACAGAGTTAACATGTCTTGTCAATATAAATCCAAAATCACTCATTTAAAGTAGTTTTATATTATTATTAATTATTATAACAATATAAAAAATTTAATATAAAATTGGTATTTTATCAATATTGATATCAATTTCATTTTCGTTTTCATTACTATTTTGAACAATAAATTGACTAAACTCTGGTCTTTCTAATTGAACTTGTGGTGTATGTTTGTGTACATGTCGTGCAATCATTTTATATAATTTAAAATCAGGGTACCGTTCGTCGCCATTATTTTTGTATAATAAGTTAATGCCTTTATCATCTAAACACCATTCAACAATTATTTTTTTTACTGGGTCTGTTATTTTTGTCATATCTTTAATCTCATCTAAATCTTCCACCAAATAATCAAAAATAGAACAAGCTAACCTAGATAAGTCAAAACTGAAGTTAGGCTCTAGTCGTGGTTTTTTATCATCAAAATAAGGTTCTGTATTGTATTGTGATGCTGCATCATTTCCCATTTGAAAACTATCACTACAGAACAACTTGCCTTGAAATTTATAAATACTTCTACCAAAATCAATTATTTTAAAAATCCTTCCAAATGTGGGAACTTTATACACTGTTTTGTTAAAGCAATAGGTAATATACTTTTTGGATGTTTCATTATACATGATATTATTTGTGTGTAAATCGTTATGAGTAAATGAAAATACTTTTTGATAAGTTATTAAAATCATGATTATTTGCATTAATGCCGACAACCACTCGTCTTTATCCAAGTCATTTTTATAAATTAGCTCGTCTAATGTTTTTTCACAGTTTTCCATACAAATTAGTTGAACAGGAAATTTGAGAATAGTAACATTTATTTCCTCTTCAGTTGTATCATCTTGAGAACTACATGTTTCATAGTCACTTGCGTTTTCAGCGTCGCTAGAGGTTTCAGTATCACTTCTAAGTTCGTTGTCATCGTTATCATTATCGTTATCGTTATCAGTATCGTTATCGTTATCATCATGACTTAATTCACTATTAGTATAAGAAATTCTTGATGAACAAGTAGAACTTGTTTTAAGTGTAGTAATGTTGGTGTTATTATCATAGTTGTTATCCGTATTGGCTTGAAGTTCAAAATTAGAAATATCTACGTCATGAACAATATGTTCATCGTGATTGTTTGTTTCAACAAATAAATTATCATACATTTCATTATTGATGGAATTAATAGTCAAGTCTGATTTTGCCGATGAGTTATAGTTTATTTTAATAGACTTTAATTTTTGCTTTTCATTTTTAAATAAATGAGTATAGTCGTCAATCTTAAAGAGAATATTTTTGTTTTTATTAAAATAGTCAGAGTTATTTAAATATTCTAAGTCATCAAATATATTCAGCACATAATTATTTATAATGGATAAAAAGGATCCAAAAAAATCCAAACCGTGATTAAATTTGAAATCATTTTTTAAAATAGATGTTAAATAAACAAAGAACCCATCAACATAAGCCGAGTTATTCATATCTAATATTTTTTCATGACAAACCCTAGTGCATGAGTTTAAACTAGGTAGTGTGCATAATTTTTCGTCGCTTATATTGTTGTATTTACCAACCAAAAATTTAAAAGGATCTAATAAAGGGGCTTGTTTAATGAAAATAGTCTTCTCTTTTACTTTATCGTTTTTATTGTTTTTAATTCTACACTGAAATAAATTTTTCGAATTTTCCAGTCTATATTTTATATTATGCAAGTAATGAGAATGATTTAAGTTTATGCTGTTAAAATTTGTTTCGTTTAACGAGAAAAATCGATTGTAAATAGGAATATAATTCTGTGGGGTTGAGAGAAAAAGATTTTCTGGTTTCTCTAAACTTTTGAAAAGATCTGTATTCTTTCGTTTCTGATAAAATATAGCACTATTACTAGAAATAGAAGTTGACATATTATTAGGTAATGAATATATTAAATAAGTTGACTTTTTAACTTATTTCAACCTTTAGAAAAGGTTGAGCCAAACATTTTGCTCTACTTTTATCAAAAGTAGATTTGGTTTTAACTTTTCTAAAGGTTAATTTTTCAAAAATATTCTTTAACTTATTTATTTTTTTGATAAATAAGTTATACGATAAGTTTATTTTTTGTTTGGGTCATTTTTAGCACCTCCTTCTACTGCCGTACATAAACTGATTTAAAATCACCAGTAGTTTTATCTAAACGAGACCAAACTTGAGTATTAGCTAAGCAAGCTACAGTTGTTCCAGTTACTACTCCAAATGAATATGCAAAGTTACTATCAGCAACTGCTGATAACTTGCCTGCCTTTAGCATTTGTTGTATTTGAGCAGGAACCTCACTCCGCTCAACATCTACTTGTGTAGCCGCAACTACATCAGGCGCGGCATATTTTTTTGTAATTTTTAAGGAAGTTTGGTATTGAGATGCTCCAGCTTCAACATTACTATTTGGAGTATTAAAGCTATGACTAACACTCATGGTGCCAGGTAAAACCTTACCTGGTTGCTTGGGTCCACCTTGGAATGTAACTGCGGCAGCAGCAGTAGCGCCAGTTATACTTGATGATGTTTGTGCATAACCACCCACGGCTGCAGATAAATTAACTTTGCTAGTACTTGTCGATGGAAAGCCACTATTTAAAGTAGCTACTAGTGTATACGATAGACCCTTTTG
>Ga0114959_10001135_pt1 | contig 23929 bp, 24 predicted proteins | sample C_130625_EF_Meta_FD_87317 | JGI IMG/M metagenome (GOLD analysis project Ga0114959, IMG submission 87317) | Freshwater microbial communities from Lake Croche, Canada to study carbon cycling - C_130625_EF_MetaG | ecosystem: Environmental > Aquatic > Freshwater > Lake | place: Lake Croche, Canada... | reverse complement strand
TGATTATTTCGGTGAGAAGGCCAGTTGGTGTTGCATTTGCCTGGATCTTCATTGTGATGAGTTTCCCGGTCGTGGGTATCTGCTTCTATGTGCTCATAGGAGAGCGTCCTGTAGGTCGTAAACTCACCAGAAAAATTACTCGCATGAATCGTGAATATTCTGAGATCACTGAGGATATGCGCAGAAAGTATGCTGAGGATAAGCAAAAGCTACCAATTGAAGCCCGTTTATTTAGTCATTTGGCGGCATCAAATAATGGCACGCCAGTCGTTGCCGGAAACAAGGTGGAGTTACATACAAATTCATTACAAATCCTGCAGCTCTTTATTGATGAAATTAATCAGGCCAAAGAAAGTCTGCATCTAGAGTTCTATATTTGGGCTTTAGGTGGGGATGCAGATCGAGTGGGTGAGGCCATGATTGCAGCTGCTAAGCGAGGCATTGCTTGCCGGGTTTTATTGGATTCATTGGGAAGTAAAGATTGGTTTAAATCTAAATGGCCAGCCCGCTTTCGGAATGCAGGGATTGAGGTAACGGAAGCATTACCAATCCAGATTGGCAGGTTTCAATTTCGTCGTGCCGATATTCGCTTACATCGTAAGATATTCGTAATCGATAGCACTATCGTTTGGACTGGGAGTATGAATTTGGTTGACCCCCGCACCTTTAAGCAAGATTCTGGAGTAGGTGAGTGGGTCGATGCCATGGTGCGGGTTGAGGGTCCAGTAGCCGCTCAGTTTGAACTGACCTTCTCTTTTGATTGGAGTGTTGATAACCCGAAGATTACCCATTTCAAGGATCACAAGCCGCCAATAGCCCCACATGAGGGTGGAGTCATTGCGCAGGAATTTGCCTCAGGTCCGGTATATCGAGATGATATTTTGTATCAAGTGATGCTTTCAGCAATTGTTGATGCGAACGAAGAGTTGACGATTACGACTCCATACTTTGGTCCGGATGATGGACTGATGCAAGCGCTGATGGCAACGGCGCGGCGTGGGGTCAAAGTCACCTTAATTGTGCCCAAATTAAATGATTCAAAACTGGTTGCTTGGAGTAGTAAAAGTTATTACGCAGACCTCTTAAATTCAGGGGTATTGATTGCCGAGTTCCATGGTGGTCTTCTGCACACCAAGAGCCTGATGGTTGATAGAAAAGCAGCGATCTTCGGGTCCGTCAATTTTGACCAACGTAGCCTACGACTAAACTTTGAAATCAGTCTCATTGTGTATGACAATGAGTTTTGTGCAACGCTCCAAGCCTTAATCGAGTCATATCTGGCGCAGTCTGATTACGTCAACCCCAAGTTATGGGCAGAGCGTCCGCGCTGGCAGCACTATTTAGAAAATGCGGCACACCTCACTTCGCCGCTACTTTAAATTGCGCCACTAGCGCGCATGCTAGCGATCGCAGATTCTGTCATTCCTAGTTCTTTCAGAATGGCATCGGTATGCTCTCCTACATCTGGAATGGGATCCATGCGATAGTCGTAGCTGTCATTGAGTCCTGGTGGTAGAAGGGCTGGGATGGGGCCTGCTGGAGTATCAACCTCAGCCCAACGATTACGCGCCTTGAGTTGTTGATGATGCCAAAGACCTTCCATATCATTTAGCTGGGCATTGGCAATTTGAGCCTTATCTAATCTTGCGATCAGTTGTTCAGCTGTTAACTTACTAAAGCAGGTTTCAATAATCTCTAGTAGCTCAACCCGCTTCTCATTGCGCTTAAAGTTTTTATTGAAGCGTTCATCTTGTGCGAGCTCGGGGTTTTCTAATACTGTTTCACAAAACTGTGCCCATTCACGTTCATTTTGCAGTCCTAGCATGACAGTCTTACCGTCGCCTGCTTTAAAGGGGCCGTATGGATAAATGGTAGCGTGTGAGGCACCGTTTCTGGAGGGCGCTTGAGCACCCTTGTAAGCGTAATACATCGGAAAGCTCATCCATTCGCTCAGCGCTTCCAACATAGAAATATCAATAACGGTGCCTTTACCGGTTTTTCCTCTTTGTAATAGAGCGGCTAATATATTGCTATAGGCGTACATACCAGCAGCAATATCAGCGATCGAGTTACCTGCCTTACTGGGCGTATCGGGTGTGCCAGTGACGGAGAGGAATCCAGCCTCACTTTGGATGAGTAAGTCGTAGGCTTTTTTATCTCGATAAGGACCATCACTGCCATAGCCAGAGATAGCGCACATAATTAACTGCGGATTTTCTTTTTGCAGGATCTCTGCAGTAAGTCCCATGCGAGCAGCCGCTCCTGGGGCAAGATTTTGTACAAAGACATCAGCAGTTTTGAGTAGATTCTTTAAAACCGTTACCGCAGATTCTTGTTTGAGATCGAGTGTCAAACTTTCTTTAGAGCGATTAACCCAAACAAAGTGAGAGCAGAGCCCCTCAACTTGGGTGTCATATCCCCTTGCAAAGTCTCCGCCGCCAGGACGTTCGATCTTGATGATTCGAGCCCCCAAATCTGCTAACTGTCGGGTGCAAAAGGGCGCAGCAATGACATGCTCTAGCGCAACAACAGTAATGCCATCTAATGGGCGAACGCGCATATTCATTTCCAATTAGAAGGATCTTGGGAGACCCAGAACATGCTCGGCTATAAAAGAGTAGATCAAGTTAGTGGAGATTGGCGCTACTTGGTAGAGGCGGGTTTCTCGGAACTTGCGCTCTACATCATATTCATTGGCAAAGCCAAAGCCACCATGCGTTTGAATACACACATTCGCTGCCTCCCATGAGGCTTTTGCAGCTAGGTACTTGGACATATTTGATTCAGGACCACAGGGCTGATGGGCATCAAAGAGTTCACATGCTTTGAAGCGCATGAGATTGGCTGCTTCAGTTTCGATATAGCTTTCGGCAATCGGAAATTGAATACCTTGATTTTTGCCAATCGGACGATCAAAGACGACGCGATCATTGGCATAACGTCTCGCTTTATCAATAAACCAATAGGCGTCACCAATACATTCCGCAGCAATCAGTACCCGTTCTGCATTTAAGCCATCCAAAATATATTTAAATCCTTGGCCTTCAGTACCAATGAGATTCTCTGCTGGGATTTCTAAATTATCAAAGAACACTTCATTGGTTTCATGATTCACCATATTGGCAATCGGTCTGATTTCCATACCTTTACCAATGGAATCTGCGAGGTTGACGATGAAGATAGACATGCCTTCAGATTTACGTTGTACTTCACTAATCGGCGTTGTGCGTGCTAACAAAATCATTAAATCAGAATGCTGAATGCGGGAGATCCAAACTTTCTGACCATTCACCACATACTTGTCGCCTTTTTTGACTGCAGTGGTTTTCAATTTGGTGGTATCGGTACCAGTTGTGGGCTCTGTCACTGCCATACTTTGTAGGCGTAGCTCGCCATTCGCAATCTTGGGCAGATACAGTTGTTTCTGTGCTTCAGATCCATGTCTGAGCAAAGTGCCCATGTTGTACATTTGGCCATGACATGACCCTGCGTTTCCACCGGAAAAGTTAATTTCCTCCATGATGACTGAGGCCTCTGCTAAACCTAATCCGGAGCCACCATACTCTTCTGGAATCAAGGCAGCTAACCAACCTGCTTCGGTAATCGCGTTAACAAATGCTTCTGGATAGGCGCGTTCGTGGTCTACTTTTTGCCAATAGCTCGAGTCAAATTTTCCACAAAGATCACGTAAGGCCTCACGCATATCTTGATATTGATCTGGCTTAGGAATGGGTAGGTTCATGAAAGTCTCAAGTGATAGGTTTTAAGGATTATTTTCTGATTTAGGTGCTAGTTTAAGCAAGATTTGAAAATACTGGAAAATGATAGAAATAGGGCGAAAATAGACTAACGGTCATTAGATTAATGAAGGGCGCAGACATTTCAATGCAGAATAATCACCAACAAATCCTCGCAGGGGTCAAAGTATTAGAGCTCGGCCAACTCATTGCTGGCCCATTTGCGTCTAAAACGCTTGCGGACTTTGGAGCTGAGGTTATTAAGGTGGAATCTCCAGGTGAGGGAGATCCTTTGCGCAAATGGAGAATGCTTCATGAGGGCACTTCAGTTTGGTGGCAGGCGCAATCCCGCAATAAACAATCGATTTGTTTGGATCTTCGGGTAAAAGAAGGCCAAGCCATTGCCAGGCAATTAGCGCTCGAGGCCGATGTGGTCATAGAAAATTTTCGGCCAGGGACTCTAGAGAAGTGGGGTCTTGGCTGGGAAGATTTACATATAACTAACCCGAAACTCATTATGTTGCGCATCTCTGGCTATGGTCAGGATGGGCCAAGGCGAGATGAGCCTGGCTTTGCAGCCATTGGTGAAGCAATGGCAGGCTTACGGTACATCACAGGCCATCCTGGCGAGGTACCGGTTAGAGCTGGTGTTTCTCTTGGGGATACCATCGCAGGCCTACATGGGGCTATTGGCGTCTTATTGGCCCTCTATGAAAGGGATGCTCGCGGTGGACAAGGGCAAATGATTGATGTCGCCTTATATGAGGCAGTATTTAATTTGACTGAGAGTCTCTTGCCGGAGTATTCCGCTTTTGGAGCAATACGTCAGCCCGCCGGGGGCGCTTTACCTGGAATCGCACCATCTAACGCCTATTGCTGTAGTGATGGCCAGTATGTCCTGATTGCTGGTAATGGGGACTCTATTTATAAGCGCTTGATGACTCTCATTGGTCGATTGGACTTGGGTGAGGATCCTACGCTTGCGCACAATGACGGACGTGCAAAGCGAGCGAGCGAAATTGATGCAGCGATTAATGCTTGGACCGCGACGCTAGGTTTAGATGAAGTGATTCAAGCCCTAAAACACGCTGACGTACCTTCAGGAAAAATCTACACCGCAAAAGATATTGCTGAAGATCCTCACTACCAGGCGCGTGGCGTCATTGAAACTGTGCAAGCAGCCAATGGCCTTAAAGTACAGGTTCCTGGAATCATTCCTAAGCTTTCTCAAAATCCGGGTGCAATTCGGTATCGTGCCCCGACACTTGGAGAACATACTGATGTCGTTCTCAAATCCGCTGGCCTTACTGAAGAACAAATCGCTATTCTGAAAAAATCAGGAATTCTGGCTTAATGGATCCATTCTTTGAGCATTTTTTTGGCTGGTTTGGTATGCCAGCCATTGGTTTACCTGCGGTATTCATTAGTGCATTTTTATCAGCTACTTTGCTGCCAGTTGGTTCCGAGCCAATTTTATTTGGCTATATCACGATCAACCCCCATCTTTATTGGATTGCAATCCTTGTCGCTACTGTTGGCAATACCCTAGGAGGGATGTTTGATTGGTGGCTCGGTTTTTTGGCTGGCAAAGGAATTAAGTCAGTTGAAATTAAGACCAAAGGCCGTCTACACACGTGGCTGAAAGACTGGGGCCCGAAGATATTGCTTCTAGCTTGGCTGCCTGGTGTTGGGGATCCTCTTTGTCTTGCAGCAGGCTGGCTGCGTTTAGCCTGGTTCCCTTGTATGGTGTATATGTTCTTTGGAAAATTACTCCGCTATCTCAGTATGACTTGGTTACTCACCCTTATTCCAGATAGCGTGTGGCAGCAATTGGGTCGCTGGTTACATCTTATCTAATGCTTAGACTGTATTAAACAGCGCAATACTTCTGCTGAATCTCGTCATTATTTAAGAGGTTTTGGGCGGTGTCATGAAACACGATCTCACCTTGATCCAAGATATAAGCCCGGTCTGAAATCTTTAATGCTTGTTGTACGTTTTGCTCAACCAGCAGAATGGTGAGACCTTGAGCTTTGAGATTGGCAAAAAGCGCAAACATTTCTTCGACGAGCACTGGCATGATGCCTTCAGAAGGCTCATCCAATAGGATGACTTTCGGTTTACCGATCATGGCTCGGGCAATCGCCAGCATTTGTTGTTCACCACCCGACATGGAAGTACCGTCTTGATCAAGACGTTCTTTAAGTCTAGGAAAGGTTTCAGCGATTTCATCAACTAAGGCACTCATATCACCACGATTTTTTTGGGCAATTACGCCTAGCTCTAGATTTTCTTTGACTGTGAGTCCGGGAACGATACGCCGATCTTCTGGTACATAGGCAAGCCCTAAGTGAAAGCGCTCATGGGCAGGTAAATCTAAAAAAGACGTGCCATCAATAGATGCTTTACCTTCACGTTTGGACAAGAGGCCCATCAAGGTCCGCAGGGTAGTAGTCTTGCCAGCGCCATTGCGACCCATCAAGGTAACAATCTCACCTTTATTCACCTGTAAGGAGACTCCTTGTAAGACGTGACTTCGGTCGTACCAGGCGTTTAAGTTTTCAACTTGCAGCATTGTGTGCCTTTAAATTAACCTTGGCCTAAGTACACGCGACGTACTTCGGCATTATTTTGGATTTCTTCAGGGGTACCTTCAGCCAAAAATTCTCCATGATGAAGAACGATGATGCGTTTGCAAAGACCCATGATGAGTTTCATCTTGTGTTCAACCAAAATGACAGTGCGTTCACTCGCTAAAGTGCGAATAAGATCCATCATCACTAGCGTTTCTTCTGGGGACATTCCTGCAGTAGGCTCATCCAGTAGCAGTAGACTAGGATTGCAGGCCAAAGCCATTGCGATTTCTAGGGCGCGCTGTTGACCATGGGCTAAGTCACCAGTCTTCTTATTGCGTAAATGCTCGAGATTGACGCGACGAAGCAATTGATCAGCTAACTCAATAGGCTCAGAATAACTTTGGGCGTTACGTAAAAAATCATAACGTGCAGTTTCCATTTGCGCAGCAACACGTACATTTTCATGAACACTCAGCTGCTTGAATACGTTGGTAATTTGAAAGCTTTTCGATATACCAATGCGTGCAAACTCATATTGCTGCATACCAGTGATATCTTTGCCATTAAATAAGATTTGTCCACTGCTTGGAGGGAAGGCACCACTTAAGACATTAAAGAAGGTACTTTTACCTGCGCCGTTAGGGCCAATGATTGCAGTCAGTGAACCAGGCATAAAGCTGGTGGAGACATTTTGTAGAGCTTTAAACTTACCAAAGCTTTTGCTAACATTACGCGCCTCAAGGATGGGGGTAGTTGATGGGCTATTCATTATTTTGAATCCCGCTGAATGTTGAGCTTGCTTAGAATTGTTCCCCAGATGCCCTTAGGGAAAAATAGTACAAAGAACATGAATACCAGACCGATCACAGCCATCCAATGTTTAGTGAAGGTAGTAACAACATCCTCCAGGTACAGCATGACAGCCGCGCCAATAAAAGGCCCAAAAAATGTTCCCATGCCACCTAAGATACTCATCATGACGGCTTGACCAGATTGCAAGTAGTGCAAAGAGTCAATCGGTACGATAGAGAGGTGGAGGGCACGAAGTGATCCCGCTAAGCCACAAATCGCTGCTGAGAGGACGAAGACCAAGAGCTTTGTTTTTGCGACATCAAAACCACAGGCCGCGGCACGTTTCTCATTTTCCCGAATCGCCTCCATGACTGCGCCTAATGGTGAATTCAGAATACGAGAGATTAGCCAGATTGCGATCACAACAAAAAATAAGATGATGTAGTACTTCACTAGCGGATTTAAAAAATCGACTGGAATTCCAAGGATAGTGAATGTATCTACGCGAACACCCCGTAAACCATTCTCACCACCAGTAAAACTTTCTGCTTTATAGAAAATGTAGTAAACAATTTGACCAAGCGCTAAGGTCACCATAGAGAAGTAGATGCCACGCGTACGAATTGCGAGAAAGCCCATAATGAGTCCGCCAAGCGCTGCACCCACTATGCCAATCAGAATGGCAGCGGCCCAAGGGACCCCGTAATGAACAATAGCAATACCGGTGAAGTAGCTGCCAATACCTAAGAAGGCCGCATGACCAAAAGACAGTAGACCCATATAGCCAAATAAGAGATTAAATCCCATGGCAAACAAGCCGAAGATCAAAATGTTAATCGCTAAGGCCTCGTAGGGCATGATGAATGGAAATATCGCCAGGAAAATGGTGCTGGCAAGTACTCGGTGACGCGCAATAAGTTGGAAAAATGACTTCATCAATATTGAGGGCTTTAGCCCATCGCCCCCGCTTTACCAAAAAGGCCCTGTGGACGAATCAATAAGACCACTGCCATTAATACAAAAATAGAGAGTTCGGCTAGCTCGGGAAAGAAGAGTGAAGTCATACTATAGACAACACCAACCAAAAGTCCTGCTACCACTGCGCCAACTGGTGAGCCCATGCCACCTACAACAGTTACTACAAATGACTCAGCAAGGATGGGTATACCCATTTCTGGATTGACTGAGCGAGTTGGCGCAGCCAGGATTCCGGATAGACCAGCAATCGCGCAACCAAGACCGAATACCAGTAGCCAAACTTTGGCAATATCAATACCTAACACTTTGACGATTTCTTGATCGGCAGCACCGGCTTTAATAATCAGTCCGTAGCGGGTTTTCTGGATAAAAAACCAGACGCCTAAAATAATAAGGGCAGTTGCGGCAATCAGGAAGAGGCGATATTTTGGGAAGTCGCCAATACCTACATTTATTGTTCCGCCAAGGCCAGCAGGCGTCACCGAGGGGAGTCCTTCAATACCAAAAGTCACGCGCATCACTTCAATCAAAACATAGGATAGGCCAAAGGTCAGTAGCAGAGGGTAATCTATACCGCGACCATACAGAGGTCTTACTAAGAAGCGCTCGGTGAATAAACCAAGACCTCCAGTAACGAGCGGTGTTAAGACAAGACTAAACCAAAAGTTACCGGTTACCCCTAAGAAATAGACGCCTAAAAATGCGCCCACCATAAAGAAAGCACCATGGGCAAAGTTCACTACATTGAGCATGCCAAAAATAAGACATAAGCCTAAAGCAAGGAGTGCATAAATACTGCCTAGGGCAATGCCCGTTAGCAACTGCATGCATAAAAGTTCGAATGATAGACCGGTCATAAATGTACTCAGAAAAACTCCCCATGACCAAACTGGTTCAAGGGGAGTGAATCAGGGTAAATCAAGTGATCTACCCTGAGATTTGGTATTAGGCTTTGTGGCCTAGCTCTGCGCAACTGCGCATATTTTTCTCAGTAGTGGGTTCGATAGTCAGAATATTGAAGACATCGTATTTGTCTTTCATATTCTTGGATTTGGACTCGACAATAATGACGGTTTGAACGGCTTGGTGATCGCACTTACGATAGTACTCAGGACCTTTGTACCAATCGTATTTGAGATTTTCCATGGCGGCAACTACCTTCATGGTTTCAGTGGATTTGGCAATCTTGATCGAGGCTAGAACACTCCTCACCCCAGCATAACCTAGGGCGCCGTAATCGGATGGCACTGAACCGTTATACATTTTGCGGAAAGCATCATTAAATGTTTTGGCTGTTGGAATACGATCCTCTAGGCCCCAGTAATAGGAGGTACCACCAGCGATGCCTTCAAATGCTTCTGGACCACCAGCAAGACGTGAGGTATAGAGCAAGACGGGCGTAACAATCTTCATGCTGGATTTCAGGCCAAAGTCAGTACATTGTTTTGCGGAGTTAACAAGGTCGCGGCCAAAGTTACAGAGCACTAAAATGTCAGGGTTTAAGGCTTTGATTCTGGGCAAGAAAGCAGAGTAATCAGAGGCGCCTAGTGGATGGCGAATATCTGCCAGAGTGGTAGCGCCCATTTCTTTACCGGCACGTTCAAAGGCGCGCACCATCTCGTGACCATAAGCATAGTCGGCCGTGAGGAACACAATCTTTTTACCAAAGCGAGGAATGGAATAACGAGCCACAGCTCCTGCAGTCATCGTTGGGTTTAAAGCTTCGTGGAACGTATAGACACTCCAGTCTTTTGCTTCGTTAATCGCATCAGACTGGCTGATGGAATTAAAAAGTACTTTACGTTCTTTACAAACCGCATTGATTGAAAGTTGTGTGGCTGCAGATAGCGAGCCAACCACATAGTTCACTTTATCTTTTTCAATGAGCTCTAATGTGCGTGTAGCAGCTTCACCAGGATTTAATTTGTCATCACGTACTAAGAGTTCGGCTTTGCGACCGTTAAATCCACCGGCATCATTAAATTCTTTAATGGCCAATTCAGCTGCCTTTACTTGATCCTGAGCTTCTGCTGAAAATGGGCCAGTTAAGGGAGTTGGAAAACCGATCTTAATAGTATCGGCTTGGGCCTTAGCAACATTTAACCATAGTGGGGTGCTTGCAACTGTAGCTCCACCAATCAATATTTTTCTTCTAGTTTGACTCGTTACTTTTTGTGTCATGGTTGTCTCCTCCATTTAAAACGGTGTTTGAATAAGAATACTTTTTTTGTTTCATAAATCTTAACTGAAAGTACCAACTAATGCGTGGATTCAGGCACTGCTTTCCCTTGGGCTAATAAATCACTGATATCTATGGCGGTTTCTGCCATTACAGTATCGGCGTTCCTTTTGAGCTTAGCGTTATCCCTTGTCCCTTTACTCCCTTGCGCTTGCATATAGCGGCCCAAATACTGGGCTCTGGCAACTACCTGCTGGCCTAATTTCAGGCGTTCGTCTCCGTATGCCTTGAGAGCTTCTGGACTGGCACCCAGCTTAGCAATATGTCTGGCAATGACGATTGCCTCATCTCCTGCTTTCGTTACACCCATTCCTACATGTGGTCTACCCACAAATGCTGCATCGCCCATCAAAGCAACTCTGCCAAAAACAATTTGCTCAGAACGGACGTCATAAATCGCTTGTAAAAATGGAGAGACCGTTTTTTCTAAGATCTCCGTATATTGGGGCGCGAGGATTGCTTGGGCTTCTTTACGCATATTTGCTATATGTTTTCCAGAAACCTTAGAAGGAGGGATGCCAATTGGATAGTAATGACCAGCATCATCTGTCAGCAGCTTGATTAGCTCCTGAGATTCAGATGCAGGACGATACCAAACAAAGTTATAGCGTCGTTTTCCTGGGCGGGTGTCATTACCAGACCCAGCTACTGGATAGCCCAGCATCTGCTCGCCGCTCGGCAGACAAAAACCGAAGTAGTTAAACAGCGTATCCAGCGTGTACTGAGACAGTACTGATTCGTCACAGACTCCGCGCCACGCAATATACCCTGCATATTCAGGCTGAATCTCGGGAGCAAGCTGCGCCCTAACGCCGGAGCGAATGCCATCAGAAGCAATCAATAACTCGGCCTCATATTGACTGCCATCATCGCAACCAACTTGTACTGCATTTGCATCTTGAGATATTGTTTTTACCGTTTTACCTTGTAGATAGCGCTCAGTAGGAAAGTTTTCCTTGAGCATGTGATACAGGCGGCTCCAAGAGGTCAGTATTTGGGGGAGCTCCATTTCACCTAAAGTCTGTCCATCAGCGCCCAAGGTAACGCGTTTTCTCACTGGCACTCCAAGGGAATCATCAACCGTGACACCAGCTGCACGCAAGGCTTCAGCTAGCGCATCATGTGTCACAATTCCTGCGCCACGACCATCTAGGGAACCAGTAGCCTTTTCTAGCAAGGTGACATCATGGCCTTGTCGTAGCAAAATATTTGCTGCAAACAAACCACCAAGAGATCCACCAACTACCAGTATTTTTGCCATGTCTTCTCTTAGGCTACCTTGGTATCCATAGCAGTTTTCTCTTCAGCTGGGTAATTTAATTCAATCACCACGCCATTAGGATCATCCAAAAAAATCTGATGAAGCTTGAGAACAGGAACAGTACGCTCACGGTATGGAACCTTGAGTTCTTTTAGCAGAGCGATCTTTTCTTCAAGGCCTGTGGCAAAGAAAGCAATGTGGTCTACCGCGCCAGAGCCATGAAGAGAGCTGGGATCACGTTCTCCTAAGTATTGTTTTAATCCGTTTGGATCATTCTTATCAATTGCGATCAGGTGCAGTACGGCGTTGGCCCAGCTACTCTCATCGCCGTTATATAGCCAGACACCAGGGAAGGGAAATTCTGGGCGCGGTCCCACGGTAAGACCAAATAGTTTGCTATAGAACTCTGTGGTCTTTTCAATCTCGAGGCTGCGGATGGAGAAGTGATTTAGGCTTAAATTAGTCATAGTTACCTTTGAAATTACGCAAAGAGGGTTTTTGCTGAAAGTAGATAGGATCGAATGCGATCACGAATAATGTCTTGCTCTGCATCCGGCCTACTATCGTCATAAATCGCTTGACCATAGATCCAGCGGCGCATGCCAATATAAAAGATGCCACCATGCAGCCCCATTAAGAATTCTAATTCTCGATGGGTCGGCTTAGGTCTAGTTGAACGCTCGCAATATTTGCGGGTTTCCCGAATGAGTCTGGGCAGCAGACGAGAGCGGAGAAGTTCAAAGAATCGATCGCTAATAGAGTGATCGCTTAAGCCTGAAAAAATCAAAATACGTACAAAGTCATAGGTGAGCACCGTATTACTATAGTCAAGATAAAACGCATTTAACTTTTCTTCGGGCGAGAGAAGCTTGTCATCTAATAGCTCCTCCCATTCAGGCTTCCAGCGGGATTCGAAGACCTCCTGGTAAACCGCTTTGATCAACGCTTCTTTAGTAGGAAAGTAGTGGTAAAGCAGGGTATGGGTAACCCCCAACTCTTTCGTCAGATTTCGTAACTGCCCATCGATACCATGTTTGGCAAAGAACTGAATAGCGCGATCAAGAATTTGGCGCTTTCGGTCAGCAGTATTCATGCGGCGACGAGCTGGTGCCATCTCCTCAACTATATTTGAGGCCCTTCTGATGCTTGAGGTGTGGTCTTCGTTAAAGCTCATGAATTCTCAGGGTTTATCCGAATTTGGACTTATTGACCAAAAGTTAAATAATGGTACATTGTTGAGCAGTTGGTAGATAAGACTCTATTCGTACAAACCCCAAGGAGATCTAATGGAACTGAATGGTGAGCAACTCATAGCTGCTCCTATCCCTGATGTATGGAAGGGGTTGAATGATATTGATGTGCTTGCCAAGTCCATTCCGGGTTGCGAAGAAATTAGTCGCATTTCACCTGAAGAGATCCATGCCAAAGTGATGTTCAAGATTGGGCCCGTACGGGCGCGTTTTTCTGGGAAATTGCTTCTGAGTGACGTCGTTCCAAACCAATCTTGCTCGATGGCATTCGAAGGGTCTGGCGGCGCCGCTGGTTTTGCCAAAGGGCGTTCCCGTGTCGAGCTCAAGCAGGCAGAGGGTGGGACGCTGGTTTCCTATACAACCGAAGCATCTATCGGTGGGAAGCTGGGGCAAATTGGCGGACGCTTAATTAGCGCTTCCGCCAAAAAGATTGCAGATGACTTCTTTCAGAAATTTGCAACAGAATTAGGTGGAGAGGCAATCGCATTGGATTCCGGTGCTAGTGGTGAATAAAAAAGTCGTTTAAAAATAACTGAAATAAAAACTAAACAATAATAAAAAGCCTTAAGGCTTGATTGATTAGTGATGGAGGAGGTGCAATGAAAGCAGCAGCATTTGATTACATAAAGCCCAAGGCGCTGCATGATGCTTTGTCCTTACTGGCTGAAGCGGGCGATGATGCCCAATTAATCGCTGGCGGACAAACCCTGCTAGCGACGCTCAATATGCGCCTATCAGAACCAAGCGTTCTAATTGATATTACTGATTTAGCTGAACTCAAAGGGATCACTTTAGAGGGTGATCACTTGAGAATCGGTGCATTGGTTACCCATACTGAAATTGAAGATTCTGAGTTAATTGCCAAGCATGCCCCCTTACTAAAGGCAGCCGCACCCCATATTGCCCATCGTGCAATCCGTAATCTGGGTACCTGGGGTGGTTCGCTTGCCTACGGGGATCCCGCAGCAGAATGGCCTGCCTGTAGTTTGACATTACGGGCAACCATGATTATTCAAGGCCCTGCTGGAGAGCGCCGAATTTCTGCAGACGATTTCTTTATTGATTTGTACACCACTTCCTTAGAGCCAGATGAAATTCTGGTGGCTACGGAAATTCCGCTCGCCACTAGTCAGGAAGTTTTTTATTTCCATGAACTATCTAGGCGTCATGGTGATTACGCCATAGCAGGTTTGGCAGCTCTTGCACAAAAGCAGGGTGATATTTTAAGTCAATGTGCATTTACCTTTTTCTCGGTTAGCTCGAAGCCAGTCATGGCAACAAAAGCCCAGGATTTGGTAAATGGACAAAAACTCAATGAGGAACTGATTGGGAAAGCGGTAGCGGCTGCGCGTGCTGAGATTGAGGCGCTTGCTGATATCACCAATAGCGCTGAAGCTAAACAACATCTCATTGGCGTTTTGCTTGAGCGTGGCCTAAAGCACATGCTTGCCTCAATGAGATAGAACGAAAAAAATAGATCAGTATTTGGAGACCTAAATGAGCCTGAAGAAACCGATTTCAATGACAGTCAATGGCGTGCTTGTAAACGCCGAAATTGAACCGCGTAGACATTTAGTTGATTTCTTGCGTGAAGATTTGCACCTAAAGGGACCGCATCTTGGTTGTGAGCAGGGCGCTTGTGGGGCCTGCACTGTCAAGGTGAATGGCCAAATTATTCGGGGCTGCTTATTCTTGGCAGTCCAAGCGAATGGTGCTGTAGTCGAGACGATTGAAGGCTTGACTAAGAGTGGCGCTTTAGCGGATCTGCAAGAGTCTTTCATGCGCCATAACGCCATGCAATGTGGTTTTTGCTCTTCTGGAATGTTGCTTGCCGCTGCAGAGTTGATTGAAAAGCAGCCAAAGGCCTCTCGCGAAGAAGTGCGTGAATGGATTTCTGGAAACTACTGCCGCTGCACCGGTTATCACTCCATTGTTAACGCAATTGTGGATGTATTAGAAGCTCGTGCTAAGGGTCAAAAAATTAAACCAGTTGTTGCTCACGCTTAACGGATTTAGGAAAACGCATTATGAATAAGCCAAGTGATTTGAAAGGTCTGGTTCTCGATCCCGTTACCAATGACCAGCGCTATATCGGCAATAGTGAGCCAAGACATAGCGCCCGCCGTTTGCTCGAAGGTCAAGGCACCTATATTGATGATATTCAGCTCCCCCGTATGGGTCATGTCGTCTACTGGCGTTCTCCGGTAGCCCATATGAAGATTGGCAAAATCCACTCTGAGCATGCACGTAAGATGCCTGGCGTTCTAGCGGTTGTTGATGGCGCACAAATGGCAACAATCTGTAAACCATGGGTGGCTACTCTAGGTCACCTCGTTGGTATGAAATCTGCTCCGCAGCATGCATTAGCCATTGAGCGCGCCTGTTGGCAGGGTGAGCCGGTAGTGGCGGTTGTAGCAGAAACGCGCGCTCAAGCTGAGGATGCTTTGCAACATATTGAAGTGGAATGGGAAGAATTGCCTGCTGTAGTTTCGATGGAAACGGCCTTGGATCCAGAAACCCCATTAATTCATCCTGAGTTAGGCGATAACCTGTGTTTTACCCGCAGTTTAGATGTGGGTAATGTCGATGAGGTATTTGCCACTGCAGATGTGGTTGCCGAAGCCAGCTTTGGCTTTGGGCGTCACACTGGCGTGACATTAGAGCCTCGCTGCCAAATTGCTGATTACAACCCAGGCGATCGTCGTCTCACTGTCTATCATTCTCAACAAGCGCCGCACATGATGCAAGATTTGTATTGCCGTCAGTTTGGTTTATCTGAATCGGATGTGCGTGTGATCTGTAAAGATGTAGGCGGCTCCTTTGGTATCAAGGTGCATGCCTATCCGGATGACTTTGCTACTGTAGGTCTGGCAATAATGTTAGAGCGCCCAGTGAAGTTTGTTGCTGATCGCTTGGAGTCATTTACCAGTGATATTCATGCGCGTGAGCATCGTATTAAAGGTCGCATTGCCGCTAATAAGGAAGGCGATATCTTGGCATTCGAGATTGATGACCTTACAGCTATTGGTCCTTACTCGATGTTCCCTAGAACGAGTGCAATTGAAGGTAACCAAGTTGTCAATTTGGTGGGCGGACCTTATAAACATCAACACTATCGAGCTAAGTTGAATGTGGTCTTTCAGAATAAAACACCTACCTGTCAATACCGTGGCGTAGGCCATCCAATTGCTTGTGCTGTCACCGAAGGCTTAGTCGACTTGGCTGCGCAGAAATTGCAGATGGATCCATTGGAATTTCGTAAACGCAATGTGATTCCAGATGATGCTTATCCTTGCTCAGGAATTTCAGGAATTAAGCTTGAAGTCCTGTCACATGAGCAATGCTTGCGCACCATTGAGAGCATGATGAATTACTCAGCTTTGCGTAAAGAGCAGGCCGAGCTGCGCAAAAAAGGGATCTATCGCGGTATTGGTTTTGCAACCTTGATTGAATTAACTAACCCAAGTCCAGCATTTTATGGAGTTGGGGGCGCGCGCATTGCCTCCCAAGATGGAGCTTCTGTAAGGCTTGATCCCAGTGGTGTTGTGTCTGTATTGATTGGCGTTGGTGAGCAAGGCCAGGGCACTGAGGGTATCTATGCGCAAATTGCAGCAGATGCAGTCGGGGTTTCGATTAATCAATTACGTATCGTGACTGGCGATACAGACGTCACTCCCTATGGCGGTGGCACTTGGGCGTCACGTGGGGCAGGAGTGGGTGGCGAAGCTGTTCTATTAGCCTGCCAAGCATTACAAGAAAATATTCTGAAATTAGCAGGCGCGATTTTGAAACGTCCCGTTACAGAATTATCAGTACATCGTAGCCATGTTTTGGATAAGGCGACTGGGGAGCAGTTATTACCATTTAGTGAGATTGGCCGCATTGGTTATTTCCGGACCGATACCTTGCCACCCGGTTTTTCAGCTGATCTCATGGTGACGCGTCATTACACACAAAAAGAATATCCATTTATCTTTACAAATGGAGTACAAGCTTCTTATGTGGAGGTGGATCCTGATACTGGATTTGTGAAGTTGTTAAAACATTGGGCAGTAGAGGATTGTGGTCGCGTTATTAATCCAATGCTGGTCGATGAGCAGGTACGCGGTGCTATTGTGCAGGGAATTGGTGGTGTGTTATTCGAAGAGTGTCTCTACGATGACAGTGGCTTAATGCGTAATGGCAATATGGCTGACTATCTAGTGCCGATGGCAAATGAGATGCCCGATATTGAGGTTGCGCACGTGGAGACGCCAACGCAATCATCAAAGTTGGGTGCAAAGGGTGCTGGTGAGGCTGGAACTGCTGGAGCTCCAGGTGCGGTAATGAATGCAATTAATGATGCCTTGGCACCATTTAACGCAGCCGTCTTTGATCAGCCTATTACCTGTGAAAAAATCCTGCGGGCATTAGGTAAGATTTGATGAGGTAAGGCTTAATGAAGCAAGATTTAATGAAGGAAGATTTTAAAAAGATCTCAGCGCTGCAAGGTGTGGCGCTTCGATAAACAAAAAACCCAGGACAAATTCCTGGGTTTTTTATGATGATCTAAGGACAATTAACCAGCTTGAATGTTGGTTGCCTGTTTGCCTTTAGGACCTTGGGTAATATCAAACGTTACCTTTTGGTTCTCTTGGAGGGTTTTGAAACCACCCATATTGATTGCGCTGAAATGCGCGAACAACTCTTCTTCACTATCATCTGGTTTGATAAAGCCAAAACCTTTTGCATCATTAAACCACTTAACTATTCCGGTAGACATACGAACTCCATTGCATAAACTTAAAACAACCGTGATGGGGGTAAACACTATTTAACCGGTTTTACCCTACAACACACCATAAAAGACTTCAATTAAAGCCTAGCGGCTCATTGTTTGCTCATTTTGCTGGGGTGTCAAGGAGTTGTGCAAAAGAATCGATTCAGAGGCCTGCTTTGGCTATAAAGAGACACTAGGGGAGTTTTCTTGGGGCATATGCCATCTTTCAGGGCCAATGAGCTGCTATAACATCTAGTTTTAGAGGTTTTATCAATTTCAACTGGATGGCGAGTATAGATATGTCTACATTAAAGGGTAAAACAGCCCTGGTAACGGGATCAACTAGCGGTATTGGTTTAGGAATAGCCATAGCGCTAGCAAAGCAGGGCGCCAATATTATGGTGAATGGTTTTGGCGAAAAAGACGAAGCAATCGCTCAAATTAAGGCAATTGGCGTTGAAGTCGATTATCACGGCGCTGATATGAGTAAGCCCGCCGAGATCGCGGATTTGATTGCGCAAACTGAAAAACGTTTTGGTTCTTTAGATATTTTAATTAACAACGCTGGCATTCAATATGTAGCGAATGTTGAAGACTTCCCTGCCGATAAGTGGGATGCCATTATTGCAATTAATTTAAGCTCGGCATTTCATACTTCGCATCACGCGCTGCCAGGTATGCAGAAACGGAATTGGGGTCGCATTATCAACATTGCTTCTGTGCATGGTCTAGTGGCCTCAACTCAAAAAGCGGCTTATGTGGCAGCAAAGCATGGGATTATTGGTCTTACTAAGGTGACTGCGCTTGAGAATGCGCGGACTGGCATTACCTGTAATGCAATTTGCCCAGGCTGGGTATTAACGCCTTTGGTACAAAAGCAGGTAGATGCGCGTGCGGAGCATGAGGGCATCTCAAATGATGCAGCTAAGATTGCCTTAGTGTCTGAGAAGCAGCCTTCTGCTCAGTTTGTTTCTCCAGAACAGTTGGGTGCTTTAGCGGTATTCCTGTGTGGTCCTGAAGCCTCTGAAGTGCGTGGGGCTGCTTGGAATATGGACGGTGGTTGGACTGCGCAATAATCTGCAGATTGAATATCTAGCTTTGGCAAGGCGCTTCGTAAAGGCGATCTACTTTGCCTGCCATTAGTAATTGACTTGGCAAGACTCGTCCAATCAGGGTCTGCAAGTCTTTTGAGCATTCTAATAAAGCATCAATCTGCATATTCGTATCAAAGCCCATGAGATCGAACATATGGACGAGTTCTTCAGTGCAAATATTTCCAGTTGCGCCAGGAGCATAGGGGCAACCACCTAAGCCACCCAATGAAGAGTCAAAGCGGTCGATGCCACTATTTACCGCCGCTAAGGCGTTTGCGAGACCCATGCCCCGGGTGTTATGAAAATGTAAGGTCCATTGCAGCTTTGGATACTTGGCTTGGGCAGCCTCGCATATCGCTTGAACTTGCGCAGGATTTGCCATGCCAGTGGTATCGCAGATAGTAATACCACGCACCCCTAGGTTAGCAAACCGATCTACCCAGGACATGAATTCTGCTAAAGAGGTAATACCTGACATAGGACAGCCAAAGCTAGTCGATAGAGAAATATTTACCGCAGTCTTATTTGCATGCGCTAATTCAATTACTGAGATTAGGCCCTGAAAAGAGTCCTCACGACCCATCTTGAGGTTGGCTTGGTTATGCGTTTCACTAACTGACATCACTAAATTGAACTCATCAACACCAACGCTTAATGCCCTTTCTGCACCTTTGAGATTCGGAATGAGAACCGTATATTCAACACCGGGCTCTCGATGGATGCCTTTCATGACCGCTTCAGCATCGGCTAACATCGGTATTGCTTTTGGGCTAGTAAAAGAGCTCACTTCAATCTTGGCGTACCCAGCTCGACTGAGACGGTTGATCAGAGCAATTTTTTCCTCTGTCGGAATAAAGGTGCTTTCTGCCTGAAACCCATCACGTGTGACAACTTCTTGGATATAGATCCGTTTTGGTTTTTTAGGGGATAAGGTACTTGTCATAAAGAAAGGTCATTTTGTGCCCTAAATTGGGCTAAATTGCTATTTTAAGTAGGAAGTCTTAAATTTGTCTTGCCACAGCATCATCATCAGAATCGTATATAGTTAGACCCATTATTACTCACAGGAGATCTTTTCATGGCATCAATCTTGACCTCTTTAGGACGTACCGTATTTGCGGGTTTTGTCCTTCTCGTTCTCATCATCTTCGCATTGGGCGGTAACTTTAGTTCTGTTGAGCTACCGTTCCTTTTCCGTTGGGCGCATACCATGTTCGGTGTCATGTGGATTGGTTTGCTTTGGTACTTTAACTTTGTGCAAATTCCTTCTATGCCAAAGATTCCAGATGAGCAAAAACCAGCAATTAGCAAAGTGATTGCACCCGCAGCCTTATTTTGGTTTCGCTATGCGGCGCTCTTCACCGTCATTACGGGTTTGATCGTTGCTGCTTTGAATGGTTACTTACATCAAGCGTTCACATTACAAAGCCCGTTCCGCGCAATCGGCTTGGGTATGTGGATTGCTTTAATCATGGCCTTCAACGTATGGTTCATCATTTGGCCAAATCAAAAACGTGCTCTTGGTATCGTCACAGTGGAGCCTGACGTAAAAGCAAAATCTGCTCGTGTTGCGATGTTGGTATCCCGTTTAAATACATTGCTTTCAGTACCCATGCTGTTCTTGATGGTTGCTCAGTCACACAACACTACTTGGTTTGTGATCGTTTCTTAATCACACCATCTGCATTAAAGAAAAGGCCCGCATTTGCGGGCCTTTTTGTTTCTGTCATTACCTCTCAGAGAAACCTAGCCAAAAGCCTATGACAAGATCGGCGGGAGTTCTTTGCTTAAGGCGCCCCGTTGAGCGGTCGCCGTACCCATTAAAGCAAAGCCCAGTAACTTGCCCTCAGGAGACTCAAAGCGTGCCTCGATTCCGCCTTCAAGCGGAGTGATTTTCCATTCCCCATTCACCCCCTTGGCAGGAGGTGAAACGATGGTGGGTAAGGCTGGAGTCTTGACCATGACAGGCATTGCGGGATAGATGAGTTCTGTCCGTTGCCCAATTAAGGTAGGTGCTAATGCCCTTGCTGCCTGCATGATGGGCATAACATAGGGGAGTACAAGACCATCAACTTCAGCGCAATCGCCAAGAGCATAGACATTGCTTGCGCTGGTTTTGAGCTCGCGATTCACTTGGATGCCTAAGCCAGTGCTCATACCTGCAGCTTTTGCTAAATCTAATCTAGGTTTTAAACCCACTGCCGATAGGACAGCATCACTTGAGATGCTGTCACCATTGGCTAAGGTAATTTGCAAAACCGCTCCATTGCGCTCGACAGACTGCACTGTGGTGGAGAAATGCCAGCGTACACCAGCGTCACTCAATTTCGCTTGCAGTTCCTTAGCTGCTTGCTCGGGTAACAGTCTACCCAATGGCTGAGCTGCTAAATCAATCACATCTACTACATAGCCGCCCAATACTAAATCGTTAGCAAATTCACAGCCAATCAGGCCCGCACCCAGAATAGCAATATTTTTTTTACCTACTATTGCATTACGAAAGCGGGCGTAATCCTCAAGATCATTTACCGTAAGCACTTCTTTGGCAGCGTTACCCTCCAAAGGCAAACGAATTTGATCTGACCCTAAGGCCATTACTAGCTTGCCATAAGGCACTTCACCTTTGCTCGTCTGAATAGTCTGTGCTTGAGTGTTGATCGCACTCACATCTGTTTCAGATAGGATGGTGATTTCAAGCTGCGTTGCCATGCCATCTGCTGGGGTAGTAATCAGTTGAGCCGCATCTTTCTTGCCAGCGAGTGCGGTAGAGAGCATAGGCTTGGAATAAAAGTAGCCAGGCTCACGAGTGATTAAGGTAATCGGTACAGATTTATCTAGTTTACGAATTTCACGAATAACGGTATACCCAGCTAATCCGCTCCCAATGATGACGATCGCAGATGATTGAGGTGTGTTTTGATTCAAAGCTGGGCTCCCGAGTAAAGCAGAAAAAGATTATTTAAAAAGAGAAAAACAAAGTCTAAAAATACTGAAGTACTTAGCTTACCTGAACCATCTCAAAGTCAGCCTTTGCTACTCCACAATCTGGACATTCCCAATCTTCGGGGATATCAGACCAAGCAGTTCCAGCTGCGATGCCATCCTCTGGTAAGCCTATAGCTTCATCATAGATAAAGCCGCATACGATACATTGCCAAGTTTTCATGTTTATTCCTTAATAGTGGTGTATTGATTTTAAATTTAATTGAGTTTTATTTCTTGGTATGACTTATTGGGCTGCAAAAGCTTTGGCCTGCTCTAAGGCTTTCTTATAATGGTTTGCATGACGCTCTTCAACATTTGCTAAGGCCGCAAAGCGTTTCGCTGCTTTAGCTAATACTGCCTGAAATTGCTCAGCGTGCTCTTTAGACTCAGCAATCTGTTCATCAATTTCTTGAATGGCTGCAGCATTACCTTCTTCTACTGCGGTCTTCCGAAATGATGGGTACATTTCTGTGTATTCATAAGTTTCCCCTTCAATTGCAATTTCAAGTGCACGAGTCGGGGTAATGGTGTGAGCAGGGTAGAGAAGATCTAAGTGACCGAATGCATGCATTACTTCTTGATCTGCAGTAGCCTCAAAAATCTTTGCTGTTTCCTCATCTCCCGCAGCGCGCGCTAATTTTGCAAAGTAGCGGTACTTTATATGAGCCATTGATTCTCCTGCAAATGCGGACTCTAAGTTTTGGATTGTTTTGATTTCAGGGCGTGCCATTTTTATTTCCTTTTTACTGATGATTAAAATTTGTTGATTAGGCATTTCTTGCTTGCTCAACCATGGGATGGATTGTGGGCTTAAATCATTAATCAGTCCAATGAATAATAATGATATTATTGATCTAAATTATCGATAATTAACTGATATGGCTTATCTACCATCACTTAAACAGCTGAGTTACTTTGTTGCCTTGGCAAAAGAGCTGAATTTCACTCGGGCCGCTGAGTCTTGTTTTGTAGGCCAATCCACTTTGAGTGCTGGCTTAAAAGAGCTCGAAGAGGGTTTGGGCATCCGTTTGGTTGAGCGGGATCGTCAAAATGTCTCTCTTACGCCAGCTGGCATTGGGGTACTGGAGCGCGCTAGGGTGATCCTTGCGGCATCTGAAGACTTAGTGGAATATTCGAACGCTTTAAGTAAGCCGATGACAGCAACTATTCGCTTGGGTGTTATTCCAACCATTGCGCCATTCTTACTGCCTAATGTATTGCCTGATATTCGTCAGCGTTTCCCTAATCTCAAAATCACTTTGCGAGAAGACCTAACAAAAAACCTGTTAACTAGACTTGTAGATCATCAGCTCGATTTTGCTTTGATTGCTTTGCCATACGATGTCAGTGGCCTGCTTGTGAAAGAATTATTTAATGATGAATTTTGGTTAGTAGCCAGAGAAGATGATCCCGCCCTAAAGGGAAAAGAAGTGACTTTGCCAGCAAAGATGGCTGAGCGCCTCTTATTGCTTGAAGAGGGGCATTGTTTACGTGATCATAGTTTGCAGGCGTGCAAGAAGTCCAACATACTTCAGACTGAGGGAATGGAGGCAACCAGCCTCTTAACTTTATTGCAGATGGTGGAATCTGGATTCGGAATTGCCTTGCTTCCCGAGATGGCTATCAAAGGAGGTTTATTAAGCAACACAACATTGGTGGCTAGACCTCTTACTGCGCCTGCACCAAAGAGGGTGATTGCCCTCGTGGCCAGGCCATCTACCGCACATGCTCAAGAATTTGCAGTCCTATCTGAGTGTATTCAGGAGCGCTTCGGCGGAATTCTTCCGGGTAGTCGAGGACGCAGAAGTGTCAAGTTAAATTGAACACACAGTAATTCCCCTTAAATTTTGGTACAGTCAAAGGTTTCCCCGCTTATTATTCAGAAAGTATTCAATGACACGCAAAGAAGTAATGTTTACACCGGTGAATCTTGGCTCAATTCAATTGAAGAACCGTCTTGTGATGGCACCATTAACGAGGATGCGTGCAATCGATGGCGACGTGCCAAATCCATTAGCCCAGACTTATTATGCTCAACGTGCTAGTGCTGGCTTAATTATTACAGAGGCAACGCAAATTTCCCCACTAGGTAGGGGTTATCCAGCTACCCCCGGAATTTATTCTTTACAGCAAACAGCTGCTTGGAAAGAAATAGTCGAAGCAGTGCATGCAAAGGGTGGTTCGATTGTTGCGCAGTTATGGCATGTTGGTCGGATTTCTCATTCATCTTTGCATCCGGAGCAAGGATTGCCTGAGGC
>Ga0114959_10001134_pt1 | contig 23977 bp, 22 predicted proteins | sample C_130625_EF_Meta_FD_87317 | JGI IMG/M metagenome (GOLD analysis project Ga0114959, IMG submission 87317) | Freshwater microbial communities from Lake Croche, Canada to study carbon cycling - C_130625_EF_MetaG | ecosystem: Environmental > Aquatic > Freshwater > Lake | place: Lake Croche, Canada... | reverse complement strand
GAAAAGCTTCAGGAGTTTCCAGCAATTAACCAGATTCCGCATTGGGTTTTCTAACAAACCAAAACGGGTGGGCTTACACCACAGGAAGCAGAACATTTACCTCCGCAATCAAAAATCAACACATTACGCTCCGCGCCCTTCTTATCCAGACCATAAGCGATAGCCGCTGCCGTTGGTTCATTGATAATACGCAACACATTTAGCCCGGAAATGGTACCGGCATCCTTCGTCGCCTGACGCTGTGCGTCACTGAAATAGGCAGGAACGGTAATAACGGCGTTTTTCACCTCTCCGCCAATATAGGCCTCTGCGATTTCCTTCATTTTGATGAGGACCATCGACGAAATCTCCTCAGCAGAGAATTCCTTGAGTTCATTTTTATATTTAACTTGGATAATAGGCTTCTCGGCCGGGCCACTAATAACCGTAAAAGGCCAATGCTTCATATCCGACTTTACAGTCGCATCCGAGAACTTACGACCAATCAGACGCTTTGCATCAAACACCGTATTTTCTGCATTCATCGATGCCTGATTCTTCGCAGCATCGCCGATCAAACGCTCAGTATCATTGAATGCGACATAGGAGGGTGTAGTGCGCTGTCCCTGATCATTTGCAATAATTTCAACACGGTTATTTTGCCAGATTCCGACGCAAGAATAAGTGGTTCCAAGATCGATGCCAATAGATGCTCCTTCGACTGCTGCCATTGGTTGTACCCTATATCCAAACGAATTCTTTATGTTTTTTTATAAATAAATTTATACACCTTTAGACAATTTATCTCTTTCCGAGTATAACTATAGTTATCCCGAAAAAGATGTATATATACATATATACAAATGGAAAACGGGCGAATGATGGTGTTGCATTCTGTTATAATTGGTATTTTGTTATACGTATTTATGATTGTTATACTTGGTCAAAACCAAATTGTTGCTGAAAACCGAAGCATCTTATTGGCTGCGGCAATATTGATGTATATGATTTTATTTGGTCACGGATTACCAACTTCAATAAATAAAAATTTATTTTAATTATATTATAGGCGTCTAAAATCAACAAAATTGATTGTTTTTTTCACATTCTTCATATAATTACACCACACCAACTATACCAAAATGAATGCTGATAAGGTTTTCCCATTAGACATAATCCAACATATATTGTCTTTCAGTGCAACCTTTTATAAAGAAAATTATAAAAATAGAAGAGGTAAATTTTACAAACAAATCGAAGAATCCAGAAAAAAAGACGGTATCAAATGTTTATGTTCCGATAAAACGTCGTTGCATTAAAGAAAGGTTTACAGGTTACAGAACCTATTTTTGGGAAAGATTTCTTGGTGGAAAATACATTTTGTATGTTGAAGATTTATCAAGTGTATTTGCAGACATGGCATATGAGGATGGTGTAGATGATTATGATCCTAAAGATGATCTTGAACGTGCACATGATACTACATTTTGTCGTGTTCTTAAACATCCACATAGAGGGTATGGTATAGAGGAAGAACATCAAATTGATTCCGTCAAACAAGTATAACGAATGAGACTTTCGTTGAAGCACAGTAAATGATAAAATATTATATGTACCTGCGATACATATCCAACATTTTTGCCGTTTGTTCGTGGAAATTAACCATTGGACATGGATAGTCGACGGTCTTCTTATATTTCTCACATGCCTGATCCCAACGGTGAATGTCTTTCGCTGGAATATCGCGTAATTCTGGCACCCACTTTTTAATGTAGACCGCATCGGGATCAAATTTCGAGGATTGGACATAAGGACTCATGGTACGAAACCAGGCACTATTATAGGCTCCGCCGCCAACAATCGATTGCCAATTTCCAAGATTGGATGCAACATCATAATCCACCAATTTTTGCGCAAAATAGCGCTCTCCCTCCCTCCAATCTAGCAACAGGGTTTTTATTAGAATACTCGCCACCAACATACGCCCGCGATTATGCATATACCCTGTGGCATTTAGTTCACGCATAGCAGCATCCACCAAAGGAAAACCTGTAGCGCCTTGTTTCCAAGATTGTAACCACCGATCATTCGTTTTCCAAGAAATTTTTTCATAGTTTATATAATACATGGACCTCATGGATTCGGGATAGGCATATAAAAGATGGGCATGAAAGTCTCGCCAAATAAGCTGTCGTAACAAATCATGCCGGATTCCGTATTTTTTCCGAAAAGCTTGGAAAACCTCTCTTACCGAAATACAGCCGAATTTCAAATAGGCGGACAAATGAGACGTTTCTCTGGCAAATAAATCGCGTGTTTCTCCGTAATCGGCCTGTTCCGTAAGCGCGGTTTTCAGGCATTTTATGCCATTTTTACGACCCCCGAATAAATAAATCTTGGACGATAGGTGTTTCACAAAAAGCCGATCGGCATCGGCCAATTTCATTCTGTGTCCAAGATGATTCGAAGATTTCGCTAAACACTTTATTTGGCCACCCTTTTTTGGGAGGAGCACCGGTTGTTTTAGCATGGCCTCATAAAAGGGCGTGAATTTATGATAATAACCGCCAGATTGATTACGCATAGAACCCGGCACTTGTAAATAATAATCATGGTACATTTTGCATTGGATACCGAGTTTCGCACAAAGGTTTTCTAGTTCAGCATCGCGTTTACGTGCATACGGGGTGTAATCACAATTGAAATAAAGGGCTTGGATTCCAAGATTTTTGATAAGATATTCTACCATCTTGGACATATCGCCATAGAGGGTTAGTAATTCACCCCCCTTTTCATTCAACTGTTCGGAAAGATCTGCTAAAGATTCGATCATGAATTGGACGGCATTATCCGATTTGTAGCGATTTTTATTGACTTGTTCAGGAGTGAAAATAAAGGTGGTATATAACCGATCGGAATTTGAACAGGCGTCCAAGAAACCGATGTTATCTTGGATGCGAAAATCGCGATGAAATAGAAAGAGTCCTCGTCGATTCATCTTGGATAAAATATCTACTATATAAACAGTTTAAATAATTCACGCCATACAAAGGTAAAATGTGGTCTGATTTTAAAAATGTGTATAATCTGTTCGAAACCTGTGTTTTGGGTACGCTAAATCTTGCTTATTTCCTCTGGTGGAATGTAAGTGTATTATCCTATCGAGCGTATATAACAACGATCGAGTCGGAATTTTACCAACGTCAAGCCCTCAATGCACTTTGGCTATATTGTAGAGCAAAAGTGCGAACAGAAGACATCGCCATCTATTTGTATCATGAATATCCAGAAATCCAGAAAATATGTGAATATGTATCTTGGACACAGAAACAGCTGCATATACTTACCACAAATAAGCGCAATGAGCCTGATGCAAAATCATGGATCAGCGTATGTACTCTTTCGACATCGGGGGAACATTATTTTGAGACCTATGAAATTTTGAATGGAGATCCTGTGTCAAATGCCGTCCGATTTTCAATGGCAAATGCGTTTTCGAAGAATTTTGATGAGGAGATTGCCGATACGATTGTGATTATGAAAACGGATGATAAATATAAGATTCAGAAATACAATGAAAACAAAGAGGGTGTGACGAATGAACCCGAAACATTTGAATTGTCTTCTTATTCCATTTTGTCTGCCACCTTTATTAATAATGATGGCAAAGAAATTGTACTAGATATTCCATCCTCGATGTTTTTAGTTGGGAATCAATTACTCTCACCTGTATTCGTGTGTCGTTGTTTGGCATATCAGGGTCTGTCACACCATTTTGATATGGATTATACGATTTGCATCATAGATAAAAATGTAAATTGCATTGCGATAAAGCCAAATCAATATATCACGATATATGAATCCGATTGTATTGTCGTATCAGTGGATGATTCTACAGAATACGATATCGTGGATAAAACGACAACAACCGAAATACAATAGGAAAACGATTTAAAGTCATTTCCGTTCATTATATACGGGTTTCCAAATGGATAATCCACCCATAGAACTGGCTGTTTCGCCAACGCATATATTACATGGTAAATGGAATTTATATTACCATTTACCAGATGATAAGAACTGGGACCTTTCTAGTTATAAATTGATTATGGGAAATATTACAACGGCGGAACAATTGATTGTAATCAATGAGGCGCTGCCCGAAAAAATAGTGAAACATTGTATGCTGTTTGTCATGAGAACCGGCATTACCCCTATGTGGGAAGACCCAAAAAATCGAAATGGCGGCTGTTTTTCATTTAAAGTTTTGAATAAACAAGTGTCGCCAGTATGGAAGTCCCTTTTCTATGCATTGTGTGGAGAAACATTATCAACAGAGCCAAAATATAGTCCTATTATTAACGGTATCACGATTTCTCCGAAGAAAAATTTTTGTATTATCAAGGTATGGTTGGAAAACTGCTCGATGCAAGATCCGAATATTTTGATCCCGATTATGAATTTGCCAAAACAGGGGTGTATATTTAAAAAACATGCACCCGAATTTTAGTATCTATGCAATTCCAGCAAAAGCACTACAAAATTGTTTCCAAACCCCTTTGTTTAGTGGATGATCATCATATTTAGTAAAAAATCTTGGCATATACTATAAAATGGCAAAAACGCGTAAGAATCGCATAATGATGAAAGAACATACACATCTCGATTATCACAGCGATAAAGTCATACCTCATCACGCCACCATGCATGGCGTCAATGATTGGCACAATGCCATGTTCGAAAAACTCGGGTGGATGTTTCTAGCCAAAGAGAAGGGTTATGGCTATAAGATCGCCGCCTACAAAAAAGGGGTTGAACATTTGGTCAAGACCATTGAAAACATGATGCATGAATACACGGAAGCCGATCGCAAACACGACTTACATGTCTTATGGACAGATGCCATGTTTTTAGAGCGTCTCGTCAAAGAGAAGCTATAGACATCAAAAAACAGACTCACAACAAAATATAATTTCTTTATGCCCATAAAGAAAGCCTTCATTCACCGTGTCTTCGTCGGCTGAACCCTTATTATTGTTGTTACAAAATAATTCATATAATATACCGAGAGCGATTCCTTCAACAAAACCTATACACCATGAACATAATTTATTCCATGTATTATCCTCATTATGCTGTTGATGGTGATGCGTCATATCTACGATATAATATATGTCGATAATAAAAATAGTCCCAAAATTTTTATTATCTATGATTGCCGATCAAATAGCAAGCAACAGTGTACGCAAGCTGGTGGTTATATCCCTGCCGATATATTTTGAACGAATATAATATTCGGTATTATAGCTACCTCTACAGTAGGACGACCGACACCGTTCACTTCCACAACCTTGACAAGTAGTTACTTCATATTCTTTTGTCAAATAATATCTATTTTTTCCATTTTTTTTACCTATTCTGGATAAATATTCACCCTTTTCGTTTTTTATCTGTTTGTTGCCCATAAATGCAATTTCATATTTACCGCTATAATTATCCACTCTAGTATAATTATCACATTTTCGAAATGTTATTGCATTCGGATCGGGTATGAGAAAACTAAATATTTCTTTTCCAATATCTCTCGGCAATCGCCCCGTATAAGCATAAAATAATGTTTCTTTTTCAATATCTCTCGGCAATCGCCACGTCGTACGAAAAATCTTATTCATGGTGTGTTGATATATTTATAGAAACATAATGATTTATAGTTTCAATTTTATACAATCTAGTATAGATAGACCTTAAAATTTGGTGTTTTTTAATAGGCGTTTTACGAAATTATCAGAATCATCCTTGCATTGAATGTAACAATTGGTTATTTCGGCGGGCGAATAAAAGTAGTTCTTTATCCTTTTCAAATCTTTTTGTTTCATAGGTTTTCCGTAAAAATGAGTAAACATTTCCTGAATCATATTATGTGTAGCATTATTCATGTGAACCGTTATATCAATCCTTCCAGGACGAATCAAGGCGGGGTCTAATTTTTCATAATGATTACTGCTAATTCCCAGAATTCTTCCCGGCGTTTCTTTGATTCCATCCCATAAATTCAAAATATCATCAAGAGTAATCAAATCTTCCGAAGGCGGGGAAACCAAATCTTTCAGAGAAACTTGCTGGCCTTCCATATTTTCAATTATTTTTTGCAATGCTGCCTCTGTTCCATTTTTTTTTGTCGCCTTTTTCTTATGATTTTCCCGTCGCAATATGATATCCCCCATACAATCTATATCCTCAAAAATGATGATTTTTTTATCAAAGCCTATACTGTTTTTTTTATTATTCTCATTGTACTTATCTTCATGAAAAAAATCATCCAATTGGCGCTTCGTTTTTATTTGTTTTAATGATAATATCACCAAATGTCTGCCTGTCAAATTGGCCAGTGCTTTGAAAAACGACGTCTTTCCTGTTCCAGGCGGACCATGTAATCCAATACCCAATGTATAAGGAATACCATTGTTACAATACCAGTCTCTATTCTTCGAGAAAAAATCGATTTTCCGCAAAACCTCATTCTTTTGGTCAAAAAACATATTCGCAAATGTCCGTGAACTATCAAAGGGATATTCTCTCCAGCATTCATATTTCTCTTCTTCATATTTGCCCTTACATAAAATGTAAATAAACCGCTTATTGTTCCTTATGCGTTCGATTTGATCTAAATATTGAGATTTGATATTTTCAACGTATCGCAGAATTCCATCTATATTCGTAGAATAGGAATGCAAAGTGATTGTAATAACATCCGTTCTAGTGTTTTGTGTTTTCGTGCCTTTTTTTTCACTACAATCTTCAGTTTCTGAATAAATATTTGTCGTAGCATAAATTTGTAGATCTTTGTTATATAAAAATGGCCCGGTTTGCGTAACAATATACATATCTGATTCTAAATTACCATGATAGTTTCTTGATGTGATATACTCCTGAATTTCGCGTACAGATTGATTCTCCCGAATATTTCGTTTTATGTCATCGAAAATAGACTTGAATGTATCCGAAAAACAACTGGTTATTATTGGCACTGTGTCATATTTAGCAATTACAAAACTATGCTTCCCTTCAAACGCAACAGAATATTTTTTATAAAAGAGGGATTTTGCGTAATCAAACCATTCATGAAATGCGACATTCCGAATTTTCACAACAGATAATATTTGTATAAAATGATTCATACACATCAGCATAATTGTAGAATAAACGAAATCTAAAATCGAATTAGATTTTGATTTACTATATATATAAGGGTCATGTTGTGTTAATGTCATACTGAAAATTTTATTGCATTGTTTCTATATAGTTTCTATAAAATGACTTCATTTTTCTGGATTATATTCTAATAGATTTTGATTAAATACATTTAACATTTTTTCGTATTTTGCTACGTCTTTCCAACCAGTAAATTTCTCATTATTCCATAATTTACACCAATTTTCGATTCGACGTTTAGATTGAAGATTCCATCTAAAATGATTTGCATATGAAGAACGTTTATTCTTATCTAATTCCAATCGGTCTTGTTCATTCATTGAATCACTTATCGAAATATAATGATGACCAACGCCCAAATGTGTAAAAAATTTTGCCTTTATAATTCCTATTTTGGGCTGACAAAATAAAGTATAGTTATGTTTTGGAAATTGGTCAAAAATATTTATATCGGGTTTTATATCAATAATTTCGCCATTCTCGCTGATCCTTTCTTTTGTACATCCATGTAAATAGGAATAACCTTCGGTTTTCATTAAATCAATGGTATTTTTTAGAGAATCGGGGAATTCTTGAAATTCATCGCTGTCAGCGGGAATGATATAATCTTCGGTCAGATTAACATTTTCGTTCACCAAATTACGTAACATTATAATATTAGGCGTCTCAGACAATTTTTCAATATTTGGACCTATATTATAAATAATATTATCTATATATTTACTGTTTTTAATGTATTCCATAAAAGATAAAAAATTATCCTCATCGGTTTCAAATTTGTAATTGAAATTTATCAAAAATTTGTAAACTCCCAAATTTAAATAGTATTTCATAAAATGTTCAAATAGATGGCGATCATATAAGGTAAATCGAGCACAAACATAGACTTTAGACATCGTTATTATATACGCATATAAATTATATTTTACAAAGAAAAAAATTGATTCTATGCCAAAACCAAATAAAGATATTATAACACCGAACTATAATATGTTTTCCGAAGAATCAACCGAAGAATGGGAAGAAAGAATGGGTATATATGTTGAGAAATTGAAATCGGATTCCATCCGAATTTTTGAAACAGGGCGACTGGAATCTCTAGCTTCTGATCTATCATACATCTTATACGAAGTTAACATAAATATGATAACGCGATACCCTGAAAGTATGAGCGTCATACTTGATTTATACAATTTCATTGGTCAAACGCGAGATATTCGCGGTGGGAGAGGTGAATATAGCATGGCATATATGATGATTTACGAATGGTACCACTATTTTCCTGAACTCGCTAAACATGCTGTATGGTGTTTTGTTCATGAATTGGATTGTGACAATACTGGCGATGCCAGCCATTTGCCCTATGGTTCATGGAAAGATATTAAGTATTTGTGTAATTATGTGCGCAGAGAATGTGGTCAAGATAATCACGAATTGATTCAGTATTGTATTGAACTGGCGACAGAACAATTGCGCATTGATGAAGCGAATTATAAGAGTATGATGGAAACAGCAAGATGCGATAAATTAAAAATCTCGCTTCTCGCGAGATGGATACCAAGAGAATCGAAACATGCCACAAAATTCGGATGGTTGTATGAAAAATTCGCAACAGCCTATTTTCCTGAATATTTATCCACCACAGGAAGTTCAGTAGAACGCAAGGAAAGGGCCGTGCGCAAATGTAAAACGCAATATCGTTTGCTATGCACAAAGTTGAATCGATATTTAGACACAATACAAATTAAACAATGTGGCGGAGAATGGTCCCAAATAGACCATTCTAAAACAACCTCAATTACTCTACATAAGCAACTGTACGCATTAACAAATACCATACGTGTTTCAGACGAAAACGGAGAACCGTCTATTGTAGTTCGCAGTCAAGATTTGGATCGCATTGTATGCGCCGATAATTTTAATAATTATGTGAAAAATGGGGGAAAAACAAACAGTGCCATTAAAGTTTCAAAAACCCGATATTTGCCATTAGAAAAATATTGCTGTGAATATTTGAATAAAATGTATCTTCAATCGGCCAGTTTCTTAGAAACGGATGCTGAAAATATGTTAAAGCTTTCAAATGAAGAACATAATGATAATCAAGTGGTCGACGAAATTATCGAAGATGATAATGAGCAAAAGTTTCAATCGATTGTAGACCTGCGACTAACACAGATAAAAACATTTCTACAAAAACTTCTAGATAATAGAGTCGAAACGGTAGCGTTCATGAACATTGTTTTGCCAATTACTATTATTTTCATCGCCCATTTTATTCTTTCCAACATTTAGAAGAAAAATATAATTACTAAAACATAAATATAAAAACACCGCGTTTGATTTTATTATAATTAGCCCTTTTTATTTATAGCATGAATGAGGCAAATAATGTGTTGACAATAAAAACTGTTCAGATTCAACCCATTCGCAATCTGATCACAGCTATTAAAGATATTTTAACCGATGCGACAATCACCTATACCAAAAACGGTTTAAAAATAGTCAATTTCGATAAGACCCATACTATTTTGGTCAACGTTATTCTTCATGCTCACAAGTTTGAACAATATGTATGTAACCCTGATAAGATTATTGTTTGTGCGAATACCGTCCATTTATTCAAAGTCATTTCCACCATGTCTAATGACGATACGCTATCTATGTATATCGATAATGGTGATTATCATGATGGAATCGTCTCACATCTGGGTCTACAGTATGATAATGGTGACATTAAACAATGTTATAGCCAGAAACTCCGATTGATTGAGCCCGAATCGGAGGAAATGGTAGTGCCTGATATTGAATATGAAACTGTAATCAATCTTCCTACTTCGGATTTTCAGAAAATTATTCGTGATTTGAATGGTATATCGGATCGAATCGAGATCAAATCAGTGGGAAATGATCTCATTTTTTCATGCGAAGGAAATTTCGCCAATTCACGTATTATTCGATCCGAGTCCGATGGATATATGGAGTTCATTCAAAAGCCTGGCGCCGAAGTGGTAATACAGGGTGAGTTTTCGCTAAAGAGTTTGGCCCATTTTATCAAATGTACACCGCTTTGTACACATTTAGAAATGTATTTGGGCAATGATCTACCTTTGATCGTGAAATATGATGTAGCCTCTTTAGGTGAAATACGTCTTTGCCTGGCGCCTCTTCCTCCTTCTTAAACCATAGATAGTCCTTAAGGTCTATCTGCGGTTTTGTAGCCAATTGGCTACAAAACAACCGATGACCCATATCCTAACAGAGTATAAATATATTTATCCTCTGATAGAGATTAAATAACATTCGTCTCTGCGGAGAGAATAACGAAAAAAAAAATACCGATAATATAGTTGTTATGAAGTATATTATCTATTTTTATAGAATTTTGTGTCTTCCAGCAGCACATGCGCTTTCAAAATTCGCCATGCGACTAGATGGAAACAGTAATATAATACGATCTCCCGACTCATATAAAGAGTATAAACTACAGACGAATTCATTGAATCCGAGTCGCATTCTTCAAAACAAGCAGTTTTACAAACAGGTCCCCTTCAATCGATTGGTAGACGAAATCGATAAAAACGAGGTGTCGAAAATTTATTTTACAGAGAAATTAGATACAGTGATCGCCGAAGATTCTGAAATCCGCGATTCTATTTTGGAGCAATATTCTGTCACCAAGATAACACCCCTTATTACCGATCGATTGGTGGAACTATCTTTAACCAAACATGTAGATACCGTTTTTTTACAGGCTCCCGAGCCAGGAGTGATACAGACCGCCGCCTCTCAGGTACTCGGTGTAGCTTCCTCCCTTTTTTGGCCCACCCTCCTTTTTGTCGTATTTTCCAATATTTTTCGAGCTGTGCGAATGGGAAATATGAATGGCGATTTAGGAAAGGGTTTAGGAATGTTGAACGGCAATCGCAATTCGAAATTGGTGGTTACGAAAGCCAATATTACGCTTGATAGTTTCGCCGGTAGTCCGGAGATCTTCCGTGAATGTACCGAAGTTGTCACTTATCTGAAAAATGAGACGATTTATAAGCAAGCTGGCGCCGAAATTCCGCGTGGTATTTTGTTAGAGGGACCACCCGGCACAGGTAAAACGTTATTGGCAAAAGCAATCGCTAGTGAAGCCGATGCGGGATTTATTTCGGTGGCCGCGAGTGAATTTGTAGAGCTCTTTGTGGGTATGGGAGCATCGAAAGTACGTGGTCTTTTCCAAGAAGCCAGAAGCAATAAACCCTGTATTATTTTCATCGACGAAATCGACGCTGTAGGTAAACAACGCGGGGCAAATTCGATGACTAACAACGATGAGCGTGAGCAAACGTTGAATCAATTACTGGCAGAAATGGATGGTTTTGCAGATAATGATGGAATTCTGATCTTGGCGGCCACCAATCGAAAGGATGTCTTGGACCAAGCCTTGCTTAGACCCGGACGTTTTGATCGCATTATAACTGTTCCTCTGCCAGATACACCGTCACGACGATCTATCTTAAATGTTCATACTAAAAACAAGGATTTGGATGCAAATATCGATCTAGACTTGGTCGCTGAAATGACACAGGGGTTTTCGGGAGCCCAATTAAAGAATTTGATCAATGAAGCCGCTATCTTTGCTGTGAGAAATGGGAAAACCCAGATCACACAAACGAATATCGTAAATGCTTTGGATAAACTGGTGATTGGTATTGTGAAAGAGGTCGATACAAGAGGGGGGGATATTTTACGTCGTGTTGCTATTCACGAAGTTGGTCATGCCTTCTTGGCCCATTATTTTCATGAATATTTCGAAGTGAAAAAGGTGAGTATACAGAGTACTTATAATGGAGCCGGAGGATTTACCGTGTTCAATGAGCATAAAAACATTACAGAGGGGGGTCTTTATACCAAAGACCTATTGTCCAAGAGACTCATTGTAGCTCTTGGCGGAAAAGCGGCGGAAACCGTTTTTTATGGGGAGCAACACGTATCTCTTGGCGCCATCCAAGATTTGAAAACCGCCAATGGACTTGCCAGAAGAATGGTAGGAAATTTTGGTATGGGTGAAGATCTCAAGTCTTTTTATAATGAAAACTTGGAGGGGTATAATAAATATTCGGAAGATACCAATAAACAATTCGACCAAGAATGTTTGGGGCTCATCAATCGTGCGTTTGATCATGCTGTTGAAATACTATCCAATAATCGGTTTATACTTGATCGGTTTGTAGATGTTTTGCTCAAACATACGAATATGGGTGCTTCACAAGTCAAAGATATCATCGAATTTGATTTGGATAATGAATTTCTAGCATAACCATTAGAAATGTAATTTTTTGTATATTATGTGAGTATGGTTGCAATTATATGTAAAATATGTATATAATGCTCACAAACATTCTTTATCTTTTCTACATCGGTATTCTCTTTTTTCTTCTAACACCCGGAGTTTTATTGAAATTGCCGCCAAACGGTGGAAAAATGACCGTTGCATTGGTCCACACACTTGTTTTTGTTCTTATTTATTATTTTTCGCATTCTTTTTTTTGGAAAATGACCAAGAAAATGGATAGATTTAGGAAATAAGATGTGATTTGTTACAGGTGTATCATGTATAATACACCTGTAATCCATTATTGTTGGCTAACGGTTGAAGCCTTAGGGTCTATCCTATTCAAGTATGAATTTGGCTATTTGCTAGTTAGATACGACAAAAAAACCATAGAAAAAAACGATCCAATTAGTATATCGAATGGACGACTCAGAATCGCATGTTTCCAGATTTTCCGCTCGATATTAGTCTCTTCCACGAATCCTTTCCCGTCTTTTCCGCATTTCGATTCGTCTTTTCGACATGAATCCGCAAAATCATATTTGATTTCGTCGGTCACAATATCCTTTTCTCCAAATTTTTCGCATCGACTAAAAGAAGATGTAAACCCACGACTATAAATAGCCGGCGTGTAATGGATACAATTTCTACAAGCAGGAATATTGATATTTCGTATTGTTTTTTCGCTGTTTGCCACAGCCGCTAATAATAAATAGGTGGATCTCATATATTTATTATTATTTGAATCTGTTTATCTTCTTTTTCCAAGATCATTTATGCAAGTCGGATCCGAGAACCGCGTTTACCATGTTCCAATACACCAACCTTTCTTAATTCAGCATTGGGGTCACGTAATGTTTCTTGGTAGCTTTCATAATCATATATATCATCCGTCCGACGATTGATCGCATAAGGTTTTCCGTCGAGTTCGATTTTTACTAGCGCAATTTTGGTTTCACCCACCTCTTCCACATCTTTTTCTTGTAAATCTTTTTCCAAAGCGGGATTGGACAAAAAGGCGTTGGAACGTACTTCTCCAAGATTATAACAGACCAAATGTTCATCCTTATTCGATTTGGAATATAATCGGCAATCCATCGCAGTTTCTTTCACGGCTTTGAGAATTTGGGAATTCACCTGATCTTTTATCAATGCGTTTTCGAAAAGCATTTGATCGGTGGTGATCGGACCCGCTAAATCGACTCTTTTTGCATATCTCGAAATCTTGGAATCATTCTCCTCGATATCTTTTGGAACATAGGGTTTCATTTTACTTACATCACGTAATCTCATCGTAATATGCGATTTGCCTTCATCTGTCTTTTGTTCTTTTGATAAAACCGACAAATATATAAATACCTGAACGGTGCGTAATTCTTCGGGTAAATCTTGGTGACTACAAATACGCCGGGCTCGGCCAATCACCTGATCAATGCGTACCATATGCCAATATGGCTCGATAATATGTACATAACGTGTATTTTTCAGATTGATGCCTTCTGCGCCCGATGCAGTAATCATTAGAACCTTGATTAAATTGCCAAGATGATTATTTTTAGCCCCCAAATCTTGGAACCGTGCACTAATGGAACTGGGAACATCCGCCCATTTTCCGTTGTAACAATTCAAAATAATCTGTTTCTCTTCATCAGTTTCTGTACCGGTGTATAACGCGAAGCGGGGTTTGTCTTCGTCTTCTGGTTTTATGTCGAGTTCCCATTCGCCATTCGATGTCCGACGTATTTTGAATTCCGCAAAACCATTGGCTTCCAAGACCAGCTTAAAAATAGCAATACCCTCCAATGAGCGGAAATTACTATATACCAAATGTAATCCTTCGTGGTCATCACTTTGAATGTTTTCCAAGATCTTCAAAAACTTGGGACTATAGGTTTGTAAACCATCGGCTGATAAAATATCGGCAGCATGTTGCCTTAGATATTTGAGTGCATACAAAATGCGTTTTCCATAATCCTTTTCTTCTGGATTTTTATCTTCTTCATCTTTTTCAGCTATTTCTGCTTCTTCTTTTTCTTCAGCTATTTCCGGCACTTTTGCTTCTTTTTCTTCGTTTTTTTCAATAATAGTCGGTTTTGCGGAAGATATCACCAATTTCTTCTTGGGACCCCCTCCTGTTTGTAAAGGTTCCTCGTCCGTTTCGTCAACATCTTCGTCGCCCCCATATTCGGTATCACTTTTTCTTGGACGACCCGGAGGATCAGGAAAGGCAAAATTACAACACATTCGCGATGCAATTCGATAAGTCGATGCGATCTTAAAAAGCGATTCATTATCCGCCGTTTGTAATGCACGGCGTTTACTTGTCTTATCCTCCGTTTTTCGTTCTTCATCGCGTATTTTTTGATAAATGCTAAATTGATAATCACTCATCTCGGCATGTACAATGTGATAAGAATCACCATTATCGTCTTGGACAATGTCAGGCATCAATGCAGAATCCGCACTGCGGAAATAAGACGTCAACCCCAAAACGCGTTTTTGGAACACCTTTTCATTTTTCATCTTTGTCGCACCGACCTCCACAAACATTTCGAAAAATGTCTTTGAATTATCTGGGAGCGCAACGTGGTTCGTAAGTTTGGGCCGATCTACTTTCAATCCATGATCTTTTAGAATCTTGGTGACCATTTTTACAAAGTCGGCATCATTTAGATTACCGGTTTCATCCAATTCGATCCCATCATAATCTTCTATCGGACCTCCACCCCAGCGTTTTTCATCCATGCCCGCACGCTCCATGTCTTCATCAATGTTTTTATATATTTCTTCGTCTTCTTCATCCAGAGTGACTTCTGTCCATTTTTTCGCCGTTTTGCGATTTTTCGAAATCTTGGACGATTTCGTTTTTCTCTTGGAAGACCCACCCCTTTTTTTAACAGGGTTCCTGTTTCGAGCCTTAAATTCGGCGAAATCGACATTGATAAATCCAAATGGATTTCGTGTAATGGTTAATTTATCCGCCCCAAATTCTACATAATCATAGGTTTTAAGTCCAGCTTCCTCAAACCATTTTAATATGCGCTCTTTCGTGGGCGTCGTCTTTGCACTCTCCGTTGTTTGTAAAGGAAATATCCATGTTTTGATGTTTCCACGCAGAATATTAAATAGAATGCCGATTTCATTTGGATAATTGATAATGGGCGTACCGGATAATAATACAATGCGTGTATTTACTGCGCTCTTCAGATATTCATATAATTTATAGGAAATCGAATTTTTATCCTTTATTTTGTTCACAATACGGCTCACAAAATTATGCGCTTCATCAATGATAACCGTGCAATGATCAAAGGGATTGATGGTACCATCTTTAGTAAGGCGATTCAATATAGATTGATTCAAGCCATTGTAATTGATATCGGTATATTTTGCGCGAATCATGGCATCCAATTGTTTATCGATGGCCTTTTGGTCATTTTCATCTAAATTTTGAAAATTCGCGGGCTTGGTCACATTGACCATCCATGCCCCATGATTTTTCTGGATGAATTCTTCGTTAAGAGACAGAGCGTTTGATAGCATGGGAATGAAATCTGGTCGCCCATCGACGGAAACAAATTCCCAGTGTTGATCCTTTCTATAAATCGGGTCACCGCAAAATTTCAACTGTTCAAAAAAATTGGCCTTTAAAGATGCTAAAGTCATGACAATGATAGGTCGTTTCGATTTCATCCCTTCGGCGATCGCAATCGATGTACAAGTTTTACCTGAGCCTAAACCATGATATAAGAGAAGACCGCGATAGGGTGAATATAAATTTAAATAATCACGCACAACTTTTTGGTGTGTCATTAATTTTACTGTGGCGGATTTGGATGAAGATGCCGGCTCACAGCTTCCGGCTTTATCAGATGCGATTTCGTCGGTATATTTCGAAAAAAGTTCGGCCATTTTTTTGAAGAACAGTTTGCGATTGTTTAAATAATAGGGGGCGGCATTCAAGATGACATTTTGTGGAGATGGTTTGGGTAATAAATCCGCTACAGATTTACCCTGTAATGTATACTTGGACAAATCGATTTCTTCGAAAACGGGGACGGGGACCTGTTTTTTGACTCTTGGTTTTCGAATGATTTTGATCGGTGCCTTTTTTTTATCTTCCTCTTCTTTTTTATCTTCCTCCTCTTCTTCCTCTTTTTCGACAATGGGTGATAATTTCGTATCATCTACAAACGGTTCGGGCATTTGAGAGGGCAATGTTTCACGAGACACAGAAAAAAGACCCCGTTCTGCGAAACGTTTTAATATAAGCTCGCGATCGACATGACTTGTTTTGCGTTTATCGATAATTTTTAAAGGTTTTTTGTCATCCTCTTCCTCTTCTGTTTCCTTCACATTAACCTCTTCCTCTTCATCGCGTTTCTTATTGCTACAGATTGAAAGATGGATACCCTTTTCTTGTATTTTATTCGGGATGGGTTTAACTTTTAATTCATCTAAACGTAATTGAATAAACGACATGTGAATCTATTATTACTCTACTATAATAGTATATATTTATACTAAATATTTACCTTAGTATCAAGTACAAACCATGCGCATTTTTGCAGATATAGGCGCAGGGGGTTTATTTTGCGACGGTAATCTATTCGCATTATTCACGCGACAAATAATTCCCTCCTTTACATTGTTAAAAATTTTATTATTTGGACCCGGAACGTCGTTTACGCCAATAAACTGTTCGAATATTAATGTTTTGTTAGTCAATAATTCGTCCACGATTTTTTTTACACCGGGCCATACACCATAATCGTCAAGAACAATATATTTCAAATCTTTGAAACGAATTATTGAATTCATAATATCACTTTTGCAACCATTATAGCTGTGATCTGCATCAATAAATACGACGTCTACATTGGTTGGAAGTTTGTCCCAGTTTTCTTTATATATATCCAAATTTATATAGTCAATGTTGTGAATATCTTTATTATAACATTTATTAAAATTAGTCCATTCAATACTGTTATCTACAGCATATACATGTGAAAATATTTTAGATAATATTCTTGTTGAATAACCCTTATGAGAACCTATTTCTGCTATTTTAAAACCGGACATATCTTTAAAAAAATTAGCAATGTCGACCCTCATTTTATCAGAACAGGTCCAAACATCTTCATTTATATCAATGCTATTGTTAAATTTAACAATATTACAGCTTTTATCATAATATATGGCTGTAGTTGTTTTAACACAATTAAAATATAAATCTTCTAGCTTAATATTGATATTGTCAATGAATGGTCGAATTTTTCCGTCCCAATTTTTTCCAGTTTCGCCCAAATGAAAATATAATAAATTATCCAGATTACAAAATAAATCAAAATTGTCATGTCCAAAATAATAATCGCCGTATCCAGCATTGTTACACGTGGTTCGATGATAACAATGTTTTTTATATAATTGAAAACACCCCATTATTGATGGAGGTGTACCATTCATGCATAAAATATTATTATATGCAAAATTTATATTTTCCACCAAATTGGACATTTCGTTTTTATTCAATAATTCAGAAGTCTTAATCACATTTACTCTATATGCACCATATATACAATTTGAATCCAAATTTACATTTTTTAAAGTTTCAATGAAATTGTTAGGCAATAAAATATCTGAATCAATTATTAGATACCAACTGTTGGGATAACAATTATATATAATTTTTTGTGCATAATTTAAAGCGCCATATTTATCAAACGTTTTATTATTATTTTTAAAATTATAAAATAATACAGTTACATTATCAATTTTTTTACAAAATTCGACCGTTTGTATATCGTCTATTTGTGTTATTATATAAATTTGTTCAAAATGTAAATAATTTAATGGCAACATGAACTGTAAAGTATCCAAATAATTATAAGATACACATAATCCAATCAACGACAATGAATTATTTTTTTTAGGCGGTATTTTTACATCATAAAGTTTGATCCCATTTTTAAAATTTGTTTTATTCATATTATGTAAAAATGTAGACATTTTTGTTATTTTGTGTTGATATATGCCAGGATGGCCCGGAAAATGGTGAATTATTTTATTGCCATGAATATTATCATCATTATTAACAACAAGCGATTTCAACGTTTTGTTATCATATAAATGATTTCTAAATGCATTATATACAATATAAGGTTGGTCGTAAAAACTACAAAAATGGGGTCTTTTAATAATATCTTGATTTATATCATTGAATAATTGTTTTATCTTTTCGCAATTATTAAACAATAAAATTCCACTGGTAAAAGCGGTTTTGTCATCATAATTATTTATTTCATCGCCAAATAAGGTTTTCCCCCAAAAATCAAGGGGATGTCCAATTTCTCCTTCTTCTAAAACATATAAAATATCATATTTTACAACGTCGAAAACCCTGTTAATATCACCTTTCACTAAAATATCTGTGTCTAAATAAAGTATTTTATTATATTTTTTAATCGATTGTAAATGGAATAAATCCAGTCTTGCCTTACATGCCGTGTCAACGCTGTTATATGTATCATTGATCTCAAACCGAATTTTTTCACTAAACAATATGTTGTTTTTAATCATCTTCATAAATTGCGTAGATGTGTAAATTAATATTTCTGTATTATCATCAAGTTTTCCATAAATAATAATACTTTCTAAAAATAATAAAAACATATCAACATATTTTTGTTGATTAAATATACAAACAAAAATACAATTCATAATATTATAGCATAATATTATTATTTGTAGGGATATAGCGTAGTGGTAAGTAGAAGTTACCTAAAAATATCATTCTGTAAATAAAAATAATTAATATTTTTATTTACATATATGCAGTCAGAAAACTATACATCAAACTTATTTTATTTCTAGGTAACTTCTGCCGTATAATTGGTATAACTATGACAAACGAGTTTGTTTCTCAAAAATCGCGCAAAACTCGAATCGCTTCGTCGCATGCGATTTGTTCCGCCTTCTTTTTATTTTTATGTGAACCCAGCCCGAGAAGAATAAACACCTTTCCATGTTTCGACATATAATGATGTAAATAATAATTGGTGGTCTAATTAGTGGTAAGTAGAACCTACCCTATTTTAAGTTATTTCAATAAATAAAATAATTATTGAAATAACTACAACTCATTTATCGTAACAAGATTATACCATTTTATAAAAAGGTAGATTCTACTTACCGTTAAGTTTAAAGATAATAAAATAAATACTTTAGTATATTAAGTTATAATGAATATAAAATTATTTGTGTGTTTTCATAAAAAAATATTTTCTGACTGTTATAAAATAAGTCAAATAGAAAAAGAAAAATACTTAACGTTTTATGGCGTTAAGGATAAAGATTTAGGAATAAATAATGTAATTTATGAATATAATCTTATAGACTATAATCCTATATTACAACAAAAAAAATATAATGAAGCAAGTTGTATATATCATGTTTATAAAAACAAGTTATATAATAATTATGATTATATTGGATTTTGTCAGTATGATATGATTTTTTTAGAAAATTTTTTTAAAAATATTGAATATAAAATTTTAAATAATAGTAATACTATATTCTATTTAGATTTTTTTACATGGCAATTTTTGGGTGGTCAAACAACAATCATTAAAGACTATTATAATATTCCGTCAGGATTAAACAGCTATAATAACTTTTTTAATAAGAATTATACGACTGAAGATTTAATAACAAATAGAATGATTATTTGTAATACCTTTTTAATTCCTAAAAAGATGTATGAAAAAATGATGTCTTGGTTGATTATTTATTTTAAAGATGATATAAATGATATATATATATCTGATGACGGGTATAATTTTAATCCAGGTCATATGTTAGAAGCATTAACCGGTATGTTCTTATCATTAGAAATAAACGAAGGAGCGGTATATGAAAAACTAGATTTATCGCACAATCACTATTATAAGATTTAAAAAATTATTATATTAGGCAATTTTTGACTTCTAATGAAATTGGTATTTTAAGTGAGAAAAGGTGTAAATCAATGGGAAAGTTCCGACTCATTATTCATCACACTTGCGCCGATTGAAATTTTTTTGATATAAATGTGTACTCAAAAATCGCGCAAAACTCGAATCGCTTCGTCACATGCATTTTGTTCCGCCTTCTTTTTATTTTTATGTGAACCCAGCCCGAGAAGAATAAACACCTTTCCGTGTTTCGACATATAATGATGTATTTCATCAAAATTACGAAATTGTGATACGGGTAGAGCACTAACATGTGAAACTGAATGAATCGGTTGACCAAGACATAGGTATACGCCGGTTTTATATCCTACATCGTCGGATTCACCGTTTGAATGATTCGGCAATTCCAAATAATCGGGCGTCACCTTAAATTCCTTTTGGATACGAACCTGTAGCAAATTTTTATAATTGTCGTCATTTGTGATCAAATTAATCCAATCAACGTGTCGTTCAAATACATTTTCAACGAAAATCTGTACCATTTGAAATCCAGGCCCTGTAAGAAATACATTTTGAAACCATCCATGTTCATCATTTATAGATATTTTGTTGAAGTCCAAGAACATGGCACCCAAGAATGCCTCAAATAGACATCCCAATTTTTTCAAATTGGTGCGAATTTGTTTTTGTTCGGCATGTTTGGATAAAACAACCCATTTAGCCAAACCCATTTCCAGTGCAATTTTGCCAATCGCCTCGTTTTTAACCAGTGCGATTTTTTTAGCCGTCATAAATCCCTCATTTTCTTTTGGGAAACGACGATAGAGAATATATTTAGTAATACATTCCAAGACCCCATCTCCGATAAATTCTAATCGTTCATTTGATTTAGTGAAAAGTCCTAGACAATCCTCCGGTTTAGGAACAATGACAATATTGTTTTGTTTGTTTTCTAGTGCAGGACGTTTAATATAGGATTGATGAATAAATGCACGCTTATAGAGTTGATAATTGTGAATCGGAGCATTGATTCCATATATTTTCAATATTTCTTGAATCTCATCCACTGTAATGAGTTTATTTAGCGGATTGTAGGGATCGAAAATGAGCGTTTCTACACCCTGTGTATTTTTTTCAATATGAATGTCATCGTCAATGGACGAGGATTTTATCCCTTTTTTTTCCGAATTATCTGCATATTTTTTAGATAATTCGGAAAAGTGTCTCGATTTCATTTCGATACAATACAATCTATTGGTTTCATAAAATAACATGCATAATGTTTATATCAATTTTATAACTCGTTTGGTAAAAAAATATGTACATACTATATATATAAAATACAAACATGGTGCTTATGAATGCAGGTCGTCGTGCGCGTTATACAGACAGCTTAATTAATCAGAATCAGGGCGGTGGAGATAAGAAGGCGGGACTAGTCCCCACAGCCGATGCCCCCTATATGCGTGGTTATTACATTAAAAATCACCAATCTGTCAACACATTTACTCCCTTCGAACGCGGTCTCCAATTTACCGTGAACCCTAGTGTTTGTGTATCTAGAGGTGTTGGCAGTACTCTTACCCCCCTCCCTTATTTTAGATGCAGTACCATGCCTAGCGTTGCCATAAATAAACCCAACTAACGTTTTGACCATTTATTCTTTGTGTAAATGATATAATAATAACAATCGGGTGTTATTATTCTAATAAAATGAAAATTGTCTTGGATGAACGGGAGCGACATTTGCATGAAAAACTTTTGTCGAGTAACCCTCCATTTCTATCAACGGCAGTGCTCCCATTAGGTGACGTTTCCGTCCAAACAGATTTAGGAAAAGAAATTGTTTTGATTGAACGAAAAACATTTGCCGATTTATTAGCGAGCATTAAAGATGGCCGGTATAATGAACAATCTTATCGGTTACAACATTCGAGTGGAATCCCGTCACATAATATTATTTATGTCATTGAAGGGATTATGTCACAATTATCTCCGTCGGAAAAGAAACTTGTCTATTCTTCGATGACATCGTTGAATCTCTTTAAAGGATTCAGTGTCATGCGAACATCCAGTGTACAAGAAACGGCGGATTGGTTATTAGCATTGGTTGATAAGCTAGGTCGAGATATCGATAAGGGTAAACAGATATGGGCGCCATATGTAGGTAATCCGGATGAGAATATATTGACGCCGATCGATTATTGTTCCGTCGTCAAAAAGGTAAAACGTGAAAATATTACGCCTGAAAATATATGTGAAATCATTTTATGTCAGATACCTGGCATTAGTTCGGTGACGGCTGCAGCAATCACACAAAAATTCCCGACGTTGATTGATTTGATATGTGGATTACAAAATGATCCCACATGTTTGGATGATCTTACAACATCCGCCACTCTTGGACAGAAGTCGCGTAAAATCAACAAAACAGCCGTGCAAAATATTAAGACCTATTTGTTATATGACGGTGGATCTACGTCGTGAGTTCTTTAATTGCGACTTGTAAATCGGTATTATAGAGAAATTTATGAAAAAAATGTTTCTCCCAATAATCGGCAGCATCAATGGTTATACCATTCATATCAAAAATCATTTTCGTACATTCAATGATATTCTTTCGCATTGTGTTTGACATATCTATATGCTTATTCCTTATGTTTTGCTTGTTAAATTCACCATTTTTAATTTTTTGTATACAAACATTTACGGCTTCGGTGACAGCGTCTTGGTCTGGTTCTACAATAATCGAATTATCAAATGAGTACCAAGTATCACGACCCCCTCTAGATAATGTAGAGACAACGGGTAAACCCGCTAACAAATATTCACTCGACGAATAACATGCGCCCTCTGCATCGCTAAAAATTCCAGCACAATAGGATTGATTGTATATTTTATTTACATGGTCGGCTGAAATTCTAGTTTCATTCATAAATTTACATGTCAATTTGGAATAATCATATTGTTCGTTTCCATATGTGGCACCTCTAATATATGCAAGATTATTCACCTTTTCTGCTAAAAACGGCCTTTTCCATAATTCTGGTCGACAATTCATAACCATATCATATTCAGGATCCTCGTCTTTTAAATTAAAAATGGTAGAATCCAAGAAACAATTATGATTAGCCAAAATCGCATGAAATCCGTATTCATAACTCCAAAGAATTCCATCTAGATTAGGAGAAAGAAAAATTATATTTTTTTTATTATATGTTTCGTTCGTCGTATAAATGACTTTAGCGCTAAATTCATATAACCATTTATGAAAATGACATGGCCATGTTATGAGAGTGTATATATTGTTATTCAACAAATGTAAAATTTTCCAATTGCTTTCAAGACTTTCTAAATGGATTAGTTTTATCTTTTCATCACTATAATATTTTACACCTTTTTTCATTTCAAACGCCGATTTTCACAGCAAAAAATAATAAAAAGTGTAAAATCAATAGTAGGAATTTCACCTACGATGGTCTTACTTTTTCCTCTTCTTTTTTTGTATTTG
>Ga0114959_10001133_pt1 | contig 23998 bp, 47 predicted proteins | sample C_130625_EF_Meta_FD_87317 | JGI IMG/M metagenome (GOLD analysis project Ga0114959, IMG submission 87317) | Freshwater microbial communities from Lake Croche, Canada to study carbon cycling - C_130625_EF_MetaG | ecosystem: Environmental > Aquatic > Freshwater > Lake | place: Lake Croche, Canada... | reverse complement strand
TTTAACTTATTTGGAGAATCAGAGAAAAAATGTGGTCATGGTTTGCAATGGTGTAAAATTATGGTACAATTAGGACTTGAAGCAAACAAATATCACTCAATGACATTATGACAATCACTAAATTTTTTGAAACCTTTGGTACTATATGCGGAATCGTTGGCGCTTTTTTGGTTGCCACTAAATTAGGACAATATGGTTACCCGTTTTTCTTTTTGTCATCAATTTGTTTGCTGATTTCAGCAATTCGTTTGAAACAAAAGAATTACATTGCACTGCAAGGTGTATTCTTTTTGGCTAATGTTATAGGACTTGTAAATTATGTTTAAAATTCTTTTTGGCTTTTTGTGGCATTTTGTTAGCAGACCTGATAAGATTCTGTTAACAATGGTATTACCTTTGCTGATGATCTTAACACTAGATATTTCAGAAAATCTAGAAAATTATCGTGATTTTATGCTTGACCGATAATTGTATATTTTTGTTTTCAACAAAAATTGAAAACAAAAGTATTACTGGGTGCGCCAAAATTATATCATATAATTTTGGGGTGTGTCAAGCTTTTTCGAATAACATATTTTTTGTGTGTGTTTAAAAAACAACACCACAATTTTATTTTTTCTGCTATAATAAATTTTTAAACAGGAAAGCAGAGAAAATGCAAAAGATAACTAAAGTTTCAATTTATGACATGGATGGTACTATTGTGGATTCACTTCACAGATATAGAACTATTGTTTCTGAAATGGGCGAGAGAATAGACCTAGAATATTGGAGAGAAAACGAATATCGGGCTTTTGACGATACTTTACTACCTTTGGCTTACCAATATCAAGAAGATTTGCAAAATCCTAATACTTTTGTAGTTATTGCAACTGCTAGGGTACTACATTCGCCTGACTATGCCTTTATTTTTGAAAAATTAGGCGAGCCTGACTATATCGTTTCTAGAAACGAAGGTTCTAATATTTCAGGTTCAATTTTGAAAATAAATGGTTTACAAAGGTTATTTTCTATTATAAAATTTGAAACCGAAGATATTACTTTTTACGAAGATAATATTCACTACTTAAAAGCCGTTTGTGATCGTTTTAATATAAAAGGTGTATATGTTCCAAGCAAACAGGGACATTAAATAATAACCCCTCACTTGCAGGGGTTATTATATTCTGTTATAATTTAATCTTTCAAACACGGAAACAATCATGGCTAAAAAACAATTTTTTGCAATTTTAGATACTGAAACAACTATTGCCGATACTGTGGCGGATTTTGCTATTATTATTGTTGATCGTAATGGTTTGGTTCACAATCAATGCGCTGTTATGGTAAAAAATCATTACAATGACTTAGAATTATTCCATGATAAAAATGCAAACGATATTTGGGGTTATGAGGGTTTAAGCAAACGAAAGTTACAATATGCCAAAATGGTTGAAAACGGAAGTCGCATGATTGCGTCTGTTTCTGCAATAAATAGTTGGATTGACAAGGCAATCGGCAAATATAACCCTAGTTTGACTGCCTACAATTTAGCCTTTGATTTGTCAAAATGTGAAAACACAGGTATTAATTTGCACGGCTTTACTAGTAAATTTTGTTTATGGCAAGCTGCTGTTGGTAACATCTGCAACAAAAAGGCTTACAAGCAATTTTGTGTTGAAAACCATTTGTTTAATAAACCCACAAACAAGGGTAACATGACAATGAAAACTAATGCGGAAGTTGTATGCGGTTTTATTAATAATAATTTATTAACTGAGCCACACACTGCGCTAGAAGATGCACGAGATTTTGAATTGCCAATTTTGACAAATATTGTCAAAAAGAAAAATTGGCAACAAAAAATCAAGGCTTATAACTGGACTGATTTTCAAGTAAAAGATCACTTTGTTGCAAAATAATATGTACTATATAATAATTATTATATTAAATGTGATAATATTTGCCATTATGATATGGCAATTATTCTTTTTTAATTCATTTTATAAATTTTTAGTTAAATACTTTTAACCCCAAAAAGTAATACTTTGGTTTGCGGTTTCATTTTGCAAACAAAAGTATTACTTTTGCTGCGCCAAAATTATAGCATATAATTTTGGTGTGTGTCAAGTATTTTCGAATAACATATTTTTTGTGTGTGTTTAAAAAACAACGCTATATAAAAAAATTTTGTGCTATAATTTAATTTTTAAGGGAAGCAGAAATGAAAATCAAATGGGCTGATGTAATACTTTTTTGTAACATGATTCAGGATGAATTTAAACTAAAGTATACTCCTGAAATCATAATCAAGAAACAAATTACTTACTTTGGCTGTGATGTTTATGGTATGTATCAGGGCTTTTTTAAAACAAAAGGTTTAAAACACAAAATTTGGTTAGACGAAGGTATGATAGAAAATAAACTACAACTTTTTGCTACCATAGCACATGAGTATGTCCATGCATGGCAAACTGAAAATGACTTAAATTTGTCACATGGCAAGAAAAATCAATTCACAGACTGGGATGAATACTTTCAGTCTACATATAGCATTAACTTGATAGGAATGAATACAAAATGATTACAATCGAAACAATGGGATGGATTGGAAGCATACTTTTTGCTGTATGCGGACTGCCACAGGCAATCGAAAGTATTAAAGACGGAAATTCCGATGGTTTAACATGGACTTTTTTAATACTTTGGTTTCTAGGTGAAATTTTTACTTTGCCTTATATTATTAATACTGGCGAATTACCACTTTTGTTTAACTATTCCCTAAATTTCTGCTTTGTTGTAATTATTTTGTATTACAAAATGTACCCAAGACGCTAGAAACAAAAGGTAACACTCTGCAAACAAAATGAATACTTTTGTTTGCAGAGTTGGCGCCAAAATTATAACATATAATTTTGGTGCGTGTCAAGCATTTTCTAATAACATATTTTTTGTGTGTGTTTAAAAAACAACACCACAATTTTATTTTTTATGATATAATTTAATTTTTAAAGCAGACAAAGAAAAATTATTAATAACCCCACAAAAAATAGGGTATTGACAAAATCTCAAAATCTGCTATAATTTTATTTTTAACACAAACTGAAAAGGAAAATCATCATGACTACTAAAGTTGTAAACTACACTGCCGAGCAAACTGCTAAAATTGTCGCAGACTACAAGGCTGGCGTGTCAGTCGAAAGTATTGCTCAAAATTTGGGCAAATCTGTGCGAAGCATTGTCGCAAAACTGTCACGGGAAGGTGTGTATCAGAAAAAAGTTCGCACTACTAAAACAGGCGAAATGGTAGTAAAAAAGGATGCACACGCTGATGCTATTGGTGCAATTTTGGGCTTGCCCGAAAATGACATAGAAAGTCTTACAAAAGCCAACAAATCGGCTTTGGCTAAAATTTTTAACGCATTGGCAAATTCAAAGCCAATTTAAAATAAAATGCCATCATATAATATTTAATATCCGATTACATAATCGGGAATCGGGGTTAAAATCCCCGTGGCATTTTTAATCGGGCAATATGCCCGATTTTTTTCGCTTAATAACCCTACTCGCAGTAGGGTTATGTGCGCCAAAATTATATCATATAATTTTGGTGTGTGTCAAGCTTTTTCGAATAACATATTTTTTGTGTGTGTTTAAAAAACAACACCACTTGGCACAATTCTTGCGCCACGCGGGCTGGCACGATTCTTGCTAATAGCAATTTCCATGCCTAATCTCACTACTACTTTTGTGCTACACCACTACTACTTTTGTACTATATGATTGCAGGCAAAAATAACACTAATACTTTTTTCTTACTGCCTGTTAAAATTTGAGAACTTTTTTCTTACCTGCCGCACAAAAAGTAAACCAAAAGTACCTATTAAGCGCGCAAGCCTGCGGCGCCATAGTGGTCAACCTAAATTTTTTGAGTGTGGCGCGCCCATTATACAGTGGCCAAGCAAACTTGTCAAGTGTATTTTCAACACAATTAGCACAACACTCAAAAAAACTCACTTGTCCAAAATTTCAAAAAGTTTTATAATTTCTTTATGAAATCAGGAAGGGGTCACACATGACAGACAGCGAATTTTTTGCCTTGGTTCAGGAGCAATGGTTTTGGGAAGTACAGGAAACAGAACTATCCAAAAAAGTTGCCCTTACCCAAGTACACAATGAAATTTTTGATCTTGAAGATGTTCCCTTTTGAGTAGTATAATATTTCTTTAAACAGCGCAGAAACCAATTGAAAGGACATATGATGACTGCAACTAACACAAACTACACACCCGAGATGACCATGGAAGTTGTTGCCAGCTACAAAGCTGGTGACACTGTGGAAATGATCGCGGAACGCACAGGTAAAAGTGTGCGAAGCATTGTTGCCAAGCTGTCACGCGAAGGCGTGTACGTGGCAAAAAGCAAAGCCAAAGGCGTTGCTGCTCCCCGCAAGGCTGAGCTGATTACCGAGATTGCTACCGCAATCGGTACTAGCGAGGAATTGATCGAGTCGCTTGAAAAAGCTACCCGCGAAGCCTTGGAACTGATCGCAAAGGCTGTTAAAGCCTGATCGGTTTAGGGTCAGAAAATTCTATCTTGAAGTTCTGACCCTTTTATTGTATAATATTTATATAAACAGTCGGGAAGGGCTTAATGAATTGGCATGAAAGTGCCGCCCGTTTGTCATCGATCTCTTTGTCTACCAACCAGTCACTGTATGTCGACACACCTGCGAAGCTAGATCAATATGGCAACGATTGTTTATTTTCTCTTGATTTTAGTCAGTTGATCGTGTTATAATATTATATAATTTAGTGAGTTGCTAGTTAACAAGAGCACTAGCGTAAAGCGTCTGAAATCATAAGCGCTTCTCTTAGATTGGGTGGAAAGCGGTCTTCAGCGCGATTGCGCTTTTGATGATACTTCCTTAATTGTGGTAAATATCCGAACCACAGCCCTTAGCCTCCATATATTAGTGACAACATTAATATATGGGTGTTATGAGTGCCACGCACATGATTTGGCTTAACAACTTAATTGCAACCGAAATCTCTAGTTGCAGCCCTCCATTTTGCTGGGTTCGTCTATCGGTTAGGACGCTGCCCTTTCAAGGCGGAAAGACGAGTTCGATTCTCGTACCCAGTACCAAACTTTTGTAGATTAGGAATTTTTTGGAGTCTATAAAATTTTGGTAGTCTGTTTTTAGTTTAGTGTTATCAGGGTATCGCTACAAGACGTTGTAGCTACGCGACAGTAAGCGTGCGAGCAACACTGTCTGATATAACCGCCATTCGCTTGTCAGTGCTAGCTACATTTTTGACAAATAGGCACGATAATGCTAAACTAAAAATAGAAGCAATCAACTTGCTTGGGTTGTGGAACCCGAAACGTTGAGGAGTTTTTGTGCGATTTGAACATCCTTAAACTAAATCACATAGCTTGACACAGCTTTACCATGTTAGTTTTAACTGTGTTCTTAGAACAGTTCGTTAATGCAAGGCTATCGATAACGGTCTGCCAGTGGCGTGTTGTGCCCCTAGCTATAGGTTAATTAGTTCCACAGTGAAAGAACACTCTAAAAATACAGCCATCATCTAAGCAAAGAGCCACGGCAGTGGTAATGTGAGTAACCAATCTCACTGGCGCACTTAGCAAAACCCCCTGCAAGGATTTACAGTCCTTGGCTTCGACCCTAGGTTGTAGCGTATGTAGACCATAGGCGGTTTGGCATTAGGTAGTCGTCAGGCTTTAAATCTCAACCTTACATGGTAGCAGAGCCTTAAAAAACTTGATCAGTTTCAAAAGCCACCCAGCCACAAGCTCGGTGGCTTTTGTTTTGCCTGAAATAAGCCACTTATAAAATTTTGCACGTGGCTGCGCCATTTTACTAGTGCCAAACTGATTTGTCAAGTGAATTTTCTTTGAAGTCTGACCCTAAGCCGCAACAAGTGTACATATCACACACGTTTCACAATTTTGTGTCGAAATTTCACCAAAATTAAAGCACGAAAAAAAGCCCACCTATTATCAAATAAGTGGGCAATTGGTCAAATTAAGTTGGATTAACTCAGTTTAGGGTCAGATTTGTTGACTAAATTTCGTTCAATCATGAGTAGCACCTGCTTGTTGACCTTTTCTAGTGATTCTAGGAGCTCAAGGTTGCAGTTGAGCAGTTGTGCAATGCGTTCAATGTGCTCGGACTTTTTCACAGGCACCTCACCACGTTTGTTCAAGTACTGCTTTTTTTGGTACACACCCAAACTTGAGAGCTTGGCGATTATGCTACGCTCTGGCACCTCGAGCTGTTGTGCAAGCTCTAAGACGGTCGCTCCCGCTTCATAGTCTTCTACTAATTTTTTGGTTGATTCTGGAGTATATTTCATGCTTATACGTTCCAAGGTAATTCATTGCTAGTATCTTCTACTTTAAGTTTTTTTGTGATTGTGGGTTTCATGTTAAAAATATCCTCTGTGATTAGTGGTGTAGGCATTTGATCCCAATTATAGGGATTTAAAACCATACTGTTTGTGCGATTACTAGGATGTGCACACCAAATTTGAGTTAACATTACTTGAGCTAAATCAGGTACTTCTTCTAGAACTGTACCCTTAGTAGACCACAATTTGTGTGTGGTCATTGGATTTCGTTTAGAACCTTCTTTTTCTCCTGACATAATAGTCAATCCTTGATTACGTGCAGCTAATAGCTCTTCTCTGGTAAATTCTTGGCGTTCTAGTGTCATTGCATCGCACAATGATTTATTTACTACCCACCTTAAGGTAGTTTTATCCCACTTGGAGTATGGAATACTTTTATATAGCTTAAAAGCATAGGGTATAAGGGGAACTAGTGAGCAATATGGCTTGCTTTCTCCCTTATACTGTGTAGATAAATACGCACTACGGGCATCTAACATTAAAAATTGATATAAACCTCTGTCCCATTCGTTGCTAAAATCAAAAATATGATTTAACATTTTTCGACCATCAATCTGACCCTCAGCTGTACAAACCTCAGCTAAAATCAGGTGTTTTTGCTGTAACCAAACTATAATCTGTGGCATTAGTGCGACTAGCACAGGTTTTAACCTGTACTTGGGAATCCATGTATCTTTGATGATTTCTTGAGTGACCTTTCGCCTGATTGCGGAAGCTTCTTCAGCGCTTAGCTGTTGCTGAGAAAATTGATCGGCAAAACTCGTTTCACTAGGAGCTTCCGAACTATTGCTGTAGTGTTGTTCTGCTTGCTCAACTTGCTGAAGGAACTTGCTCTCTAGATTCATTTCCTGCAATCGGATTTGCTCTTCTACAGCAAGCTCTACGCTTTGGTAGAGCTCTCGAAATGGTGTCTGATGTAACTGTTTTATATTAATTTTTTGTGTTAAAAAACTCATTTGGTATATACCTTGAATTGACCCTAAATTGCGGAAATCCGACTAGAGCAGGGTTACGCTAGAGTGGGACAGCTTGACCAGCCCTCTTCAGTTTAGGGTCGGGCAAAGCGAGAAAGTGCGTAGAAAACTCCAATTTACTTTAGATTACAAAAAACAAAAAAACATAGTAGTAGCCCTTTGCAACATTGTTATCAATTGTGGGAAATTTATGCATTTAACAACATTGCTCTCTGTAGCTACCTACGACGGGTACGGAGTCCCTTACGAAGTTCGCTCAGAGAGCTATTGTTAAATTAAATTTCTTTGGTTATCTGTTATAACTTTTTATATATTATAACACACGTTTTTGTATTTTGCAAGATGTATTTTTATCAATGCTCTAGATACTAGGATTGCTTTTTGCAAAAAAGTCGATTTTGTGGAATTGTTGCTGTGCGGCCAAGCTGTATTGCAGGAGTGTTAGGATTCCAAACAGCTGCAACCAGGTCAGTGGAAAACCACCCCAGTAGACTAGCAGCATCCAAGCTGGGTTTGTTAGCAGCAGGGCTATTACGATAAGCGTTAGCGCATAACGGACCAGCATGCAGGGTTTACATGGTAACATATTCAGGGACTCCATTTACAAAGTTGATTTGGGTAATACGGCGACCACCAATAGTGCTGCCTAGGCCAATGCTTAGTTGTCCTGAGTAGTTGACTACCTGACAGTTGGTGGTGTCGTTGGTGACAAGCTTGCCGCCTTTGACTACAGTGCTTAACACTGGTTGACCTTGTAGTTGCCAGTGGTTGGGTGTGACCTCTACAAATTCGTAGTTTTCACCTTGACGATTTTTCATGTGTGGGTTCCTTGGGTTCGTGAAATTTTGAGTTGACCTTGCGGTTGATACGTGCTATACTGGTACAAAAATTTTGGAGACAGCATGGCATATGGATTACAGATAAATGGTTTTGACTTTACCTATGGCGTTTATTCAGTTATACAAAAAGGCACACTATATTACACAGTTATAGTAGACAAAGCAAATCATCCAGATATTAGGGAATGGCGTACTGTTTTTGTGCCACTAGGAATTCGTGATATTAGCAAAAACGAACTCAGACCCACAGTTGTAGAAATCAATAACACCATTGTAATGACACCTCCTGCAAGTGGCGTAGAACACTTGTACTTTGTTTTAGGAAGATAGTATGGCAACACAAAGATGGGGCATTAAAACCCTGGATGATAATGGATATGTTAACCTGCACTCGGACTATAGTTCAGTTGTGTATGTGGGTGAAATGGCTCAAAGCACTGACCCAGTAAAACCCAACTACTTGGGAGATTATGCCATTGGCATACCTGAGAGCGTTAAAAACTCAAATTATCACATGGGTTATCTTATACAGTACTTGATAACTGGCATAAGCACTGATTTTTTGGTGCCCTTTTACAAACCTAATTTTAGCCTGCAACAAATTTCCATACTAGACGTAGTTAGAAAGGACAACACAACCTGGGCAGTTAACTTACTCTATAGCGGTGATATAGGCGCAGTACCCAGAGTATTTGCATTTGCTCCACTAAATGCACTGCCAATACCTGCTGCTGTAGCAGGTGAAACTGGACTACGTGTTTATGATCAGCAAGGTGGTTTAGTGTTTACTACTACCAAAAAACCACTACGAGTTGATGATGTGTTACAAATACTACACCCCAGTTCAATTAAAACCAATGGTCGTGGCGGTTGTGGTGACGATCACGGGTGTCATGTTGATTTTACACCAAACCTGAGTTCAGACTATACTGGCACAGTAACAAATACAAGCACTAAAATATATCACATTGTACCTAGTGCATATGGTGGTTTAGCCTATAGTAATAGTGGGAGCGGCACTAGAAGTTGTGGTTTTGCTGGCTGGGGTGAGCGTGAGTATGCTTGGGCATATCAAAGTTGGGCAAGTTATCGAGGTACATTGGGTCATGAGTTTGGTACACAAAAACATAAATCAGATTGGTACGGTGACTTTGCTGGAGCATATCATAGGTACCAAGAAGGTGATTGTGGAATTGGTGGTATTTTAGGTGCAATTTTAGGTGGGCTTTTAGCTGTGTTTACATTTGGTGCTAGTTTAGCACTTTTTGTAGGCGGAGCTTTAGTTGGCTGGGCAATAAGTGGAGTACCAAATGCTCCAGCATTAAAAGCATATCAAGCAGACCAAACGTTTGATACAAACAACCCAAGTAACTTAATTATTACTGATTTAAACTATTATACTAGCGAAGGTATTACTCAGCTACCACTAAGTTTTTACAATTTAATTGCTACAACCACCAGTGTAACTGAGGGCACTTCCATAACATTTGATGTAAGTGGATTTAATATTGTTAGTGGCACATACTACTGGACTATTAACAACATTGGTACCGTTAATGCAGACTTTGTTAATGCTTCAGGATTTTTTAATATTTCAGGAAACAAGGGATCATTTGCCGTTAATATCTTACAAGATAACCTTAATGAAAGTGACGAATACTTTACAGTAGAAATTCGCAGAGATAGTATTAATGGCCCAATTTTAAAAACTAGTTCAAATGTTAAAATACCTGCAAACGGTTGGATTATAACTCCTGCGGCTACAAAAATATATGAAGGTTTAACTGCAATAGTTAATGTAGATGTAGTTAATTTGGGTAGTATTAGTGGTACATACTACTGGAAAATTGAGCATATTAGTACAGCTCATTCAGACTTTACCAATAATTCAGGTACTGTTGTTATTGCAAACAGTAAAGGTAGTTTTACAATAAGTCCTATACAAGATTTTGCTAAAGAAACAGATGAAACATTTACAATATCTATTCGTAGTGGTAGTATTACTGGCCCAGTTATAACAACCAGTGATACAATTACACTTGGTGGATTCGGAGGCGATAGTTATAAATTTGCAGTATCAACAGGCAGGGCTGATGCTCAATTTTTTTATTCAGGTGGAACAACAGAATGGATACAAGAAAATATATATAATACTAATAATGGTCAAAGTTATGATAATGTTACTATTTATTATAATGGCTATGTTGGTAACTATCAAGGTGTTCCGTATAATACAACTTCACTTAATAATGGTAAAGATAATACCTATTTTCGAGGATTCCAAATGGGTGTATATACCCAAGGTGAGATAGCACCTGGTGTACTTAGAGGACTTAGTAGTTGGTCAATAGTTAGAAGTGGTGGATAATAATTAACAAGGAATTAAAGTGACAATTAAAACAGAATTTATAGTAGACTTAATAAAAAAATATGATAATTATGCAGGATTTGAAAATGTTATTGCATACATTGAAGCCCGTTGGAAAATAACAGATTCAATGTATCCAAATGGCGCTGCTTATCACGTATTTAGGTGTAAACTAGATTTAACTAATTTACAACCAGATACATATAAACCTATTAGTGAAATAACAAATGAAGAAATGGAAGTGTGGTGTACCAAAACCATATCACAAAATGAAAAGATAAATATATTAAACAATGCTATTGGCACTATTATAGAATCTCACGAAATTAACAGCATGACTGTATACTATGTAAATCCCAATCGTTAGCCGTATAAAAGCCCACAAATTTATTGTTTGTGGGCTTTTTACTTTATATTAGCTGTTGCATTTTATTGTAAATAGACTGTTGACTTGTTTGCAAGTTAATATAGCCTTTGTGTTCAAGGGCAGCAAGAATTGCAAGAAAATCTTCTAGTTCACCAACAAGCTCTTGTTTATTAGTGGTTTTCCGATCAGGGTGGTGACTATTGTCACCAAAACGATGAATTTTACTAATGGCTTGGATTACTTCAGCTGCTTCTTCCTGCAATTTGGCACCTAGTTCTCTTAACTCCACGATTGATGTACCTCATGTATGCTTTCAATACCATCATACTCATGTATGTACCAGTTTGTTCCATCAGGAATTTCTACAACTTTTAGTGATGCAAAATTACCCCAGCTTTGTTCGCCTAAAAGTTCTACTACCTGAACCAAGTCTGGATCATCACGAACAATATCGTACTGACTAATATATTCATTGTTGGGACTATAGAATTCTTGTCCAATAAAAGTGCTCTCATTGGGCACTATAACATATTCAATGTTTTTGAGTTTTAGGTAAGCTTCAAAAGCTTGTGCACTTAAACCAAAACCACCATACTCTGTGTTGATTACAATTTTCATGGTCTATGTCCTGTTGGAAAAGGCCAACTTGCCGTTGGCTTAGATTTTTTACATATCAGAGTTATCAGGCGTCGAAGCAGGTGTTTCATTGACAGTTTCCTTTTGTTTGACTGGTTTAGCAACGGGTGTCTCTGCAACTACAAGTTGTTCATAGCCATTTTCATCTACTACAATACCATACTGTTCGCCTAAGATTTCTAAGATAACTAATTCACAACCTAAACCGCAAGCAGTTGCACCCATTGTTTCTAGTGTTTCAATAAGTTGTGGACTATGACGTTCAATTTCAATATTACCACCTAAGGTAAGATAGTGTGTCATAGCAGGACCACTTAGTGAAAATGGGGCGGTTGTTTTGTTGATTACTACTTTCATGTTTTTCCTTTAGTGGGTTAGTCCCACAAGTTTTGATAATATTTTCCAAAAAGTTGGAAAGCGTTTTGTTTGCGAGCCTGGTGTGCTTTTAATCCTACTTCATCAATTTGAATTCGATTCATTTTGGATTCAAAACTTTCACCTGCGACTTCCACACCGTGATTGTAGAACTTATCTGTGCTGTTATCATCACAGTGTTGCTCAAAAGCCCAGATCATTTCATCAAGCACATATGTCCAACGATAGTGCCAGTTGTCATCAGTGTCCCAATCATTCTCGCATTTATCACGAGCACCTGGTGCTGTTGAACGCAGTGGTGCTGGCACGTCTGCATCATCTACACTAGGAGCACCATGTTGCGTTGCTTTTAGCTGACGTAACATTGGCAACACAATAAGTGCTAGTGTATGGTCTGCACTCCAAGTATCGTACTTGTCAATTTTAACATAAATTTGACGTTTGCGCTTGGACTCAATCCAATTACAAAAATTGGTTAACCAAGTGTTTGATCCATCTTTGCGTTCAGCAAGCCAAGTACCAAAATCATGTACCCAGTCCGCTTTGCTTTTAAAACCCGATTCATCTGTTTGTGGTTTAGCCCACCAACAAAGTGCATCAGCAATTTGATAAGGACCAATCCAGTTGATGTAAGGTCCAATTTTTACTTTCATTATGTATTCTCCTCTGGTCCGTAGTTGTCAAAATCTATTCGTGTTTCATTCCAGTCTATTAGACTAGTCCAGTCTAAATCAGCTACACTGGGTGCAGTAGTATTAATAGCACTCCAGTAACCTGCTGTAAATGCCTGACGCATCCAGTAGTCACGATCATCCTGTGTGGGATTATTATTCATGTTGGCAGTAAAAACTTGACTGCGATTGCTGTTTTCTAAAGGATAGTTTTCGTCATAAAACCAAGCATTAAATTTACGATTTATCATAACTTGGGTTCCTTTTGAACTGGAATTTCATGCACGGTTTTACCCTCAAGATCATAGATATTCCACTTAACTGTTTTCCAGTATTTGTGAAAAATGTTGTTTAGTGAAAGTATTAACAGTGCAAGTACAAACGCACCGCAACTAAATAAAATACTACAAACCAACCAATTAACTCCTGCATCTAGTGTCATGCTATTTCCTTTTCTTGATAATGTGTTTCACAAAGTGTACGAACCCAACCACCACTACGAGTTTCACCTGGGCTACCGCATTGTTCACAAGTCACATCACTCATAGCTTCTGCTAGTGTAACCATGCCTGTTATGCGGTCATCACCGCCGTCATAGTAAAATCGTAGCGTGCCATATTTTTCTTTGACTTGAGCGGCTACTACTTGTTGTACCAAGTCAGGTAGTTTACGAGGTTGATTGCGATCAATTTCAAATTCTACATTTTTAAGTGTTTGTTCGTCTACAACACCACCAAATGTATAATATTCAGTTAATTTAGTACGATCACCTGCTTGCGCTAGTGCTAGTGCATGGTTATAGTTTATAGCATTATTGTACTTATGCTGACGCCAGTCAATGTAATGCTGAATTTGACTGCAAAGTTGATCTAGAATATTGTACCAACCATCTCCACAGTCAAAACCCCAGCACATTGCTGTGGTTGTCATGTCTGCGTAACGGTTTGCAAAAATTTTAGGATACTTGTCACAAAGTAGTTTGTCTAGTTCGGGTTTCATGTTGTTCCAGTTATAGAATTTATACCTAAATTATTGTAGTATGTAAGTCTAGTATTAATAGTTTCCCAATTAATAATTTTCCACATATTTTTTAAATATTTAACTTTATCCCACTTGTAGTCAAGTGCCCAAGCGTGTTCCCATAAGTCAACTAAAAGAATAACATCATAGAAGGCTACTGGTAAATAGTGATTTTGAAAAATTCTAATATCACCTTCACTATCTAAGAAAACCCACCCACTGCCTTCTAGCTGTAGTGCTGTATTTTCAAACTCTGTTTGAAATTCTTCAAAAGTTTTCCACCTTTTAACAATTACTTCAGCTGAAATACCAAAAGGTTTTGCATCCAAGTATGGCTCAACAAATAAGTCATTTTGAATATCTCCAGTAATATCTGGATTAGGAGTTGGAGGCTTAAATTGTTCAAAAAACAAGTTATGTAGTGTAGCCCCAAATTTATTAAAATTTTCTCCACCTATACCATCATTATTTCTATTAACATAGCCTCTGGCAAGATTATTATAGTGATAATCAAGTGTAGCAGAACTCATAACGGGTTCTAGTGCTTGAGTTTCATAAGGCAAAACTGTTAGTGTAATTTGATCTCTCATTGATAGCCTCCACTAGCCTGTGCCATTAAGTAGTTGTATATTTCATCAACAGGCAACAGTCTTGGTATAGCATTAAAGTATTCGTTATAGCTGTCCCACCACAGTTCAGCATTAGCTTTGCCCACAAAGGCAATAACCAGTGCTTCACATCTTTGTATTTTTTGTTCTGTATTCATTATTCAACTCCAAAATGTTTCTTTAGTTGTTCGGTATCAGCATACCATCCATTGTCAATCATTTCTTCAATTTTACGAGCACATTCCTGCACAATCAACTCGGCGAGTTTTTGAGCACGTAGGGCAATCTCAGGAGCTGCATATCCTGCTTTAAGCATTAGTTCTCGAATTCGTTCGTTCATATATCATTTCCAAAGTAAGTGCTACGATTCCGTAATTGTTCATTTACACTGGATTCTTCAACTCCGAAATTTTTTAAAATCAAATCTGTGGACTTGTATGGTTCAGCACGGTCGGCAATCGCCGCACATTCCCGCACAATCAACTCGGCAAGGATTTCATCATAGATACCACGTGTTTCGCTGCATTTACGGTCAGCCTCTGCCATTAGTTCTCGAATTCGTTCGTTCATTTTAGGTTTGAGTTTGGGTGCATACGGACCTTTGCTACACACATGAGCCGCATCAAAATCTGGATAAGTGTCCCCGCAATGTGGGCAAGTAATTTGTTCATTCATACTATTTCCTTTGATTTAATTTTCATGCCAACCCAAGTTCCACAAAATGCACCCATCATGGCAGGAATCAGCAACCAGTGGTTGGTAGTATAGCTGATAACAGCAAGACTGCCCAGCAAGTAACAAGGCATTGCCCAAAAACTAGCACCTAGTGCTTCACCATTACCTACACAACGTAGATAATAAGTGTACACTACATCAAGTGCAAACACAGCGCAAAAAGTTACAATAAAGTCAATCATTAGTATGCTCCTTCATGATTATCAATAGCAGTAGACATATAAGGTTTATAACTTTCAACAACTTTTAACACATCTGCTTCAGTTCCGTGCTTTTCAGCACTACGAAGTGCCCGATACAAGTCATGAATCAAGCCATGATACTCTAGGGCATTAAGATAAATTCGCGCTTCGTCATTAGTTTCACAATTAATGGTAAGTGTAATCATAATTAAGTCCTCGCATACTTGTTGAGTTGTTTAAGCATATTAAGATCGGTAACAGGCTGATAGTTACTTTTAGCCATAGGCACAATACAATGTTTATATGCTCTGGCACGAAGCTCACCACAGTCTAAGCAAAAGTGAAAGCCTAATGCCCAGCGTGCTGGCGCTACTACCTGTCCACAACTGACGCAATGTTTTTTCATAATTTTCTCCGTTAAAGAAATATTATATAACAAAACTATTGCAAAATCAAGTGTCAATCATCAGACTTTGTTTTCTTTATCTTGTCAGTTAGTATAGTTAGACTACGTTGATAAGCACCTACAAGTGCTTTTTGACCTACTAGCCATTCTGGTTTAAGCATTAATATATCTATTTCGTCTTCACTTACTAAAATAGGTTTAAGTGTATTATCAAACCAGCGTATTTTAAAACACTCTACTTTAATAAGTCTAGACCCTAAACTGGAGCCAGGGGGCGGTTTTAATTCTATACCAATAACACCGTTTCGTTCAGCACTTTCTATTATTTCAAGTGGTAAATCGAGCACAGTTATTGGTTCAAAATCTTTTGTGTAAATAATAATATTCATAATTTTGATGGGTATAAACTAGCAGAAATTTTTCTATGTGGTTATTCTACCACACAACAAAAAAGCCAGCAAGCACAAATTCTGTGGACCTGCTGGCTTTGACTATAGCTGACTTTTGCCGTTGGAATCAATTTATATGCACACACTCACCAGGAGTACAAATTGTACATACTGGATTAAAATTTTGCATTTTTTTATTGCTTACCGACCATCTACCATCGCCTAAATCTTCCCAATATAGGGTATCCCCCGCTACCCAGCCTAATTCTGTGAGTATTTCAGGGGCAATATCAAAATATAGTCCACTGTCATCTTCTTTGACCACTACCAGTTGTTTAAATTCTTTTGTTACCATGATGCCTCCCCAGGTATTGTTTTACGAAATTGAACCCATCCACGCAAATTGCCTGACCATAGGTCACCGTTGGCATTAACGTGCGTAACTCCAGCTTGCCAAGTTTCAGGATCAAAGCAGTCCATTAGCTCCAAGCTCATTGGCGTAGCCTGATGTTCAACTGGACTAGCATGGCAAGGCTCAGATTCAATTAGTTGAGCAAATATCTTTTTGGCTTTTTCAACTGAGTAATCACTACGGCGATAGCTAACTTGTGCACAGCAGCTTGCACTTACTACTCTGGCTTCTAGGGCAGTTAGTGTTTCACCAGTTTGATCAAAATACTCAAGCCTATCGCGACTATTTCGCTTAGTGGTTATATAGGGCAAATGCCACTCACCTGGGTGCAACAGTTGTGGCACACTGTTAATGTAGGTTTCTTTCATTTTGCTTGCCAGCAACTGTATTTCAGGTTGTGCATCTGGATGTGCACGCAAGTAGAAAAAGTTATTCCACTCAGTTCCTGATATAACAGTTTTCATTGTCATCCAAGGTTCTGTAATACGATTAACTATCTGTTTGTGTACATCTAGTTCTGCAAGTTGCTGAGAGTAGTCTATGGCAGTATCCATAGCTTGTTCCCAGATTAACATAGCTTCCACAGTATCTGTAGCATCAATCTGTTCTCGGGCTTTCATGCCTGATTGATTTTTGCCCCAACTTACTGGTTGTGCAGGATTTTGTCTGATATGAGTGTGCATTGTTTGCACAGGAATAGCACGACTACTTGCACTATTTTTACTTAACATTCTGTGAGTGTTAAGTTCTGCTAAAATAAATCTTGGATACTCTATTTCCATAGTAACCATTCGATTGCCTGACATATTTACGGAATCAGCAATAATTTTAGCTGTAATCAATTCTTCTGGTGTTTTCATGCTACCCTAACTATAGTGGTTGTTAAATCAAGCCATACTCCTAGGCGGTCGGCTATGAGTACATCAATATCACGAACACTTGTGTATCTGTGAGATTCAGCATCAATAAAGTCTTTGCCCATAAACCAGTCGTTTACGGCTGCAGATTTAGTTGCATACTGTCTGCCGTATGCTGGCAACAAGATTCTGCGTTTCATAGTTATCCTTTGTGTTAAAATAATATTATACAATATTTTGAGTGTTTGTTCAAGTGTAAAATAAGTGATTGCCAATCGCAGCAACTTTAGTTTTGGTTTTAGCCCAACTGGGTTTTACAGTGCGATTGTGAAAGTATTTTGCATTAAAGTTGGGCAGTCTTAGTTCACCACCAAGTACTGCACGCGCAATAATTAAAGAATTTTTCCATTGCGTATAGTTTTTGTTACCGTTGGTATAGTCTTGGGTCCAAGAAAATTGACCTTTACTGTAGATTATACCACAAATTGTATTTTCAAATTTCCTACTGTGCAACCTATTAACAACCACTTGTGCAACTGCAATTTGCCCATGCCAAGGTTCTCCACGAGATTCCATGTAGATATTTAGTGCCAAGCACTCTACGTCGCTTTTGTTGAATTTTGTGTCTTTGATGGCGGGTGGGCGTCCTGCATTAGAAACATTGAATGTAAAAAACAGTCCTAGGGCTAGCAGTGACAGTTTAAGTTTGGTTATATGGTACATTGAGCTGCCTTTGTAGGTTACCAATAACAACATTGTTTTGTTCTAACTGTTGGCATAATGCAATTAAACTTCTAGCTGCTTGTAGGTTTAGGGCAGTAGGTGGAGTATTAACTTGATATTCTTGACCTTCTGCATTTGTGGCTGTGTAGCTATCTCCATGCTGCAATCGTTGAAGTAGTATGTTAAGATCCATGATTTATTTAGTGTATAGTTAAATGAACACAAATCATAAACCATTGTTGTTGACTTGTCAAGTGAAAAATTTTTACATCAAATTTACTGGTATAAAAAATTTCAATATTGACTAGGCCAAGGTAAAATGATATAATTGTGATTCATAAAATTTTAGGGCACAAACAATGACATTTAGTGAATTTATAAACAAATGCTCTTATAGTGATTATATTAACTACTGCAACAAACATAGTTTACAGCCTATTTTTGATATGCGATTGGAAGTGCCTAAAAAATTATGTTGGTTAGTAGAACCCAAAGAACAAACAACTATAAATCAAAACAAAAGAAAACACAATGAACACATTAATTAAAGATATACAACAGTTCATGGAACACAAAACAATGTTTGGTGATATTCCAGCAGAAATTAAACCTACAGGCACAGCACTAAAATTTGATCAAGATAAATTGCCACTGCACTTGTTAAGCACAGAAGCAATGAATCAAACAGCTGCAGTTCTTGCCTTTGGCGCACAAAAATATTCTGAACACAACTGGCGCAATGGTTTTACATGGAGCCGACCCTTAGCTGCAGCAATGCGGCATATTACAGCTTTTAACGATGGTGAAGACCGTGACCCTGAATCAGGACTGTCTCACTTAGCTCATGCAGCTTGCTGCATTATGTTTCTTTTAGAGTTTGAAAAAACTCACCCTGAATTAGATGACCGATATAAACCAACCTTACCTGCTCTTAGCAAAACACCTGAATCGTTCGAGAAAAATCCTTACACAGGTCTGTGAAGAATTAGACATTGACCCACTAGATATTGATGACGAAGTACTAGAACAACATATTCAAGAGTGTTGTAATTGCGGCATCTGGGGTACAAATCACAAACGAGACCTAGACGATTTTCCAATCTGTGATCTTTGTTTTAGACTAACAGGTGCATAAAATTAATCTTGATTTACAAAGTTTTTTTGATTATAATATATGGTTAAACTTATTATAAAAGGCTAAAAATGTTTGACCAAAATGTACATCGTGTGGGATTTGCTTGTAAAATACAAACAAGCCATGATAAAGCTGATCCAAAATTAAATACTAAATCAACTACTATTAGTTACTTAGCACGTCAAACACAAGCTAATGCCTATGGCAAATTGTGGGACTTGCTAGAACACAACATGACTACAATTCAAGCTCAACTTGTGTACCTAAGTAAACTTCCAAATAATCAACGTATGTTTAGGCTTACATCAGATGTATTGCCTGCGTACACGCATGAAGACTGGATGCCTTTTTACTTTCAAGCAGACGTTGTTGCCTACTTAGAAAAACATTTAAGTAAGATTGGTGAATATGCGCGTGCAAACGATATTAGACTATCATTTCACCCAGGTCAATACTGTGTGCTTGCATCAGAAAATCCTGGGGTAATTGAAAATTCAATCACAGAGTTTGAGTATCATGCTGACCTTATTCGCTACATGGGATATGGTCGTACATTTCAAGACTTTAAGTGCAATGTACACGTAGGTGGTAAACTAGGTCCACAAGGTATTGTTGCAGCACTCAAGCGATTGAGTCCTGAAGCACGTAATACTTTAACTATTGAAAATGCTGAGTTTACATGGGGCATTGATGCCAGTCTAGAGCTAGTAGAACACTGTGCCTTAGTACTTGACATTCACCATCACTGGATTCACTCAGGTGAGTATATTCAACCAACTGATAGTCGTTTTAAACGTGTGTGTGACTCATGGCGTGGTGTTCGTCCTGTGATACACCTATCAACTAGCCGTGAAGATGTAATTGTAGATCATGACCCTAGTGTTCGACCAGATCTAGCACAACTAAAAGCCATGGGTTTTACAAGTGCTAAACTTCGTGCACACAGCGACTACTGCTGGAATCAAGCAGTAAATAATTGGGCCTTGACATTTAGTACATATGCTGATATAATGGTTGAAGCAAAACAAAAAAATCTTGCAAGCAAACAATTGTTAGAACAAAATGTCCAATAAAATTTTATTAAACAGACAGCAAGCAGAAAAATTTATAGAAGTTTATAAATTTTTCAAAGACACAGAAGCGTTTTACTTAGATGTAAAAGACGATGGAGAAGTAATGGTAACTTTTAGTTTAGCTGATAGCAACACTAACAAGTTAAACTTTAAACCTGCAGAATATGGGCGTGTGGTGTAATTGGTAGCCACGCTGGTCTTAGAAGCCAGTGCGTAAGCGTGTCAGTTCGAGTCTGACCATGCCCACCAAATTTTAATTTAAAGGAGTAAGCCAATGGCTACAAATCCGCAACAAGTAACACTAGTTCCTCAGCCTGAGCAGTTTATAAATGACGAGACTCAAGGTGAGGTTATTAATCCACAAACAGGCATTGATGTAAGCGATGTATATCCAGGTAGCTTTGAACAAATGCCACTACAACAACGATATACTGGTAACGCTACATTTGAAGGCGACATGGGAAGATTGAGTCGTTAATATGCCTTGTATAAAATGTTCTAATGGTAAATACAAATATGGTGCACATGGTAACTGTGTTTTTGATACCTTAGAAGCCTGTCACGCAGCTGCTGCTGCAATTCATATAGAGGATAAAATGGATAATAAAATGCCCAAAAAACCAAAACCAATGGCAATTGCCAAACCCAGTGGTCCGCACCTACCTGGACCTAGTCAAGTGGGTGATTCACCTGTTGGTATGCCTGTGCCTTATAAACCCACACAAACAGAAGGGTATCACGATCCTAGCTGTATGTGTGCTAGTTGTCAAATGGCATACCCAATGGGAAGAATGTAATTTTTAACTAAAGTAAATATACTTTAGTTTTTTGAGCCCATAGCCGAAAGGTATGGGCATTTATTTGTTTCTCGCTTAATAGGAGATAATATGAGAAATTTAGAAAACCTTTTTGGTTTTACTGGAGTTGATAAACACTTTGTAGGTTTTGATACTATTGCTGATCGTTTTGCTAAAATCAATGCCGAACTTGCAAAAAATACCAGTTACCCACCCTATAATATTTGTAAGACGGGTGATACTAGTTATTTGATTGAAATGGCTGTTGCTGGTTTTAGTAAAAGTGAAATTGATATTGAAATTACTGAAGGTAAACTAGTTATCAAAGGTAACATAGATAGTGAAAAGTATTCTGAAAAAGAATACCTATTCAAGGGATTAGCTAACAGATCATTTACTAGAACTTTTGTACTAGAAGATGAAATTGAAATTAAAGGCGCAACTTTAGTAGATGGTATTCTTTCAATTGAATTAGAAAGAATTGTTCCAGATACAAAGAAACCAACAAAAATTACTGTAAAGTAATATAAGGTAAAAGTGGCTTAAATTTATTTAAGCCACCATACATAATAAAATTAATTTAGTTTTATTATCTATGCGAGGGTGGTGGAATGGTATACACAGCAGATTTAAAATCTGCCGCCGTAAGGCGTACGGGTTCGAGTCCCGTCTCTCGTACCAAATGTTGGGGGTTAGTTAAATGGTATAACCACGGATTTTGATTCCGTTATTACAAGTTCGATTCTTGTACCCTCTGCCAAACCAAGTAAAATCATGCGTAAACTTAATATAGAAGAAGTAAAAGAGTACATAAGCAATAGTTCTCCTGAAAGTAAGATTTATTTAGGAGTTGATAGTGAACGTGTAAACGTACAGGGTAAATGGTATGCAGACTATACATTGGCAATTGTAATACACATTGATGGAAAACATGGATGTAAAATTTTTGGTGAAGTTGAACGAGAGCGAGACTGGGATCAAAAAGCCAATAAACCTTCAATGAGATTAATGCAAGAAGTATATAAAGTAAGCGAATTATTTCAAAAATTAAGCAGTGTACTAGAAGACAAACACGTTGAAGTACACTTGGATATTAATCCACAAGAACGATATAAATCTTCGGCTGTAGTACAACAAGCTGTAGGTTATATAAAAGGTACTTGTAATATACAAGCACAAATAAAACCAAGGGCATTTGCTGCAAGTTATGCAGCAGATAGATTAAAATTTATATTAAGTAAACAAAAATGACTGACAGATTTGACCTAGAACAAGATATTATGAAATGCTGGAATGTTGTAGAAGATATTAAAAATCTTTATGATGTTAGTGACAGTTTAACTGAAGATCAGTTACAAAATTATTTACTTGGCTTGACTGCCATTTATGAAGTAAAATTTAATAAATTATGGGAATCATTTGAATATTGTATAAACAATAAACAAATATAAATGCAGAGCAATCTGCTTTCATCAATAACAAAAGAAGGAAATATTATGCAAGGATTTAATAACCAAGGAGTTCCTGATTACATGAATCAAACTCCAAATGCACGTATGCAACAAGTACCAGAAACTGATGATTTGCCTATGCTAACACCAGTACAAGGAGTTAACGACAATGCAAACAGCAATCATCAAGGTGATTTAGGTGGCGCTGTAATGAGCACGCAAACTATTAGTGAACCAGCAGAAACAAGTAAACTTGACACAAAAGCATAATTTATAAAGGCGGAGCCAGTTGGACGGGCACTGGATTGCAAATCCATGGAAGCAGGTTCGATTCCTGTCGCCTTTTCCAAAAACTTGAAAAGTATAACATGAAAAAACTAATTGTAGCAAGTTTAGTAGCATTGACTATTTGCACGGCAAACTCAGAAGCGTTTACTGCAGCAAAACCAATTCTTTGCGGTGAAACACAAGAAGTACTAGAATCCTTAAAAGATTTTAAGGAAACTATTGTGTATGCGGGCATTAATGGGGACAATCACTTAATAAGTGTATGGATTAATCCTTCTGCACAAACTGCTACAATTACTGAATCTAATAATCAAATAACTTGCATACTAACAATAATCAATAATTTAAAATACAAAGAAATTTTTTAAGGAACCAAAATGAAAATCGCAGTTTGCTCAGACTTGCACTTAGAGTTTGATACATTAACACTAAAAAATACTGAAAACGCACAAGTTTTAATCTTGGGCGGAGATATTTGCGTGGCTCGTGATTTACTGGACAAAGATAGCGTAGAAATATTTGACAGATTTGATCGTAGCGGTGGACTACACGAATTCTTCCAAATGTGCTGCCGTAACTTTAGTCACGTTGTGTATGTTGCTGGTAATCACGAGCACTACAACGGCGACTATGCCAAAACTTTTACAATTCTGCGTGATAGACTAGCGTACTTGCCCAACCTACACATCTTAGACAAACAAACATTTGTATTAGATGACGTTACCTTTATTGGCGGCACGCTGTGGACTGACATGAATAACGAAGACAGCATGACCTTACGTCATATCAAAGGCATGATGAATGATTTTCGTTGTGTCAATAATAGTAATAGTATAGTCAATTTCAAGACGTTTGATGAAAATGGTAATGCTGAATTCAAAACACGTGTTGCTAAATTTTTACCAGAAGATGCTGTTGCAGACCACAAACTAATGATGAGTTATGTTGCTGAAGTTATTTCAGGCAAATTTGACAAAAAGTTTGTGGTTGTTGGGCATCATGCTCCTAGTAAGGCATCAACTCATCCTCGCTATAAGTATGAAGAATTAATGAATGGTGCTTATAGCAGCGATCTAGATGACTTTATAATCGATCATCCACAAATCAAATTGTGGACTCATGGTCACACTCATGAAGACTTTGACTATCAAGTTGGCTCAACCAGAGTAGTTTGCAATCCACGTGGTTACGCAAACTATGAAGATCGTGCTGACAAGTTTCAGTTAAAGTTTGTAGAAGTATAATTTATTGTTGTATGAAGCAACGAGAACCGTGT
>Ga0114959_10001132_pt1 | contig 24008 bp, 6 predicted proteins | sample C_130625_EF_Meta_FD_87317 | JGI IMG/M metagenome (GOLD analysis project Ga0114959, IMG submission 87317) | Freshwater microbial communities from Lake Croche, Canada to study carbon cycling - C_130625_EF_MetaG | ecosystem: Environmental > Aquatic > Freshwater > Lake | place: Lake Croche, Canada... | reverse complement strand
TACTGTTAATGTAGCAGTGGTTGAACCCGATGTGTAATTGCCGTTCGCTGCTTGTGTTGCCGTAATAGTCGAAGTACCTGCACCTACTATTGTTATGGTGCTTCCACTGATTGTTGCTACAGCGGTGTTGCTACTTGTGTAGCTAAATGCACCTGCACTGTTGGAATTTGGGGTTGTTACCGTAAATGGAGCATCGCCATAGTTCTTAGTAATCGCACTAAATGTCCCTATCGTTGGGGCAATCGTATTTACTGTTAATGTAGCTGTGGTTGAACCCGATGTGTAATTTCCGTTCGCAGCTTGTGTTACAGTAATGGTTGAAGTGCCTGCACCTACTATTGTTATGGTGCTTCCACTGATTGTTGCAACAGCCGTGTTGCTACTTGTGTAACTGAATGTGCCTGCACTATTAGATGTGGGGACTGTTACCGTAAATGGGGCATCGCCATAGTTCTTGTTGATCGAACTGAATGTCCCTATCGTTGGGGCAATCGTGCTTACGGTTAATGTAGCTGTGGTTGAACCTGATGTGTAATTGCCGTTTGCAGCTTGTATTGCAGTAATGGTTGAAGTACCTGCACCTACTAACGTTACGGTGCTTCCACTGATTGTTGCTACAGCCGTGTTGCTGCTGGTGTAACTGAATGTGCCTGAACTGTTGGATGTAGGGGCTGCTACTGTGAAGGGGGCATTGCCATAGTTCTTGTTGATCGAACTAAATGTCCCTATCGTTGGTGCAATCGTATTTATTGTTAATGTAGCTGTAGTTGAACCCGATGTGTAATTGCCGTTCGCGGCTTGTGTTGCCGTAATGGTTGAAGTGCCTGCTCCTACTATTGTTATGGTGCTTCCACTGATTGTTGCTACTGAAGTGTTACTACTTGTGTAACTGAATGAGCCTGCACTGTTGGAGGTGGGGGCTGTTACCGTGAAGGCGGCATCGCCATAATTCTTTGTGATATTGGACATCATGATGGTCGGGGCAATCGCATTCACAGTCAAAGTGGCTGTTTGAGAGCCTGCCGTATAATTTCCATTGGCCGATTGGTTTGCTGTAATCGTGCTGGTCCCTATACCAACTATCGTTACCAGATTTCCCGATACCGTAGCCACAGAAGGGTTGCTACTTGTATAATTAAAGGCACCCAAACTATTGGAACTTGCTGATAAGTTGAAGGCTGCATCCCCATAGTTCTTTGTAATGTTTCCAAAGGTTATTGTCGGGGCAATTGCGTTGACTGTAAGGGTGGCGGTCTTCGTGCCAGCCGTGTAATTGCCGTTAGCGGCTTGCGTTACCGTTATCGTGCTTGTACCCGCACCTACGATGGTAACAGTGCCGCCCGAAACTGTAGCAACAGCTGTATTGCCGCTTGTATAGCTTATTGCACCCGTACTGTTCGAGGTGGCTGACAAAGTAAACGCTGCATCCCCATAATTCTTAGTTATATTACCTAGCGTAATGATTGGGGCGATTGCATTGACCGTCAACGTTGAGGTCTGCGACCCACTTAAATAATTGCCGTTGGCGGCTTGGTTAACCGTAATCGTACTTGTCCCTACACCTACAATTGTAACAATATTGCCACTGATAGTCGCCACCGACGTGTTGCCACTTGTATAGCTTATTGTCCCCGCACTGTTGGAGGTAGCGGATAAGCTGAAAGTAGGATCCCCGTAGTTTTTGGTAATATTACCCAAAGTGATGGTCGGTGAGATTGCGAAAGAACCGCTTTTGCCTATCCCATAAAGGCTGGCGGTAACTGTTGAAAGATTGCTTGTAAAGACTTTGGCGACTGTGTAGGGGTTAGTGCCCGACACGCTCCCCAATGACGATTCCAAATACGCACCGTTCGCATAAGTCCCTAATACGGCACCAGTAGAGGTAAATGTGTTCCCTTGGTCGGCAGTGTTGTACTGGAAAGTCACAGTAGGTTGTGTGGCAGCACTTGACAATATCGACCATTGTAGGTTCACCACGTTGTTTGGTGAATATACTGAATTGGTAAAACTACCTTTCACACCCACAGTAATATTAGTGCCTGCCGTCCCCCCAGTGAAAACCAATGGGGCATAACTAGATGTAGTACCAATGGGGAACAAGGTGAGCCCAGACGAAGGGACGGATTGGCGTATGAGGAGGCCACTTCCGCTGGCATCAATATAACTAGTACTTGAAGGAGTGTTGGTGAACGTAGTCGTTGACGCCAAGGTGAGGTTGTTGCTGCCAAGGACCAACTTCCCATTTGTGAACGTCATGGGACCTGAGTGGGTGAAAGCGGTGCTCAACGATACCGTGTTATTGCCAGCACCGCCCGTGTTGGCGATGTCGATGGTCACGTTGGTAGGGCTCGTAAAAGCAACGTTACTGCTAAAGGTTTGGGCGACATTGCCCGTAAACCTTAACCGCAAAGGGGAACTTGAAGCGGAAAACACGCCTGCCGTCTTACTGAAGTTTCCATTTACGTTCAATATGGGTGTATTGCCCGAATTGATAGTGGCAAATGTTCCACTTCCAGTTATACTAAAATTGTTGACGTTGAGGGTCACAGGCTGTGCTGCGTTTAGATTGACGCCACCCGTTGAGGGTAGTGACAAAGTGTTCCCTACCGTAACAGTTTCGATACCGTTCGAACCAAATACCAACGTCCCCGTTGTAACGGTCAGATTGCCCGACACGTTAACGCTACTTGCGTTGCTGATGGCGGGTAACAGCACTTGCCCACCACTTCCTATGGAGATGCCGATGCTGTTGGCTGCAAACGAAGTGGACGAGTCGGCTAGGGAGGCGATGCCTAAGGTGCCAGCCACCATATTTGGGCAAGAAAAGTTCAAGGCATTGACAGAATCGGGGAATTGTTGCAGCAATAGGTTGGTCGCGCCGATGTACTGTACCCCGTTTATATTCACGTTGACATTCGAGTAATTGGGCGCATTGGTGGTAAAGCTGGAACCATTGCCAGGGAAAGCGGCATCGTTTCGTTGGTTGTTGAACGTCGCCCCGATGAACTGCAAACTATTGTTGCCGCCCGTGTTGTACCCGTCAGTATTGGTGAACAAACCCGCATAATTGACCGTGCCAGTGATGGTGGTAGTGCCATATTGTACGCTGTAGGCATTGTTGTATGAACTCGCATATACGCTGTTGTACAATGTACCGACATATTGGAACGTTACAGTCCCATCGGTGACGGTGCCAGAGAGTGTGCCTGGCCCGTTGCCCGAAGAAGCAGAAGTACCAGCAATCGTAGCCTTATACAGTTGCCCTTTGTTGATGACCAGTTTATTTAATGTATAGGCAGTGCTGTTCGAATAATTGACCGCACCGCTGCCCGTGGTCGTTGCGTTGGGCTGTATGGTTAGTGTACCAGCTATGTTGGCAGTTACACCGCCCACGTTCGCAAGCCCCAAGGTCAAAACCTCACTAGCGACTCCTGAAGCATTGGTTGCAATCGTCAAGGTACACCCGACAGGGACGCTAATCTCATCACCCACGGAGTCGATTGTACCTACGGTCAAGACCCTGCTAGCACCTGTCGCCGCACAGAGGCTGACCGAGGCAGTACCAGTCAGTGACAATCGCCCGATGCTTTGCGTCGGCACGTTCGTTACCGTGGCATTACTGTTGAACACTAGGAAATCCGTTGCTGAGGCCCTTGTCCTATTCGGGCTCCAATTGGTGGCTATTTGGTAGTCTGAACTCGTTGTACCCGTCCAAGTGTACTGTTTGATACTAACCACAACCGAGGTTGTGGCAATTTTACCGCTGTCTTGTGTTATGGCAGAAATCGTGCAGCTCCCATTATTGACAGCCGTAACAAGACCCAAGGAATTGACGGTGGCAACGGTGGTATCGCTGCTAACCCAAACGACGCGTTGTATCGTAGCATTGATTGGCTGGACCGTAGCGGTGAGATATGAAGTATCGCCGGGACTCAACGATAGACTGGAAGGTGACAAAGCCACCCCTGTTACTGGAATATCAGTTATCTGAATGATGCCCGTACTGTCGCTCCCCCTATTGGCAAGGCATAGAAAGCCTGGTTGTGTTAAATATCCACTTATTGTGTCGATAAAGTTGAAAATCGTTGCACCCCCAATCGTCACTTTGATGGACAATCCATTAGAAACAACTTTTGTATTGATGGAAACAGGTGTAAAGGTATTATAAAGGATGGTGGTATTGCTTAGTGTATTTCCGAACTTACCACCAGAACCATAAAGTATGATAGAGGTAGGGTTTGATAGGTTGTCTAACCTTGAAAGCGATATTGATGCCATTGAAAAATTGAGTGAATAACCTTTTAATAGATTGCCTGCATAAGGAACGCGGAAATAGATGGTCTTTGTGTTATTATTTGTCCCAGCAATCAACTTCAAATTAAAATTGATAGGTTCATCTTGATAAATGGCCGAATTAAAAAACATTGTATTACTAACGGTTTTCATCGAAACAACCCCTGCTGTGTCTGCAATAGATATTGTATTGCTATTGTAGTTTTTCCAATATTTTGTGTCGGCTCCAAAATACACTCTTGAATTATTGATGGTATCCCAAGAAGCTTGTCCCCAATTATAAATTGCGGGTACGGTCGCCAAGGGTGAATAACTTAAAGGGTTAAAAGTGGAGTTGGTAGCATAAGCAGTAGGGACAACAGTTTGAGACCGCCCATAAACTCTACATTCGGAAAACCCTATGGCACTCCCATATACCCTAATATACCTATATCCCAATGTGTCTATACCGTACAATTCGTAAGTGCTTGGTGGTGCATTAATATATGTGGGGCCAGTCCTACAGAAAGCTTTGTAAAAAGCAAACGGCTTGCTGCCTTGTCCGCCTAGGATATTATAAGTCCCAAAGTTGGGATCGTTGGAAACCCAAACCTCAAATAATCTACGCGCCTCTGGGTTATTGTAGTTTGAGTCGGGTACTAATTGCAGTTTTTGAATCGCTATAGGGTTGGGGAACGCAAGTTGCACCCAAGAACCTACTCCGTTTGATGGCCGCCAACTTGTGGCCATTTTCCCATCATTGATATTGGAAGCATTATAACTGCTATTCAATGTGGATGAGCTTGTTGTAGTCGCTTGGCCAGCTATATTGGTGCCATCCCCAAACTCGTTCAATAAATAGGCATAATTGGCCGTCAATCCAGCATTGTTGATAATAGTTAATGCATTTCCTGTCCAAGGCGGGGAATTTGTGACAGTTGTTTTGGCAACAAAACCATTATATGCTGCACTGTTTGCGTAATTGCTGTCGATGGTAAGGGTCGCAGGCCAAGTTGGTTGCGGAATAGTAGGATTCAGGTCAAATGATGATGTAATGCCATTATTTGCATCAGCAACATTTCCTACCCAAGAATTGTACAACCCCAATCCGGCATCCTCATAGTACATTGTTGAAAAAGGGTCGGTCTTTCCCCCTGAACGCACGTAATTGTATTTGACTTTTGATGATTGCACCCCATATAGGTAAATCCCCGACACAATATCCCCCATGCCAAACCCATATTTACCGCCCGTATTAAAATCTGTAACCTTATTATAAGAAATGTTGGTGTAACCGCTGTATTGTGGGTTGTTCAATCCAGGGTTATTGATTGTATCAGGATAATATCGTTGGTTGATACCAAAATAAGCCACATCGGCAACATCATTGTGTGTGATGCTCATGTTTTTGGTAATATTGGCATAGATGCCCGAAGCTTGGAAAAAATCAGATCCTATTGCACGGAATATATTATTATCAATGACGATATTGTTGCAGATATTGGCATCGAATTTATCATTTGTGCCTCTTCCTGCTAAAACGCCCGCTGCTGTCATATCGTTGAAGATATTCCCCCTGATTGTGATTGCACTATCGTTGCTTGGCATGTAAATCCCGCCGCCTGCAAGGTGTTCGAACCTACAATTATTGATAGATATGTTGTTGGCATATTTCAGGATAAATTGACCTTCGATTTCGGTGTAATCGCTGTAAAGGTCCGCCTGACTGAACCCAAATGTCCTGGATAGGTATCCGCTCCAGTTGCCGTATTCAAAAGCTATCCCCTGAAATTGAATGTTTTGAGCGTTTGAACCAAGTTGCCCGTTCACATATACCAAGGTGTCGATACGGGGCGCTGTCACAGTTGCTGTACTCAAATCTTCCCCAGGCTGTGGATAATAATATATCTGCCTTGTTTTCCTGTTCAGATAAAACTCGCCGGGCTCATCCAATTCTTCAAATGCGTTCCAAATCTGTATCGGTTTATTGGTTCCAAAAACATCACCCCTATCTGTCCAACTATTAAAATTCGGTTGTTCCATAAGTATAATGCTTTCGCTGTCGTTGACAGGGTTTATTGAGGCAATTTTAAATTCGATGTGCTTGAAAATACCTTGTTGGAATACCCTGATATCAGAAAGGTTGGTATAGTTTTCCAAATCAGCGTTTTTGACGATGAAACCATCTCCGTTTTCAGCATACTTTGAGTTGAGCAACACAAATATTTTGGGCAATACATTAATGAAATCACTTTTCGCCTGCCTTGCTTTCCTGCCGTTGACCCAGATATACCTGAAATTATCATCAAATCCAGCACTTGTCGGCACATCGGCAACGTAATAGTTCTGACTGGCCACTTTTGTCCAACCCGTCACCTGTTTACCGCCGTGTATCCTTGGTTTTTCATTGTTATATGCTTGATACACCACATTGTAGCCGTTGCAGCCGCCATCCAATTGCGTAAGGTTGAGGGTACTGTCCAATACATGTTTCCCACCCCTTAAGTTGATGTACATGTTGCTGCCCATTGTCTTTACCAAATTCCTTACTGTATCGCGCGCTCTATATAAGGTGGCGAAGGGATTGGCGAACGAACCGAGGTTCGCATCGTTGCCATTGACCGGATCGACATAAAACGAAACGGGCGGGCCGTTTTTGATGATAGACCCGGTAATAAGCAGGTAGGCATTGTTCGGGATAAAATTGTTGTTGTAAACATTTGTGAAGGTAGAATCGATGACCATTGTACCAGCTATCACTCCATCGGATGAATTGTTAAGCGATAGGTTCAGCGCATCGGTCGCTGCCAAGCCTTTGCCGATCTGCAACTTGCAACCTGTAGGAATACTCAGCCCTCCAGTAACTGTTACCGTCCTTGCATTCCCTGTGCTTGCTTGAAGGGTGATGGTGGCATTATTGTTTAGCAAGATTTGACCAATGGTCTGTGTCGGCACGTTGCTAACGATGGACGTTGCGTTGAACACCAAGAAATCGGACACCGCGGGCGTTGTCCTAGATGGTGTCCAATTGGTGGCGTTCTGGAAATTGCCCGACGCACCGCCCGACCATGTATAAGTTGCAACAGACAATAGATTGCTGGAACTATTGTTCGACCCCACTGTAAGGCCTTGGGCAGTCGTGGTTAACACAAGAGAGTCCGATACCGTGCCGCTGGTCGTTGTACCTGCTACCGTTGGGCTGGTGCTTACTTGCGACCAAGTATTATTCAAAGAAGCCATGAAAAGATGACCAGTGTTAGCCACTACGCCACTTGAGAAATTGTAGGGTATCGTGATATAAGCCTTCATGCTTCCAGATAATACCTTGACACTATATTGACCCAAGTTGTAAATGCTTTTCAACGGAGCGTTGATTAACGATATGCTATTAGAGTTTGTGGCAGCAGTGTAGGTCGCTTGGAACGTGGTGGTTGATGATGAACTTGGTACTAACGTTATGGGCATATATACATTGTTATCGCCAAGAGGCAAGGTAAAAGCAGCGAGAGATGAACTTACATAGTTCACGGAACCATCGATGAAAGAACCGCTGCTTCCTCCCGTGTAGCCTTTCATAAGCTGCACAATGTTGGGCGCAGTTACTGTCAGCAAGCCACTTGTCAAGGACAAGGTACCCAAGCTTACTGTGCTGCCTGCGCCCGACAGGGTGACCTCACTGCCATTGTTGATGGTAACGTTAGGGTTGTTGGTAAAGCCCCCGTTCAAACTGAAGACCTGCGGCGTAGTGCCATTGAAAACCAAACTACCTAACTGTGGTCCAGGGCTGTTGACAGACACGCTAACTGTTGTGGCAGTAGTGAATGTGCCCCCTGTTTGGTTGAAATTGCCTTTCACTTTCAAAATGCCGCTACTTGCTCCTGTTGCCGTGTTGTTGATGGCGTTTAGATAGAACGTCCCTCCGTTTTGATTGAAGTTCTGAACCGATAACGAAGAAGTAATGGCTGCTGCACCGCTATAATAGTCACTTGCGACCGCTACGCTTACGGTTGACGACATCGTGAATTCGCCCGTAACGATCCAATCCATGTTTCCCCGACATAGGTTGATATAGGTGTTGTCGAGGGTAAAGTTGCCGCCGATGTTAACGTTGGTGACGGTATTGTTGGAAAAACCGAAATAAGAATAGACCGAGCCTTGCGTCACCGACATATTCTCAGTAACTGTAAAAGTAGTTGCATTGCCCACAAGGCTGTTCAGCCTGATACCGCCCGAACCCGTGACCAAGGGCATGTTCCAAACAAAAGACGCTACTATTGAAGGCACATTGCTGAAAGTTGTAGGTGTACCGGAATTATTGACCAAGGACTGAACAGTAAAGTTGGCATTCGTGAAATCGGCTAAGGGAAAGGATTGGGACGTGCTGCCGTCGGGACGGTTGTGGATGTAGTTGCTGCCCGTGCCAAAAACCATGCTGGTCGATGTACAAGTGATGGAGCCCGTATTGGTAACCGTACCTGCTACCGTCGTCACGCTGTTCGTCGCGTTGTAAGTGTTGTTGTACTGGCTTGTGAAACTGGGGTTGATGGTCAAATTGCCCGCTATGGATGCGGTTGCCGTACCCGTAAAGGCTAAGTTCAAGGCATCGTTTAAGGCGGTACCCGTGGCCAAAGCGAGCGTACAGCCTGTGGGTATGTCCAAATCAGTGCCCGATAGGTTGCCGTTGCCGATCGTCAAGGCCCTTGCCCCCCCGGTGGCGGCTTGCAGGCTTACCGATGTATTGGTTCCGCTCACAATCAATTGCCCAATCGATTGATTGGGAACATTGGTAACGGTGGCATTGCTGGAAAAGGATAAAATATCCGTTACCGTTGTAGTTACCCTATTGGGGTTCCAGTTCGTTGCCAACTGAAAATTATTATCTGTAGCACCTGTCCATATAAAAGTTGCAATGGGAGCCACGGCATTGGAAGAAGCACTTGAAGCCCCACTGCCAACATTGTTGATTGCTTGAACTGTAAATGTGTAGGATATCCCCCCTGTCAATCCGGAAACCACGATGGGACTAGAGCCATTAGTTGCTGTAAGTCCTCCCGGAGAAGCAGTTACTTTATAACTGGTAATGGCAGTCCCTCCGCTAGAAGATGGTGCAGAAAAGCTGACAGATGCAGATAAATTACCTGCCACTGCCGTAACCACTGTTGGAGCTCCTGGTAATACAGCATTCACAGTCAGTACAGCATTTTGTGAACCCGCCGTATAAATTCTATTGGGGGATTGGTTGGCAGTGATTGTGGAAGTACCTGCGCCAACAATTGTTATTGTATTGCCAGATATGGTCGCAACGGCAAGGTTGCTGCTTGTATAGCTAATTGTTCCATTACTGTTGGAAGAGGCTGATATTGTAAAAGGGGCGTCACCAAAATTTTTGGTAATGTTTCCAAATGAAATGGTTGGGGAAGTGGCAAATGAACCGCTATTACCAATACTATAAAGATTGGCAACACTTGTTGGAAGGTTGACAGCTATTGAAGTAGTAAAAGGGTTAGTTCCGCTTATGGTTGATAAGGGAGTTTCTGTATAATTACCGTTTGCATAAGTACCTAAAACAGCTCCACTTGTGGAAAAAAGGCTAGCTTGATCGGAACTATTAAATTGAAAAGTTAGAGTAGGTTGGGTTGAAGCATTTGATAATATTGACCATTGCAGATTTATTATTTTATTTGGCAAAAGAATGGTATCGGCAAAACTACCCTTGACACCCACGCTGATATTGGAACCCGCAGTTCCTCCTGATAAGGTTAATGGGGCATAACTGGTGGATGTGCCAATTGGGAACACCGTAGAACTTGTTGGGACAGCCTGCCTGATGAACAAACCTGTTCCACTTACAGCAATATAACTTGTACTTGTTGGTGTAGCAATACTTGCATTACTCCCCAAGGTTAAATTACAGGTATCCAATAACAACTTACCACTTGTAAATGTCAAGACACTTGAGTTTTGCAATGAAACACTCCTTAACAATTTGACTCCAAAACTATTACTGATTGTTACATTCGGACTATTGACAAAACCACCTATCAGCGTAAAATTTTGTTGAGAAGTACCGTTGAAAACCAAGCTCCCCACCTGTGCACCTGAAGTCCCCGTAGAAGTACTCACAAGAGTTGTGGTTGTAAATGTTCCCGCTGTTTTGTTGAAATTCCCTTTTACAAACAATATACCTGTGCTTGCATTAGTAGCAGCATTAGAGATGTTGTTGATATTGAAAGTCCCCCCATTTTGTGTAAAATCATTTACCGTCAAACTCGAAGTAACACCACTTCCGGTTGTACCACTATAAAAATTATCAATGATATTTAGGGTACTATTTGATGTCATTCTGAAATTACCGGTTACAGTCCAAGCATTGGTCCCGCGGGCAAGCGACATGCTCACTTTGTCAATTGATAAATTGCCGCCTATGGTTACAGTAGTCAAAGTAGCAGAACTAACTACCCAACTGGCATTTGTGGCACCCAGTGTTACAGAAACATCCCCGCTTATTGATAATGATGCTCCTGAACCAGATGCAGCAAACTTTGTAGAGCCTCCACCGATTACATTTGGTGTATTCCACGTCAAGGAAGACATTGTTGCAGGTAATGTCAGCGTTAAAGTATAAACAGATGATGCTAACCCCTTTACACTAACGTTCGCATTTGTCATGGTAGAACCAGTAGGCAAAGCTCCGTTGCCATCCTCACGGTTGTAGGTGTAAGTCGATCCAAAAGCAAACACCAAAGTAGTGGCGTTCACAGTACCTGAAAGGGATGCAGATTGATTTTCTATTGTGCCAGTTGCAGCTACCGTCGTTACACTACCAGTAGGGAGATTGTAATTATTTGCAAATACACCAAAAGTAGTTCCTGCTCCAACCGAACCAGTAACTGAAGAACCTATATAGGTCAATTTAGCTGTACCATTGGTTGCGGAAGTTCCAAAAGTTGTAGTTGGGACTGTTGTTGCATTAACTGTAGTGCCGGCAACCGATATTACATATAAATTCTGGTTGAGATATACATAAGCACCCGCAGCATAGGTTGTTACTGCCAGAGCTTGTGGGGCAGAAGGCAAAGTAAAGGAAGCATTGCGCTGAATGGTCAAATTTCCCGAAACATTTGCATTTGGGGTATTGGTTGATGCCATTTGAAGCGTTAGGGCATTTGATATCTTAGTACTGTCGCCTCCAGTAAAATTAGCTATTTGGAATGAACCATAACTATTTGAGGCCATTGTCAATTGGCAACCCGATGGTATATCTATATCATTGTCTGTAGTAATGGTATTGCCTACCGTTAATACCTGATTTCCACCTCCTGTTGCAGGTTGAAGAGAAACATTAGCCCCATTGGTCAATACAAATCGGCCAATTGATACAGTTGGCACACTTGTTACAACAATATTACCCGATCCATTAGAACCGTCAATGATATTACCGTCAAAAGTGACTACATCGGTAGCGTTGGGTATCCTAGACTGATTCCAATTGCCTGCAATGTTCCATGCTCCACTTGAACCACCTTTCCAAATGTTGACGTTTTGCGAACGGACGAAAATCGTCATTATTAAACCTATCAACAAAAGGATAAACTTTTGCAAAATCCTTTTTCTACAAATACAGCTTCTCATATGAAAATCAATTTCACTAACAAAAAATTATTTTTCAAGCAATCGTAATATTAGTAACCTTTTAATATCTATATATGCCTTGAAAAATCATCTAAAACCTCCAAGGCAGGATTCTACACAAAGCCCTTCCCATTTTATTGGGCATTGAATATTTTGTTTTTTGTCTCAATCTTTGGATGTGTCTCAATGAGCAATTGGTCATTTCTGCCCATCGAAAACGGGAATGCTCAAATAAGTCACTCTAGAAGTTAAATGAATGACAAGTAGAAAAACATTTTTTTTAACCCCATGACGACTGTAAAAAGGCTAAACTTTCAATGCAGTTTTTAAAGTATAGCTATGAAATAATCCTTTGTTGTTCTTGGTCAAAACATTGTTTTCGTTTTTTTGAAATTAGGCTTATTTATTTTCTGAAAAATATACAGACCTGTCTTCCATTTCTTTCTTTTCCCCTAAAAGGTCAATTGTCTCTCTTAACCGAATGTCTTGAGAGGAAGCACCTGCCAAAAATTCGTACTTGCCTGCCTCTATCACCCATTTATCTTTCTTCACATCGTAATAGGCAAATTGCTGTGGCGATACCTTGAAGTTTAGTTTTTTTTCTTCGCCTACTTTCAAGTCCACCCGTTGGAAGCCTTTTAGTTGCTGCACTTTCATGGGCACGGATAAGCCTTTTGCTGATACATATAATTGAACAATCTCTGTCCCATCTCGCTTGCCAGTATTCTTTACCTTACAGCTGATAGGAATCCATTTATCAGTCAAATTCGCATTTTCAGGTAGGGTAAGTTTGCTATATTCATAATTGGTATAAGACAATCCATATCCAAAAGGGTACAATGGTTCGTTGCCTTTTTCGTAGCCCTCGCTGTACGAAAGTTTTTGTTGGGTTTCGCTTTTGGGATAAGAAACACTGAGTTTGCCCGAAGGGTTCACGTTGCCAAGCAGGACATCTGTAACGGCATTTCCCCCTTCTTCGCCAGGATACCAGGCTTGAATGATGGCAGCGCACTTGGGTTCTAAACCTGTGATTACCTGCTGGCGGCCACCAAAAATGACAAGTACGACTGGTTTACCCGTGGCAATCAGCTTTTGCACGAAAGCTTCTTGTTCGCCAGGCAGCTTAATGCCTTTGCGTTCCCTTCCTTCGCCGCACAAATAGAGGTTCTCCCCCACGGCTGCAATAATGACATCGCTTTCTTCGGCAATCTTGATGGCATGGGTTAGGTCTGGCTGGGGCAAGCCTTTGATGGCCAACATCTTCACCTTACTTAACCGGTCATCGCCCGGAGAAGTGGTATTGACTTTCGACTCTAAAGGGGCACTCCAATCACAACCACGTTCATGTCGAACAACAACATCTTTTGCAACCTTCGTTGTTAGCCCTTCTAACAAGGTGACCAACTTAGGAAATTCGGGATTGGTGGGAATGTTCCACCAAAAACCCGACAAGGACTGATAGGTATAATCGCCCGTTAGTGCCTGTACAGAACCCGCATTGGGACCAACCAAGGCAATCTTTTTTATTTTGTTGTTTAAAGGAAGTACCCCATTGTTCTTGAGCAAGACCAACGATTGACAGGCAGATTGATAAGCCAATTTTCGCTGGATAGGCATATCAAAATCGAGCGGGCCGTCCGTTCCAAAAACAGCTTTCTCATCCAAAAGTCCCAATTTGGCTTTTAGGGTGAGTACTCTTTTAACTGCATCGTCAAACGTTTTTCTGCTTAGTTTTCCTTCCTTGATGGCATCGAGCAAAAATGGGAAAGTCCTACCCGTTGCCAATTCCACATCAGCCCCTGCGTTGATACATTTTATCCCTGCTGCCTTGTAGGTGGCTGGGGTGAAAGGACGCTCTGCGGCATAACCCATTGCGCTATAATCGCTTACTACCAGCCCATCGAAGCCCAAGTGCTTACGCAGGATATTGTGCAACAAATCGTTGTTGGCAATGGAATATTCATCGCCAAATTTGGCATAGGAAGGCATTAGACATTTGCTACCTCCCAATTTCATTGCCACTTCGTGAGGGAATAAAGCATCTTCGTAAAGCGCCCTTTTGTTAGGAAACTCGCCGCCATAGCCAGCAAAGTGTTTGGTGGTTACTGCAACGCCTTTTCTGAAACCATTGCCTTGCAGGCCTTTTACAAAAGCCAAACCCATTCTTCCTACCAAATAGGCATCCTCGCCAAAGCTTTCTTCGATCCTTCCCCAATGTGCATTTGTTATTACATCAAGCATGGGAGAAAGTGCCATGGTTGCGCCGCCCTCCCGCATTTTTTGTGCGGTGTACTGGGTGCTCTTTTCTAACAGGTCGGGATTCCAAGTACAGGACATGCCAATCTGTTGCGGCAAGGTGGTGGCGCCCAAGGTGGCAAAGCCCGTTATGGCCTCTTCGTGGAAAATTGCTGGGATTTTTGAATGCGTTTGGGTAATTAGATATTGCTGCAAATCCCTCACAAAATTTCTTAGCGCTTCGGGCTTCATGCACAAAGAGGAAGAATATTGGCACAAATGGCCAATGCCGTCCGGGATTTTTTCTTGGCAGAGTTCCAACGACAGTTTGCCATCCTTCATCAAGTCTTGTGGGCGGATGCCGATAAGTTGTTGACGTTTGTCTTCATCGGTCAAGCGGGCGAACACTTTTTCAACAATCGCCTCGGTTTGCTTATCGGAAAAAGGCTTGTTGTAAGATGTATTGACTTGCGAAATAGCCGACATTTTCAATCCTACAACCAATGCCACCCATGCAAACAGCTGAAATTTTAAACTACCTTTTTTCATGAACTTTTTACAATAAATTATTTAGAAATTTTATTGGTTTTACAATGGGTTTATGCTGGTTACATTTTTCGCCCCAATTCCAGCTTTTGCTTTAACCTAATGAGAAGCCTTTCCCTTTATTCCAAAAACTTTTTTTCAATAGGTAGCCCAGGATAATTAAATTATTTTATTGCCACGAATGGAAGAATTCCAAAAAGATTATTCGTACCTAAGAATCAAGCTTTTTATCGGGGAACAATACCTCATAAATTGGGTGGGAATAAGAGTTCACCTTTTGGACGTCTGTTTAGTATTTGAGGTGCCACAGGTACACTAACTTTCGATTTATCCCAATGCACCATTATATTATCGTGATTTATTTTACTCTTCACATGATTCAGTACTGGCGTTTTAATTGGGTCAAATACCATTGCTAGAGAGGCGGCTGCTTCGCCAAGCTCTTTCCAGTTGAAAGTCCGCTTTTCCCCCTTATAAAACACAAAGGCAATCGACTCTATGTTCACTTCTTTGTCTTTACGGGAATTACAACGCTCCCAATATCCAACATAATCACCGAATATGAAAGCAGGAAGCTGTATGGCAATATTCATACTGTCGGCAACCACATTAAAGGGTTCATTTGGGTTTTTGGGGAATGCAACTTTGAAATCATTACAATTTCCAAATTCAAACACGAGCCGTAAATCGGAGGCTTTAAAGCTATTTTTTGCAATGGTATCAATCAGAATATGTCTGTCGCCTCCATTAGTGGCAAAGTTTAAGCATGCAACAATTTTGTTTTCATTTTGACTGGTAAACAATGAAGCCGCACTAAAATCAAAATCATCATGTAAAAAGCGAAGCTGAAAATAATTGCTTTTCGATTTTGGTGACCCCCAAAAGGCCATTAATGGCCGACGTTGCCCCCATAGCGATGAACGGTTAGAAGATGACAAGGTATAATTATTGGTCAAATACGAAGTCCCGATAACCTTAGGCTCTGAAGGCTCGAAAACATCAACCTCTGTGCGCGGATAAACAGGTGAGGTAAAATAACCCAGCAAATCGTCCGGAATATGATAATGTAAGCGTATGTTAGGAACGGTTGACATACCAAGATTTACCTTGCCGTCCGATGCATCCTGTAAAAGTTTGTAATAGCTGTCCCGCACCAGTGTGCTGTACGCCCTGCTATAAGGCCCTGCCCATTGTAAGGTAGCTTTATGGTGATGACGGGCAATCATATCCCAATGCATGTGATACAAATCTTTAATGATTGCCAAATCTTCAGTATCTATAATTCTGGACTGCATCTGCTCCAGTATAATCATTGAATGTTCCGTGTAAGATGGACTGTTGTATTCAGAAAAACCACCTTTGCTTTTAGTGAATGCATAGAATTCACGCAATCGGCTGTGATAATAATCAATAAATTCTTTAATGTCAAAGAGTTTGCCTATTACTGAAACGCAATAGAGGCTTGAAATAGCAATATTGGTGTATGATAACATTACATTTCGTTTGATAATGGATCGAGTAGCCAAAATCATGGAAGCTTTTATTTCTTCTCGCAGGGTTTGTGGCAATCGGTCATAATGGTCAATGTAAATGTCTGCTAAAAGCGCTGAATTGAAATTTGCCCAATTGTAGTCGATATAAACAGCGTTTTTCACAAGTGGCTCTTCCTCGTAATAAGGCCACACACCGCAAAAAGGTTCCTTCGGGTCTTTTGCCTGTACTGATATTGTTTTGCTGATAACATCAAATGCACGTTGTTCATATTGCTTTTCTTTACAGTCTAACAAATCCAATGCATATTGCAAGCTAGCGTTAGTAGCATGGTATCTTTTCTCGCCTTTCTGTAAAACCTTTTCCCAATACCCGCTTCCCACAATAATCATTTTGTGTTCAGGATCGTATTTGCTTTCAATTGAATGTATAGAGTTTAGTAGCTTTTTCTGTTGTTCCTCATTCAAAACTAGTGTGGCGTTTTTAATTCCATGATTTAGGAAGTTTTGTGCGTATAACGTTGATATAACCAAAACCATCAAAAGGGTTGCTACAACTTTTTTACAATAGTTAATCATATTCTTACTTTTCAATGATTTATTATTTTATTGTCTAGAATACTGAACAAAGACTTCGAAGTTGGATGCCTAAGTGAACTTCTATTGTAAGAAAGTTCAAGAAAAAGCATTTGTCTTTACTATGTGTCTCTAGTACCCTATATATATAGTTTTTTCTCTTTTTTACAAGTTTTTTAAACAGAAACCTTTGAAATATTGAGCCAATGAATCGGCCCCTTAATTGGAAAAGAAGCATCATTGCAATTGCCCAATCCCTTCATTCGTGTATTCGTGGCATTTTTCATTCGCAAACGAATATTATTTTCCCAAACTTATTTCCTTGCTTACTGACTCCAACCCTGGTTGCCCGCCGCCTACAAATACCTCAAATTGTCTATTGGAATCATTCCATTGGCCATTGGCCAATTGCTCGTAAAAATCAGTTTCATTAAGGTTAAATACCAGTTTTTTGGTTTCCCCTTTATTCAATGCTATGCGTTGAAAAGATTTCAGGGAACAATTGTATGCAGGCGTATTGTTTTCCTTAGATTTTATGTATAGCTGCGCCACTTCTTCCCCATCCAAGTTGCCAATGTTTTTGATGTTGGCTTCCACTGCATAAACCGAATTGTTGCCAACTTGCTTTTTGTGGATAGCGATATTGCTGTACGCAAACTTGGTATAGCTCAACCCGAAACCAAAGGGGAACAAGGGCTTTCCCGTAAAATACCGATAGGTTCGGCCTTGCATGTTGTAATCTTCAAAGGCAGGAAGATCTGATTCGGAATGGTAGAAAGTAAGGGGCAGTTTGCCAGATGGATTATAATCGCCAAATAGGACATCGGCGATGGCTGCTCCTGCCGCTTGTCCACCGTAAAAGCTTTCGAGGATTGCAGGCAGGTTATCTTTCTCCCAATTGATGGCGACCGCACTTCCATTCAACAATACCAAGACCACAGGTTTGCCCAAAGCAGCAATATTTTTAATAAGGTTTTGTTGTACCTGAGGCAAAGCCAATTTTACCCGGTCGCCGCCATCGAAACCATCCAATTTGATCTTCATTTCCTCACCTTCTATCCTTGGGGAAAGGCCCATACAAAGCACCACGGCATCTGCTTTTTTAGCAACAGCAAGGGCTTCTTCAAATAAATTCCAATCTGGTCTTTGCCAATTCAAGTTTACCACCCGATTGTTGCCCCTGTTGATGTATTTTATTTTAATTGGCTGCAATTCGCCTTTCTTTAGTTCAATGCTGGCATAGCTGTGGCTGGGTTCGTGGCTGTTATGCAATTCCAATAATTTTTTATTGTTCAGGTATAGCTCAGCATCGTTGCTGCCAAAAACGTCGAAAGTGTATTTGCCAGATGTAGGGGCAGCAATAAAGCCTTCCCAAACTACGGAAAAACCGAGGGGATCGATATTGTCTAAGGGCAGTTTTTCAATCCAATTAAAATGAACTTGCGTATCAATTCTTTTCAAAACAGGTTCACCCTTAAATTCTTGGTTGCCATAATAGGTCGCTTTTAACCCTTTGGATTTTTGGCCTGCATCGGCAAACAAAAATGAAGCAGGTATGATTTCATAAGTGGGCAGGCCATCGGCGTGAGCACAACCTTTGGCATAGAGTATTTTGGCATGCGGCAGTTTTTGGGTTATCCCTTTCAAAGGGGTGATAATATGGGAAGAAAACCCGTGGTAATTGGCCAGAATCGTTTCTTCGTCATCAGCATTTGGACCGATAATGGCTAAGGTTTTCAAATTCTTGCTCATAGGCAAGGCATTTTTTTCGTTCTTTAAGAGCACGATGGACTTTTTAGCAGCTTCCAATGCCAATTTTTGATTCGCCGCACTTTCCACTACGGAATAAGGAATTTGATTGTAGGGCAGTTTGGATTTGTCATCAAAAAGTCCCAGTTTGAACCGGGCGGTAAAAAGACGCTTCAAGGCAACATCTAATTCGGCTTCCGTAATCAACTTTTTTTGGATGGCCTTATCGAGTGCGTTGAAAATGTCGCCGCATTCCAAGTCAACCCCTGCTTTAATAGCCATTGCGGATGCTTCTTCTGCTGTGGCTACCACTTGATGCGTGCCTTTTTTATAAAAATCGTCCACGGCTCCACAATCCGTTACAATGAATCCCTTGAAGCCCCATTGTTTTCTCAGTAGATCGGTCAATAAAAAATCGCTTCCGCAGCATGGCTTGTCGCGAAAACGGTTGTAGGCGCACATCAAAGAATACACGCCAGCTTCCTCGACCACCCTTTTGAAAGCGGGGGTGTAGGTATTGTAAAAATCATAGTCACTTACGTTGGCATTGAAGCGGTGGCGGCTGGATTCGGGGCCGCTATGTACCACAAAATGCTTGATGGTCGCAATGCTTTTGAAATAGTTGGGATTATTGCCTTGCAATCCTCTGACAAAAGAGGCGGCTATTTTTCCTGTCAAAAAAGGATCTTCGCCGTATGTTTCCATGCCCCTACCCCATCTGGGATCCCTGAAAATATTAATATTGGGAGTCCAAAAATTCAGCCCTTGATAGATGCCCCGCTGTCCTTTGGAAGAAAAATAATTAAACTTAGCTCTTGCTTCATCTGAAATGGCATCTGCCACTTTGAAGATTAACGCCGTGTCCCAAGTTGCGGCCAACCCGATGGCTTGTGGGAACACAGTTGCCTTGCCTGCCCTTGCCACCCCGTGCAAACACTCGTTCCACCAATTGTAAGCGGGCACTTTTACTCCGTTGGAATCAATGGCAGTGGAACGGTATTGTAAGAGTTTGATTTTTTGTGGTAAAGTCAATTTAGCTACCAAATCGTTTACGCGTTGCTCCACACTTAGGTTTTCATTGGCATAATCGAGTACCGCCCCCTTTTGTGCATAGGTTTCCGAAAACAAAATCAACCAACCCAAACAAACCAGTATTCCTTTTTTCATACTCCAACAATTTTTTTTTCAATATTCTATAAACCCATTATTTTTTTTAGTTTCCCCCTACCCTTTTTGTCTTTGCGACTGCATTGACAAACGTACTATTTGAAATATTTGCAAATCAATCCTCAAGGGGAATTTTCAACCCAAAAAAGACAATTTTATGGGCATCTCACTGGAACTACTTTTTCTTTGAAACCATATTTTAGTTTCAAACCCCGTACTTGATTTTAAGGATAAACCTACATCCATATAAGGTTGTGGCAGCTTTATAATTTCAAGTTTGCAATTCATCAAAAACCTGACTTTTTGCCAATATAAACAACTTTGTTATCCTAATTTATAAAGCATTTTCTAATTTAAAGACCCATGCATAAGGCGATGGATTGGTGCTTGGTGACAAAGTGGGTGGTGTTACCTTTAGTTTATTCTTGGAAAAATCACTTTTCACTGCACCATTGTAACCTAACAAGTTAACCGCGGTTGGCTTGGCAATACCTTCAATTACAATAGGGCTATCTTGCCATTTGGTGATAATGGCGTATAAATCATGCCCCTTTGTGGTGTAAAAAACCGTAGAATTATTGTTTATCGCAGGGGTTTTGCTCCATTTTCTGGTGGCATAAATGCCTTCGCCGTTAATTTTCAACCATGCGCCCATATCCGCCAACCGTTGCTGCATCAACTCGGGTATCCTGCCATCGGCCGTTGGCCCGATGTTCAACAAGAGGTTGCCCCCACGGGCCACTTTGTTGATCAAAATATCTATCAATTCCTTGGAGGTGGAATAATCTTCCAACACTTCGTTGCGGTTATAGCCAAAAGAACCTGCCATGCCCCTGCATTCCTCCCAAGGATGGTTGATGGAAGCTTCGCTGGCGTTTTTGTCATCCACTAAATCATATTCCGTGGTATAGAACCCTCCATGCTTTCCGCGTGTGTCTTTTCCCCAACGGTCGTTGACCACGATGGAATTTTTAACCGGCGATTCATTGTATAACCATGACAAAAATTGCGGGCTTTTCCAGTCTGCGCTTTGTTTTTCCCATTCGCCGTCGGTCCAAAGCACATCGGGTTGGTAACGGGTTACCAAGTCTTTCATTTGCGGGATCATGTGGTTGTCCACATACTGGTTAAGGTTGGATTTGTACAATGGGTTGAACCATTCATAGAGCGAATAATAAAAGCCCATGTGCAGCCCTTTAGCCTTCACGGATTTGGTGAGGTCGCCGCACAAATCGCGGTGTGGACCCACATCCATAGCGTTCCAATTCCAGCTTTGCGCGCTTGGCCAAAGCGTGAAGCCTTCGTGGTGTTTGGAGGTCAAGACAATGTATTGCGCCCCTGCTTGCTTAAAACGTTCTGCCCATTCATCGGGATTGAACATTTCGGCTTTGAACTGACTAGCGAAATTTTGGTATTGGGCATCTTTGCCATACATACGAGTGTGATAATCGATAAAAAATTGTTGGGTCTTGGAAGGGTTCACCAGTTTGTTCCAATACCATTCAGCATAGCGTTCATACACCCCAACTTTGTCCCGCACGGTAGGACTATAAGCTGGCACCGAGAACACGCCCCAATGGATAAAAATCCCAAACTTGGCATCCTCGAACCAAGCAGGCACGGGTCGGCTATCGATTGACTGCCAATTGGGTTCATAACTTTTTTGCGCAGGTGCTGACATATTTAGCAATAAAATCAACACACTTAATTTTCCAAGCTTCCTCATCATAACAAAAAGAATAAATTGTATTTAATAAACCAGATTATACAAAAATTTTTGTTTACACTATTGCCATTTTGAGTTAATTATTTAATCATCCGACTTCTTCTGCGAGCTATATAACTACCAAAAATTAGCCATATGCCACTTTTTTTGGACTTCATTTTTAATAGGGACTGAGCAAAAAGTCAAGTCATTATATACGAAATGAACTTGGTTTCAGTTATAAGCCATAAATATTTTCATTCAGAATTGATTGACTCTGTGCTTGAATTTGAATTTCTTTTTAAGAAAAAAATTGCGGTGTTATACAAACAGTTTTTACCTTAATTGCAACTATATCATACGTACGGCTTTGCCACTCTCAGTCACAAATGACCAACTATACAAGCTATTCATGGAATAAAACCAAATAAAATGAACTAAAAAAGACCTATCCTTACGTCTTTAATATCATTTTTTTAGTTAATATATCCCTTTAGAGTTTTAATATGTGGTAAATAATTTTTAAACCTAGATTTTGCAATTCCAATCTATTTAAATGAAAATAGATAAGCCATATGGGTAAATAGGGATAAAATAATCCTAGAATACTATTGGGTTAATATTTTCCTAAAAGTTAGTTATGAAATGGTTATGGATAAATGAGTTCATTTATAGAAATAAATAAAGTTGTTAAAAAATAAGCAGCGGATATAGTAATTATTACAACAACAATAAAATTATTTATTCTCATTGAACTTTGTCTTCAATCTCCTAAAAAAATTACGTTTTTACTAAAAATTATTAAAAAAAAGCAAAGACTATTTTTACTTCCAGAAACAATATAACTGAACTGACTATAGTTAATTTACAATTTGAAGAACTTAGCATTTCAATTAAGTCATTTAACTTTTTTGTAATACTACCCTAATTTTCAGTTTGCTGCTCAACTAAAAATTTAAATTCCGTGAGCTTAACTTAATATTTGCTGCCTTCAACTCCTATTTAGTGAGTTCAGACTCCCTTTTTGCGAGCTTCAACTCACTATTTGCTGCCATCAACTCACTATTGGCGAGCATAGACTCACTATTAGCGAGTTCCAACTCACTAATAGTGAGCTTCAACTTCCCTTTTGTGAGCTCCGACTCTCATTTAGTGAGTTTTAACTCACTTTAAGCGAGCTTCGACTCACTTGTGCCTTGCTTTCAACTTCTTACTTGCATATCCAATACCACTTGCAGCAAGCATTAAACTCATTCCACCATCAAAAGGAACTACTGGAACACCATCACTACTTGGCCCACCTACTGAAGAACTTCCTGGTCCTCCAATTCCGGGGTCATTTGGATCGGGTGTTTGTGCATTTGCTACTCCAATTGTTAGTAGCAACATTGCTACAGGCATAATTATCTTTTTCATTTCTTTTCTTTTTAATAATGAAAGAAATCCAAACAGCTTTTTATACTGTTGGGATTCTCTTGATTTTCCTCTATTCTACTGATAATTTTGTTTCACTCACTTTTCCTTCTGAACCTAGGATGCTTACTGTGTAAACACCTGCTGACAATTGTACTCCAATATTGATTGTATGATTGGCTATTCCACCTTCATGAACAATTACTTGGTTTACCACTTTTTGTCCTAATGCATTGTAGATAATTACTGTGTATTTACCTGCAGTTATATTGTTCATTTGAACAGTTAATGCTTTACCCTTTAATGGGTTAGGATACAAACTATAAGTAGCTTCCACACTTGCTTTCTTCAATTGAGCAATATTGCTGTATTGAACTGAACCATCTATGTTGGTTGCTTTTATGCGGTAGTAAGTATTGCCTGCTGCAATGTTCTTGTCTTCTGCACTATAGTTAGCAGTATTGCTGTTCTTAGCAATAACCACCTCTCCTACTTTATTGAAATTCTTAGCATCTATAGATTTCTCTATTGTGTAAGTAGCTACTTTCTCTTCGCCTTGTGTATTCCAATTAATAGTTGCTATTTCATTCTTCAATGTTGCACTTGCATAGATTGCTTTCACACTCAATGGTGCAGTTGGCTTGAACATTACTCCAAATCTATTGGTGTATGTAGCTGCTAAAGCATTGTCAACTGTGAAGTTTACTTTGTTTACGCCTGCTGTTAATGCAGTTGTAGATTTCAAGTAAGAATCATACAAGTAAGCTGTTAAACCATTCGCTGTGAATGAACTTCCGTCCACTTGTAATTGATAAGCTTTTGTACTTAATGATGCTATTTTCAATACAATACTATCAGTTGCAGTTGCTAGTGCCCTACCATCAATACTTAGGTTCGCATTGCTATGAACAATGGAGATATTGTCATTGGCATTGTTCAACTTAGCTGCATCTTCATTGCTATTATAGCTATTGCTATTGCTTGCTTTGAATACGGCTACTGCGCCATCTGTTAAGCTGTAAATACTATCTGTTGGTAGTTTTCTTAATAATGTGAAGTCCATTCTATTAATGCTGTTTACTCCAAATACCGCTGTTTGAGTAGTATTGGTCACTTTCGCTGATTCAGTGAATGTGATGGTTGGAGTAGTGCTCGCATTGTTTCTCACAAAGATGGATTGACCTGCTTGTAAGATAGTAGTTGCTTTAGATTGACTTGGAGTA
>Ga0114959_10001129_pt1 | contig 24024 bp, 22 predicted proteins | sample C_130625_EF_Meta_FD_87317 | JGI IMG/M metagenome (GOLD analysis project Ga0114959, IMG submission 87317) | Freshwater microbial communities from Lake Croche, Canada to study carbon cycling - C_130625_EF_MetaG | ecosystem: Environmental > Aquatic > Freshwater > Lake | place: Lake Croche, Canada... | reverse complement strand
GGGCGGCGCCCGGTCGCGGTCCTGCACGAGCAGAACGCCGTACTTGGTCGCGCCAATCGCATGCTGGCACCCCGTGCCGATGCCTTGGCGGTCTCTTACGCTGCGACGGCGCAAGTCCCGCCCGGCTCCCGGGTCGAAGTCCTCGGCAATCCTGTGCGCCCTGCGCTGGCTGCCCTGGCCGGTGGAGAATATCCCTCGACAGCCGGAGCGCTTCGTCTCCTCGTGCTGGGGGGATCGCTCGGAGCGCGGGTTTTCGCCGATGTGGTGCCGGCGGCGATCGCCGCCCTGCCGGAGGCTCTACGCGCTCGTCTCCTCGTCACCCAACAATGCCGGGCGGAGGATCTTGCCCGGGTGAGGGAAGCCTATGCGGCGGCAGGCGTTCCCGCCGAGCTTTCACCCTTCTTCTCCGATGTGGCGCCGCGGCTTGCCAATGCGCATCTGGTGGTGGCCCGGGCAGGGGCGGGGACGCTTGCCGAACTCGCCTGTGCTGGACGCCCTTCGATCCTCGTGCCGCTACCGCACGCAATCGACGATCATCAGAGCGCCAATGCCCGCGCTTTGGCCGAGGCCGGGGCGGCCCAAGTGGTGCCGCAGGCGCTGTTCACCAGCGCCGCGCTCGCTGAGCAACTCGCTGCTATGCTTGGGGATCCGCGAGCGCTGGCCCGCGCCGCGCTATCCGCCGCCCGCCTCGCTCAGCCTGACGCTGCCAAGCGCCTGGCGGATCTTGTTTTGTCCCTGATGCGGGCCCGGCGCCCGCAGGAAGCCCTCTGATGCGCGCACTTCCCCTGACCATCGGTCCCATTCATTTCGTCGGCATTGGCGGTATCGGCATGTCCGGCATCGCGGAGGTACTGCACAATCTCGGCTATTCGGTGCAGGGCAGCGATATCACCGAAGGCTACAACGTCACCCGGCTGCGCGAGGCTGGGATTACCGTCCACATCGGCCATGCTGCCGAGAATCTGGGCCAGGCACAGGTTGTCGTCGTCTCGACCGCGGTGAACCGCGACAATCCTGAGGTGCAGGCCGCGCGCGCCAAGCTCGTGCCCGTGGTACGCCGGGCGGAGATGCTCGCTGAACTGATGCGCCTGAAGTGGGCGATCGCGGTCGGCGGCACGCATGGCAAGACCACGACCACCAGCCTGGTCGCTTGTGTGCTGGAAGCCGCCAAGATCGACCCCACGGTGATCAATGGCGGCATCATCAACGCCTACAACACCAATACCCGCCTTGGGGCCGGCGATTGGATGGTGGTTGAAGCCGATGAGAGCGACGGCAGCTTCCTGCGCCTGCCCTCAGTGGTTACCATCGTGACGAACATGGACGCCGAGCATCTGGACCATTGGGGAACGGCGGAGGCGATGAAAGAAGGCTACGCCCAGTTCGTCTCCAACATTCCCTTCTACGGCTTTGCGGTGCTTTGCCTCGACCACCCGGAAGTGCAGGCGATGATTCCGAAGCTTGACCGACGTATCGTCACCTACGGCTTTTCGCCGCAGGCCGATGTCCGCGCTGAAAAAGTCCTGACCGATCGTATGGGCGCGACGTTCCAGGTCACGGTGCGTGATCGCACCAGCGGCAGGACCCGCACGACCAAGCCGATGCGCCTGCCCATGCTCGGCCAGCACAACGTGCAGAACGCCCTGGCGGCGATCGCCGTCGGCTTCGAGATGGATATCGACGAGGAGACGATCCGCACCGCGCTTGCCGGGTTTAAGGGCGTCAAACGGCGCTTCACCCGCTGCGGCGAGGCCGGCGGCATCACTGTTATCGACGATTACGGCCATCATCCGGTTGAGATCGCAGCGGTGCTGAAGGCCGCCCGGCAGGCCGGCGCGCGCGATGTCATCGCGGTGGTGCAGCCGCACCGTTACAGCCGCCTTGCTGGTCTCTTCGAGGATTTCTGCACCTGCATGAATGATGCGGGAACTGTCGTCGTCGCCGATGTCTACCCGGCCGGCGAGGCACCGATTCCGGGCGCCGACAAGGAATCGCTGGTCGAGGGTCTGCGCGCCCGCGGCCATCGCAGCGTGGTCGCCCTGCCAGCACCTGAGAGCCTCGCTGAGATGATCCATGCCATCGCCAAGCCGGGCGATTACGTTATCTGTCTCGGTGCCGGGAACATCACGAACTGGGCCCATGCGCTGCCAGGGCAGTTGCAGGCGCTGCAACCAGGTGGCCGCATTTCGCCGCTGCGGCGAGCATGAGTCGGCGCATGGGGCTGCCGGGCCTGCCCGCCATCCGTGGCCGCGTTCAGGCCGGGGCATCGCTGGCGCCCGTCACCTGGTTTCGGGTGGGCGGGCCGGCCGAATGGCTCGTCCGCCCCGCGGATGCCGAGGATCTCGTCGCCCTGCTTGCAGGGCTTGGGCCGGAAGCGCCGTTCATGGTGCTCGGCGCCGCCTCAAACCTGATCGTGCGCGATGGCGGTCTGCCAGGCGTTGTCATCCGCCTTGGTGGGGCCTTTGGCGGTATCGTGGTGGAGCCGGATGGGCTGATCGCCGGCGCCGCCGCGCTGGATGCGGTCGTTGCCCAGCATGCTGCGCAGGCGGGCCTCGGTGGGCTCGAATTCTTATCTGGGATACCAGGCTCGATCGGCGGCGCCGTGGCCATGAATGCGGGCGCCTACGGGACGGAGGTAAAGGATGTCCTGGACTGGGCCGAGGTGGCGACCGTCGAAGGTATCCACCGTCTCCCGGCGGCCGCCTTCGCCTTTGCCTATCGACATGCGGCGCTGCCGCCGCGTGCTGTGGTGACGCGCGCCCGGTTCCGCGCCGCCCCCGGCGATGCCGCGAAGATTGCCGCCATGCTCGGTGAGATCCGCGCCTCGCGCGAGGCGACGCAACCGGTGCGGGCGCGCACCGGCGGCTCTACCTTCAAGAATCCGGCAGACCGCAAGGCCTGGGAGTTGATCGATGCAGCCGGGTGCCGGGGGCTGTCGCTTGGTGCCGCACAGGTGAGCGAGAAGCACTGCAATTTCCTGCTCAATACCGGCGGCGCCACGGCGGCCGAGATCGAGGCACTGGGCGAGGTGGTTCGGGCGCGGGTGCTGGCGGACAGCGGAGTCGCGCTGGAGTGGGAAATCCGCCGTATCGGAGTGCCGGCATGACGAAGCGCGTCGTGGTCCTGTCCGGTGGCATTTCGGCCGAGCGCGAGGTAAGCCTCGCCTCCGGCAAGCAATGCGCCGCCGCGCTACGCGAAGCCGGCTATATGGTGATCCCGATCGAAGTGGGACCGGACCTCGCCGGCCTCATCGCATCGCTGCAACAAGCCCGGGCGGATGTGGTCTTCAACGCGTTGCATGGCCGCTTCGGCGAGGATGGCTGCGTCCAGGGCGTGCTTGACTGGTTGGCCATTCCCTATACTCATTCCGGCCTCCGCGCCTCATCGATGGCGATGGATAAGGTGACGGCCAAGCTTGCCTTCCAGGCCGCCGGGCTGCCGGTGCCGCGGCATCGGCTGGTCACACCGGAGGAATTGGCTGCGGCCGATCCCATGCCCCGACCCTTTGTCGTGAAGCCACCGAATGAAGGCTCCTCGGTGGGGGTGAGCATTCTCAAGCTTGGTGACAACCGGCGCGCTGAGATCGCGACCGCCTGGCGCTTTGGTTCACAGGTCATGGTGGAGGAATACATCCCGGGGCGGGAGTTGACGGTCGGCGTTCTCGAAGATCGTGCACTGGCGGTAACCGACATCCTGGCCGATGCTGGTGCCTTCTACGACTACACCTCGAAATACGGTGCCGGGGGCTCGCGTCATGTGCTCCCAGCGGCGGTCCATCCCGATATCGCCGAGCAGGCCAAGGAGATCGCTCTCGCCGCACATCGCGCCCTAGGCTGCCGCGGCGCATCGCGCTGCGATTTTCGCTATGACGATACGGCCGGCGAGCCTGGTCGGCTCGTGCTGCTTGAGATCAATACCCAGCCTGGGCTGACGCCGACCTCGCTCTTGCCCGAACAGGCGGCGCATGTTGGCATCGCTTTTCCGGACCTGGTTTCTTGGATGGTGGAGCAGGCGCGCCATGGCCCGTGACCCCAGCCACGCCCTCAGCCGCCGGACACGGGCTACAGCAAACGAGCCGCGCCGGCCATCGCGGTTGCGGCTCTGGATGCGCCGTCGCCGTGGTGTCTGGAAGCCCGCCGGGCTCGCGCTACTCGGTTTGACGGCGCTCGGTTTTGCGGGTGCTGGGCTGCTCGCCTTCGACCCGCAGGGCCGCATGGCTGCCTTCCTTGATCGGGCGGATGATCTCGGCGCCGACGCCGGCTTGCAGGTTCGCCAAGTCATCTTGGAAGGCAGCCGGCACACACCGGTCGAACTGGTCCGTGAGCAACTGGGCGTGCGTCAGGGCGACCCGATCCTTGCCTTCAATCCCGCCGATGCAAAAGAGCGGCTGGAGACGATCGCGTGGGTGCGCCAAGCCTCTGTCCAACGGCACCTGAACGGGACAATCCGGGTGGTGTTGGAAGAACGTGAGCCGTTCGCCATCTGGCAGCATAATGGCACCTTCCACGTCATTGACCGGGCCGGCGCGACGGTGACCCAGGACGATATTGGCGCATTTGGGCCCTTGCCGCTGGTGGTCGGCGCGGGTGCCAATACCGCTGCGGGGAAGGTCCTCGATCAACTGGCCGCGCATCCTGCGGTGCGCGAGCGAGTGCAGGCGCTGGTCCGCATCTCGGATCGCCGTTGGAATCTTCTCCTCCGCAACAAGGCTGAGGTGCTGCTTCCGGAAGGCCATGAAGCCGCGGCTTTGCGCCGCCTGGCGGAGTTGCAGGCAAGCCAAGCCCTGCTCGATCGCCCGGTCGCGCTGATTGACCTGCGGCTGCCGGATAAGATGGTGGTGCGGGTGGCGAACAGCCCGGTACCGGCCGCGGAGCCGCCCTTACCTTCATCCGTGCCGCCGAAACCGCGGAGCGGGCGTGGATGAACCAACTCGCTCGTCTCGGCACCCCTGAACCTCCCGCACCTGCTCGCCGCCGCCGTGGTGCCAAGCAGGGCAGTTTCGGCGTGCTGGATATCGGCAGCACCAAGATTGTTTGTATCATCGCTCGGATCGAGAGCGACGGAGAGCCGCGCGCCCTAGGCTTCGGCTGGCAGCGCAGCCAGGGCGTGAAGGGCGGGAATATCATTGACCTCGAGGCGGCTGAGCGGGCGATCCGCGCCGCCGTCGCCCAGGCCGAGGAGATGGCCGATACCCAGCTCCGCACGGTTATCGTCAACCTTTCCTGCGGGCAGCCGGCGTCGCGGCACCAGAACATCATCTGGCCGATCAGTGGACGCGCTGTCACCGAACTCGATCTGCGGGCGATTGTGGGTGAAGGCCGTCGTCGGGTCGCCGAGGATGGCCGCGAGACGGTGCACGGCTTTCCGCTCGGCTTCACGGTCGATGCAACCCCCGGGGCTGATGATCCGCGCGGCATGATCTGCGAGGAGCTGACGGCAAGGCTGCATCTCGTCGATGCGGCCGAGACCTCATTGCGCAATCTCGGCGCTTGTCTGATGCGCTGCGACCTGGAGGTGGCGGAACTCGTCGCGGCCCCCTTTGCTGCGGGCCTCGCTACGCTGGTGGAGGATGAGAAGCAGCTCGGCTGTACAGTCATAGACATGGGTGGCGGGACCACCAGCCTGGCCGTCTTTGGCGAGGGGCACCTGCTGCACACCGCCCAGCTCCCGGTCGGGGGTTGGCATGTGACCAACGACCTCGCCCGCCTGCTCTCAACGCCGGTCGTGCATGCTGAGCGTCTGAAGACGCTGCATGGCGGGGCGCTGAGCGCTCCTGAAGATGACCGCGAATTCCTGCCGGTGCCGATGGTCGGCGAGGATGAGGACCAGATCGCACGGGTGCCGCGCTCAATGATCGTTGGCATCATCCGCCCACGGCTCGAGGAGACCTTCGAGCTGTTGAAGGACCGGCTGGATGCGGCCGGCCTGGGACAGGAGATGGGTCGCCGGGTCGTGTTGACCGGTGGGGCGAGCCAACTTGTCGGGGCGCGAGAACTGGCAGGTCGGGTGCTGGATCGGCAGGTGCGCAGCGGCCGGCCGCACGCGATACGTGGTTTGCCCGATACCGCGGCTGGCCCGGCTTTCGCGGCCCCGCTCGGCCTGCTGGCCTGGTGCGCCGGCGAGGGTCGACCGCTGCTTGACCTGCAGCCGGGTATCGACCGGCCTGCGGGTAGCTTCCGTCGTCTCGTTAACTGGTTGCGGGCGCGCGCCTGATGCCCCCCCTCGCGCATGCCCTGAACGCTAAAATTCCTGTGGACGACTCGGCGGAAGCCCAGACGAACCCGGGACACGAATCGCCCCCCGCAATTAAACTCCCCTGCAGGAGAGGCCCGCCATGACCCTGAATCTGACACTTCCCGTCGCCCAGCACACCGATTTCAGCCCTCGGATTACCGTTGTCGGTGTGGGTGGCGGTGGGACCAACGCGGTCAACAACATGATCGCGATGGGCCTTGATGGCGTAGAGTTCTGCGTCGCCAATACCGACGCCCAATCGCTGGTCCACAGCCGTGCCGAGCGCCGGGTGCAGCTCGGTCCGCATCTGACCCAAGGGCTCGGCGCCGGCGCCAAGCCGGAGATCGGCCGCGCCGCTGCCGAGGAAGCGACTGAGGAACTGGCCCGCCATCTCGATGGTAGCCACATGGTCTTCATCACCGCTGGCATGGGCGGCGGGACCGGTACCGGCGCGGCGCCGGTGATCGCCCGCATGGCGCGGGAGCGTGGTATTCTCACGGTCGGGGTGGTGACCAAGCCATTCGACTTCGAGGGGCCGAAACGCCGCCGCGCTTCGGATGCCGGAATTGAGGAGCTGCAGAGCTTCGTTGATACGCTGATCATCATCCCGAATCAGAACCTGTTCAGGATGGCAAATGAGAAGACGACGTTTGCCGAAGCCTTCAAGATGGCCGATGCGGTGCTCTATGACGGGGTGCGTGGCGTCACCGACCTGATGATGAAGCCCGGCCTCGTCAATCTCGATTTCGCCGACATCCGCACGGTGATGGCTGAGATGGGCAAGGCGATGATGGGGACCGGCGAAGGCGAGGGCGAAGATCGTGCCGTCAAGGCCGCCGAGCGCGCCATCAGCAACCCTTTGCTCGACGACGCATCGTTGCGGGGCGCTCGTGGCGTGCTGATCAATATCACCGGCGGCTACGATATGACGCTGTTCGAGGTCGACGAGGCCGCGAACCGCATCCGTCGCGAGGTCGATGAGGATGCCAACATCATCTTCGGCTCTTCGGTCGAGGAAGCGCTGAATGGCCGGTTGCGGGTCTCGGTCGTGGCGACCGGCATCGACGCGCTGCCCACGCAGGCCAGCAAGCCAGAAGGGCTTACTGTGGTCGCGGGTGGTCGCTCACCCGCCCAGCCTGTCGCGGCTAAGGCCGCCGCCACCTCTGGGGCAGCGTCTCCGGCTGCGGCGGTTCGCCGAGCGACAGTCGTGCCTGGCAGCTTCCTCCGCCCGGCGGCGACTGCTCAGGGGGCGGCAGCCACCGCGATCGCTATGGAGCCCGAGATCCTCGAGACCTCGTCCCCGAGCATCACCCTGACGCCGGTTGCGGTCACGGAGGTCGAGCCTGTGGTTGATGTCTCGCCCGCGCCAGTGGCCGCGCCACGGCGACCGCAGCAAGCCGCTGGTGGTATCGGGCAACTGTTCCGCAAGGTAACTGGTGGCGCTTCCGGGCTGATGAAGCGAAATCTTAGCGAAGCCCCCGCTGCTCCGCCTGCGCCACCGGCTGCACCGCGGGTCGAGACCATCCCTGAAGCGCCGCGCCCGGCGCGGCAGATGCAGCAGGAAGATATCGGCCTCGATATCCCTGCCTTCCTGCGACGTCAGGCCAACTGATTGGACCGCGAACCGCGTGTCCCATCCGCGAAGGCATAACCGATCAGGTGGCCCCACCTGATCGGTGCCGGCGCAGGATCACATCCTGATTTGACAGATCCGCAACCGACTGACGTGAGGGGCGCGGGTGGGTGACGTGGTTCACCCCGCCGCGACCTGCCGGACCCATTCGCCCCAGGCGAGACAGGCTGCATCCGCACCAAAGGCCGCTACCACCTGGACCCCAAGGGGCAGGCCGCGCGGCCCGTGACCCACCGGCACGCTCACGCAAGGCACATGCAGCAGGGTCCAGAGCGAATTAAAACCAGGATCGCCGGTCCATTCGAGGCCCTCTGGCGCTTCCCCCGGGGCAGCGGGCGTCAGCACCGCGTCATAGCCTGCGATCACATCGGCGAAGGCGGCGCGGGCAGCGGCGAAGGCAGCGCGACCCTCATTGACCTGCGCCAGGCTGTAGCCGCGGCCGCGCGCCTGTGCTTCGCGCAGCACTGGCGAGAATTGTGCCCAGGCATGATCCGCCTCCCAGGCCAGCCCCTGCGCACTTTCGCCGTTCATCACCAAGGCGTGGGCTGCAAAGCCGGCCAGGACCGCCGGCGGCAGCGCCACTTGCGCGACGCTGGCGCCCGCTTTCGCAGCAAGGCCGGAGACATGCTCGAGCAGCGCCCGTGTCTCCGGCGCAGCGAGGTCTTCGTTGGGTCCCAGGACAACGGCGAAGTGTGGGGCACGGCCAGGCTTGGTCTCCGGCGTACCGAAATCCCCACCGGTCAAGCCCGCCATGACAGTAGCCGCATCGCTGGTGCTGCGGGTAAGGACGCCGATTGTATCGAGGCTCTCTGACATCACCTTCATGCCGCCGCGATGCAGCGTGCCGAAGGACGGCTTAAAGCCGACAGCACCGCAGAAAGCGGCCGGGCGCAGGATGGAGCCGGCGGTCTGGGTGCCGAAGCCGGCATGAAAGAAACCTGCCGCTGCGCCCGCCGCCGAGCCCGAGGAGGAGCCGCCCGGCGTATGGTTGAGGTTGGCTGGGTTGGCCGTCGGCCCCGGACGGCGGGTGGCAAACTCCGTCGTAACGGTCTTGCCAAGAATGACCGCGCCCGCGCGGCGGGCGAGCGCCACGCAGGCGGCATCACTTCGCGGCCGATGCCCGGCCCAGATCGGCGAGCCGTACTGCGACAACTGGTCTGCGGTATCGAGCACATCCTTGACGCCGAAGGCGATGCCTTCGAGTGGGCCGGCTGGCCGCCCAGCCGCCCGGCTAGCGTCGCGTCGCGCCGCTTCACGCAGGACGAGTGCGGGATCGTGCTGGACGAAGGCCCGCAACGCCGGCTCGCGCTGGGCGATCCGGGCGAGGAAGGCTTCGGTGAGGGCGGTCGCGGACAGGTCGCCTAAGGCGATGCGGCGGACGGCTTCGGCGGCGGGCAGCAGGCTGGGATCGGTCATAATATCTTCCTAGCGGACGACGTTTCCAAGCGAAACACGTGCCGCGAGCGCACGCAGGCCGCGATCAACCGGCGTAGAGCGGCCGCAGGGTCGGCTGCAGTGGCATGTCGAAGCGCCAGTCAGGGGCCATGCCGTCAGGCATTTCGCCCATCGAACCCCAGTCATCGGTGATCGCGTTGCCGCGTCCCAACCGTTCGCCAAAAAGGCAATAGGCGATCGTCCGCCGTGGCCCAGCGATCTGGTGCCGCAGCAACAGGCGGGTCGGGCCGGCGCGGTGCACTGAGTGCACCGCACGGGTCTCGCCAAGCGTCGTTACGGACCAGCCCCGGCCATCATGAGCCTGGCCGTTCACCTTGATGGTCGTTCCCCGATCCATCGCGATGATGACCTCCGTCGTGAAGGGATTGGTCGAGAGCACTTCGGTGATGCGCGGGCCGAAGGCAGGGTAGCGGATTGGGCTGCCAAAGCCGCGGGCGAGGCCAAGCGCCATGCGCCGGGCGATCCGGCGCATATCCAGGCCTTCCGGCATGCTGGTATCGAGATCGCCCCGAAAATCGACATCCGCAGTCTGTGGGGCGACGAGACTGGCGTTCACATCCTCATCGTCGAGCAAGCTCGCCAGCGCTTCGCGTGCCCAGCGCTGTCCTTCGTTCACACCGCCATACGGAGGGGGCGTCCAGAAAAACGCCGGCAATGCATTGGCGCCCTGCGCAGGGCGACCGAAATCGGCACGCACGAAGGTCAGCAGGCGGCGCATGGCAAAGGCGTGCATGAAGCTATCGCCGCGCTGCATTATCGGCGCCTCAGCCTCGCCCTGCAGCCAGAGGATACCAAGGCATCGTGCCCTATCGGACTCCGTCATCACGGAGCGGATGAAGCGCTGCAGGGCCGCCCCCGCGGCGCCGCGTTGCCAGTTCAGCGCATCCGTATCGGCTTGGTGGACCAGGAAGGTCCGCGGGTTTCCTGGCTGCCAAAGCGGCACACCAGGGGCGATGGTGAAGGCCGCCGGGTCCCGCAGCACGCCCTGTTGCAGGGCGAAAGGCTCGGTTTGATTGCGCGGGCCGAGTTGCGGCTCAAACCGCGGCACGGCCAGCCCGAGGATGCCGGAAAGGCCCGCATAGACTTCCCGCAGACCGCCATCCAATAGGAAGGCGTGGGCTTGCGTCTGGCCTATGACAAGCAGCGCACCGGACAGAGGCGCTGCCTGCACGAGCGAGAAGAAGGTTCGACGGGAAAAGGGATTCAGCGGCGGCCGCATGCTTTGCGTCTCAGCCTCCGAAGATCAACTGGTGCATCGATACAGCGCCCTGCCTGGCATGCCCGCATCCTGCCTCTGTCTGCGCATACGCCGCCTGGATCGCCTCAGCCATAACCCCTCTCGCACGACCGCAGCGGGAGGTCCAGAGTAGACACAGTATGTCCTCCTCCGTCCGGGTCGCCTCAGGTCCCGCAGGCAGTCTTATCTATAGGATTCCGATCCCGCCCGAGCACCTGCCCTCGGTTGCGCCGGCAGCGCTGCTCGCAGCCTGGGCTCTCGCGCGGCAGGCAGCTAATGCCGGGCATTGGGGGCCGCCGCGTCACCTGGTCTTCGCCCGGGCCGACGGATCGCCGACCGAGATCGCGATCGTCGACGCCGATGCCGGCGCCTGGGCCGAGGCGGTGGATGCGGCGATCGGGCTCGGGAGCCTAGAGGGTCTGGCGCTTTGCCTGCGTTTGCTCGCATTGGTTGAGATGCTGGGCCGGGAGCCAAAACTGCACCCCTTCTTCGACCTGACGCCGGAGGGGATCGAATTCGACCATCGGTTGCTCCGCGCCGCGGCGAGCCTACCCCTCGATGCCGCGGCGCGGTTCGACGCAGCCCACTTCGGCGGGCTATTACCGTTATCGTCCGCGACCTGACAGTTAGGAAACCCGCTGCATGCCAAGCCTCGCCCCTGTCTGCCGCGCCATACCTCTGCTGGCCGTGGTGCTGCTTGCAGGTTGCGATGCCTTCAGCGGGCTGTCCCGGGGGCCTGACCCGGCCGTGCAGCGCATCCCCGTGGCGCCGCGCGACCTGCCGCAGGGCAGCGGCTATGCCGGCGCCGGCGGGATCACGCCGAGCAATTATCGCCCGCCCCTCGGCGGCTCGGTGCGCGACGAGGCAGCGGTCGCTGAGGCGTGCCGGCGGGATATCGACCGGGTGATCTCGACCCGCGACCGCGGCCAACTCATGCGCGAGGACGAGGCCGGCAACCGGCAGGGCTCTGATGCCATGGCGTATTCGCCCTCCTCCTTTCGGATGCAGATGGACCAGATGGGCCGTGCCTACGAGCGGGATCGGTTGGTCAGGCAATGTATCGAGCGGAACAACACCGCAGCCGCCCGGCCAGCGGCGCCGTCCTCCGCGCCGGCGCGCTGAGCCGCGGCGTTGCGCAGCCCCGCCGTATTCGGGGCTTTGGCCCGGGCGCTGTCGCATCGCGAGGCGCGAATCTTTTTCTCCGCTTCGCTGATCTCCTGGACTGGCCTCTGGGTGCACAGGCTCGCCATTGCCTGGTTGACCTGGGAAATGACCAAGAGCGCCTTCTGGGTCGGCATGGTGGCGTTCTGCGATCTGGCGCCGGCGGTGGTGTTCAGCCCCATAGCCGGGGCGGTGGCCGACCGTGCCGACCGCATCCGGCTGACCATGCTGAGCCAGGCGGCGATCGGCCTGCAGGCGGCGGTCGTCGGGCTGCTGCTCGCGCTCGACGGATTATCGATCGGTGTGCTGCTCGCGCTTGAGTTGTTGGCCGGCGTCGCCGCAAGCTTCGCCCAACCGGCGCGGCAGAGCCTGATGCCCGGCCTTGTGCCGCGGGCTGATTTACCGGCCGCGGTCGCCTGCAATTCGCTCTGTTTCAATGTCGCCCGTTTCATCGGCCCGGCCCTTGCCGGGCCGATGATTGCGCTGGGCGGTCCGGTCGTGGCGGTGCTCTTCAACGCCGCCGCCTATGGCATTGCCACACTCACCACTCCGATGCTGCGGGTTTCGCCTGAAGCCCGCCGGGGGCACGCGCCGGAAGGATCCTTGCTGGCGGAGACCCTGGCCGGCTTTCGCTATGCTGGGCGGCATCCGGGTATCGGTCGTATCCTTGTCTTCGCGGCCATGGCGAGCGTCCTGCTGCGGGGCATCCCGGAAATCCTGCCGCCGTTCGTCGAGCGGCTCTTCCACCACGGTCCGGAAGGTCTTGGGGTGCTGACGGCAGCGATCGGCGTTGGCGCGCTCATGTCGGGCTTATGGGTGGCAAATCGCGGTCGGTTGACCGGGGCGACCCGCCTTGCGGTCGGCGCGGTCGGTTTGCAGGCGCTCGCCACCGCCGGGTTCATCGCCACCGGCTGGTTCCCACTTGCGGTGGTCTGCGCGGCCGTCATTGGGGCCTGCGGTTCGGTGCATGGCATATCGATTCAAACACTGGTGCAAAGCGCGGCTGACGGGGCAATGCGCGGACGGGTGCTGAGCCTCTGGGGCATGATCACCCGCGCCTGTCCGGCGCTGGGCGCCTTGCTCGTCGGCGCGGCCGGTGAGGCCTTCGGGTTGCGCGCGCCGGTGTTCGTCGCGGTCATCCTGGCGCTGGCGTTGCTGGCCTGGGGCCTGGGTCAGCAGAGGCGGATCGCCGCAGCGCTGGAAGGCGATCGATAGGGCGGCAGGCCCCCAGCTAATACCAGCGGTCACATCCTTTGACCGCTGGTATTAGCTGGGTCTGCCCCTCAAACGCTGGGCGGAAACCTCTGGCTTCCTGGACTGCGCGGCCCAAGGCAAAGCCTCGTGCCGTTGGGACTCGTGCCGTTGGTATTAGATCAGGATGCGTTCGCATTCGCTCACGCACCCTGCTCCAAGGCTTTTGGTCGCGCGATTCAGCGGCTTCGGCGATTCCGCCTCAACGCATCGCGCTCTAGATCGCTGGCGCGTCCAGCATCTCGAACTCGCTGCCGCCATAATCCGCCTCGGCCGGGATTTGCAGCCGCCAGCCGCCGCTCATCTGGATCATGCGTGGCATGACCGTGACCACGCGGGCCGCCTGTGCTGCGTCCAGGGCTTCGGCGACGCTCCGGCTGCGGCCGAGCTTCTCCAGCACCTTGCGCGTGGCGAAGACCAGCCGCCGCTGGCCGGCATTGGCCTCGGTGATCGCCTGCAATGGGTGAATCCAGACGCTGTCCTCGCTCTCCTGCCCGTCATGTATCGCCACCTGGTCGGGCGGCGCAGCGGCAGCGAAGAACTGCGTATCAAAACGCTTGGAACGGCTCTCCGGAGTGATCCAATGCGCGTAATGAATCATGCTGTCGGCGGCGGCGGTCAGCCTTTCCGCGGCAAGCAAGGCGGATAGCGGCGCCTCACCCTTCGCCACCTGCGCTTGCCAGCGCGGCGCGATCTCGGCCAGTCGCGCGGCATCGAGCATCGCCGTTTCGCCGACCGGCCGGGCCAGCAGCACGCCGGTCTCCTCGAACGTCTCGCGGATGCCAGCTATGCGGAATCCGTCGAGCGGTTCGGTACCGGCGATGCTGTGGTCGTCGGCCTCCACCCGCCCGCCGGGGAAGACCAGGGCGCCGCCGGCGAACTCGATCTCGCGATTGCGGACCACCATGAAGACCTCGATGCCCGCAGTGCCGTCGCGCAGCAGCAGGACCGTGGCAGCGGGGCGGGCGGGGGCGATCTCAGGCATCGGGTGTCTCACTCCGCTTTCAGGCCCAGGGCGCGGATCAGTGGCGTCCAGCGGGCGATTTCTGCCTGGACGAAGGTGGCGAACTGCTGCGGTGTGCCGCCGACCATGAAGGCTGCCTGTCGGGCGATCGTTGGCTCGCGGACCGCCGGTTCGGCGATGATCGCGTTGCAGGTGCGATTGATGGTGGCGGTCAGGTCGCCCGGCAGGCCGGCGGGACCCACGATGCCGTGCCAGACCAGCGCCTCGAAGCCGGGCAGGGTCGCGGCGATCGGCGGTACCCCAGGAAGTTGCGGCACCGGGTGCTGTGAGGAAACGGCGAGGGCCTGCATCTTCCCCTCCCGCACGAAGGGCAGGGAGGTGGAGACCGTCATCAAGGTGCTCTGGGTTTCCCCGGCAATGATACTGCGGGCCACCTCGGCACCGGAGCGATAGGGCACGGGTGTCATCTTCAGGCCGAGATCGCGGTTCATCTGTTCCTGCGCCAGATGCCCGGCGTAGCCGATTCCGGGATGCGCATAGTTCAGATCGCCCCGCTGCCGGGCCAGTGCGATGAAACTGGCCAGGTCGGTCACCGGCAGGGAGGTCGGTACCACCAGGGCGAGCGGCAGGTTGACCAGATGGCAGATGGCGGTGAACGCGGTGGCGGGATCGTAGGGGACGCTCGGCTGCAACTCCCGCCCGATCGCATTGGCGCCGAGATCGGAGAGCATGAGCGTCGTGCCATCCGGCTTGGCCTGGGCGCAGGCCAAGCCCGCGATGGTGCCGCCGGCGCCACCACGATTCTCGACCACCATGCTCTGGCCATGGGCATGTGCCGGGAAGGCCTGGGCCACGGTGCGCGAGAGGGTATCCGCCGCGCCGCCCGCGCCAAAGGGCACCAGCAAGCGTACCGACCGGTCCGGCCAGGTGGTATCGGCGTGGGCCAGGGCTGGCAGCGCCAGTGTAGCCAGCAACAGATTGCGCCGGGCGAGCGGCTGCGGCATGAAATCGTGTCTCCCCTCTTCGAAGCAAACTGCCGCCGGGGCCGGGGCGATGCAACCGCCAGCGAAGGCCCGCATGACCTGGTCCATCACCGCCCATGATCCGACGACCGGCGCCTTCGCGGTCGCTGTATCCACATGCAATTTCGCGGTGGGCGCCAGCGTGCCGCATCTTCGCCCAGGCGTCGGGGCGGTGGCCACGCAATCCATGACCAACCGCTATCTCGGCCCCGCGGTGCTGGACGCCTTGGCCCGGGGCCTGCCGCCCGAGGATGCGATCCAGAGCGCGCTGGCCGGCGACCAGGGGGCGGGCATGCGGCAGTTGCACGTGACCGACCGCCACGGCCGCAGCGCCGCCTGGACCGGCCGGAACTGCGTCGGTTGGTGCGGCGATACCCGGGGCGAAGGTTTCTCGGTTGCCGGCAATATGCTCGCCAATGCCGAGGTGGTGGCGGCGACGGTCGCGGCCATGCGGGCGAGTATGGGCCTGCCGCTGCCCGAACGCCTGATGCGTGGCATGGAGGCCGGCCAGGCCGCCGGCGGCGATCGCCGCGGCAAGCAGTCGGCGGCGATGGTGCTGATCTGCAACGAGGACTTCAACGACCTCGACATCCGGGTCGACGACCATCCCGAGCCCATCCAGGAACTGCGCCGGCTGGTCGAGATATGGAAGCAGGTGCGCGCACCCTTCTTCGACCGCAATCCGCGCAAGGCCGACCCGTCGGGCGAGGTCGATATCGATGCCATTGAGGCGCGCTGGATCGCCGCCGGTTCGCCGCTGCGCTTCGGCCGCTGATCATTCCGGCTTGATGCCCGCCTCCGCTACCAGCTGCGCGTAGCGGGCGACCTCGGCGGTGACGAAACGCCGGGAGGCGGCGCGGTCGGCGGCGATCAGCGTGAAGCCTAAATCGCTGGCCTTCTCGACCAGCGTCGGATCGGCTGCCGCGCGGCGGATCGCCGCGGCCAGCGTCTCGGCCAGCGGCTCTGGCACGCCGGCCGGGGCCTGCAGGGCGGTCCAGCTGGTCATGGTCAGGTCTGGCAGGCCGGCCTCGGCAACGGTCGGCACCGTCGGCAGCAGGCGGTGTCGCTCGGGCGTCGTGACCGCCAGCGGACGCAACCGCTCCGCCTGCACCTGGGTGATGCATTCGGGGAGGTTGGAGATCAGGGCATCCAGCGTCCCCGCCACCAGATCGGTGACCGAAGGCGCGCCGCCGCGATAGGGGATATGGGTGATGGTCTCGCCTGTCCCGGTCGCCCGCTTGAACAGCTCAAGCCCCAGATGTGGCGGTGAGCCGGTACCGGAGGAGCCGATATTCAGCTTCTGCCCCGCGCGCGCCGCAGTGACGAGGTCGCCGAGGCTGCGCCAGGGCCGGGCGACCGGGACGACGACGACCAACGGCAGCGACCCCAGCAACGTCAGCGTCTGCAGGTCGCGCTGGAAATCATAGGGCGCCTGCGGAAAGAGCGAGGCGTTGACCGCATGGGTCAGGGTGATCGCCAGCAGGCTGGTGCCGTCCGGCGACGCCTTGGCCACGGCATCGGCGCCGATCATGGCATTACCGCCCGGCCGGTTCTCCACGATCACCGGGCGCTGCCAGAGCGTGCCGAGGCGCTGGGCGAAGAGGCGGGCGAGGATGTCCGTCTGCCCGGCGGGGGTGAAGGGCACGACGATCCGCACCGGCTGGCTGCTGCCGTCAAAGGCACGGGCCAGGCCGGGCAGCATGGCGGGCAGAGCGGCGAGCGTGCGGCGGCGAAACATGGCGTTTCCCTGTTTTGCCCAGGTCATAGCGCAAGACAGGGCGCCGATCCCAGTTTTGGGGGATGACGGGCGGGCGGCTGAACGGTTAACTGTTATCAGAGTCCTGCCTCATTCCGAAAGGTGCCGCATGTCCGCGACCAATCAGCCCGATCCCGAAGCCCGCCGTCGTGTGGTCGAGCAGGACCTCGACAACGTCATGCACCCGATCCTCCAGCATAAGGCGCTGGAGCGGAGCCAGATGGTGGTCACTGGGGCGCAGGGTTCGACCATCGTTGACGCCGACGGCACCACCTATCTCGATGCGATGGCTGGCCTGTGGTGCGTGAACATCGGCTATGGCCGCGCCGAGCTGGCGCAGATCGCCGCCGAGCAGATGCAGCAGATGGCCTATTACCCGCATACCGCGATGAACCTGCCGGCGGCGCAGCTGGCCGAACAGATCAATCAGCTGATGGGTGGGGACTACCATACCTATTTCGTGAACTCGGGCTCGGAAGCCAACGAGGCCGGGTTCAAGGTGGCCCGGCAATACGCCAAGCATGAATTCCCCGGCGAGTTCCGCTTCAAGACGATCGGTCGCTACTACGCCTATCACGGCACCACCCTGGCGACGTTGGCCGCCGGCGGCATGGGTGACCGCAAGGTGAAGTTCGAGCCTTATGCCGGTGAGTTCATCCATGTGCCGGCACCGACCTGCTATCGCTGCCCGCTCGGCCTTGAATACCCCTCCTGCAAGGTCGCTTGCGCCACGGCGATCGAGACGACGATCCAGGGGGAGGGACCCCAGACGGTGGCCGAGGTGATCGTTGAGCCGATCATGTCCGGTGTTGGCGTCGCTGTGCCGCCTGATGAATACCTGCCGATGGTCGAGCAGATCTGCCGCAAGTACGACGTGCTGCTGCATGTCGATGAGGTGATCAACGGCTTCGGCCGCACCGGCAAGATGTTCGGCCACCAGCACTATGGCATCAGCCCCGACATCATGGCGGTGGCCAAGGGCATCGTCTCCGCCTACCTGCCCATCGCCGCGACGGTGGTGAAGAACCACGTCTTCCAGAGCTTCCTCGGCGAGGTCGCCGAGGCGCGGCAGGTGATGCAGGTGAATACCTATGGCGGCCACCCTGTCGCCGCCGCCGTCGCGTCACGGAACATTGAGATCATGCTGGAGGAAAAGCTGCCCGAGCGGGCCGCCAGCATGGGCGATTACCTGATGGCGGGTCTCAAGGACCGGCTATTCCGGCACGGCATCGTTGGCGATATCCGCGGCAAGGGATTGCTGATCGGCATTGAGCTCGTGACCGACCGGGACAGCCGGGTCCAGCTGGAGGGCGCGCATATCCAGGCAGTGCTTGACCGCTGCAAGGCGAATGGCGTGATCGTCGGTCGCTCCGGCGGTGGGTCCCGGCATTCCAACACCGTTGTGCTCTCACCGCCGTTGATCATCACCCGCAGCGAATGCGACACGCTGATCGAGGCGCTGGACCGCGCTATCGGCCACGTGGTCGCGCTGCGTGCGGGCCGCACCTGACGCCTATTCAGGGACGATCCCGGCCTTCTTCATCAGGGGGCCATTGAGGGCGAGGTCGCGTGCGATACGGGCTTGCATCGCCGCGCTGCCGAGCGGGAGCGGCAGCAGGCCGAATTCTTCGGCCATCTTCCGGGCGTTCGGCCGGGCTACCGCGTCGCGTACCGCCTGTTCCAGCGCGGCGGTGAGCGGCGCTGGCAGGCCGGCCGGCCCCGCAACGCACCACCAGGCGCTCACCAGAAACTCCGGATAGCCCAACTCTCCCATGGTCGGCACCGCCGGCAGCATGGCGAGCCGTGCCTCATGCGGCACGCCGAGGGCGCGCAGCCGCCCGTCCAGCACATGCCCGCGGGCCGGGGCGAAGGTGGTAAACATCAGATCCAGCCGCCCGGCGAGGATTTCCGTCAGCGCCGGGGCCGGCCCGCCATAGGGGACGTGCAGCATCTCAACGCCTGTGCGTTCGCAGAGTTCCAGCATCAGCAGATGCGCGGTGGAGCCGACACCCCAGGTGCCATAAGCGAGTTTGCCCGGCGCCTGCTTCGCCGCCGCGATCACCTGCGCAAGATTCTCCCAACGCGGATTCGCCGCGAGCACATAGGCCGAGGCGTAAAGCAGGCTGATCGGCGTAAAATCCGCCTGTGGGTCGTAGCCCAGCGACTTGAAGGCGTAGGGTGCCTGCGCGAAGGCCGAGTTACTGCCGACCAGCAGCGTCAGCCCATCCGGTTTCGCACGCGCGACATACCGGGTGCCGAGCGTGGTCGAGGCCCCGGGCCGATGCTCCATCACGAAATTGCTGCCGAAGCTCTCGGTAAATTGTTCCTGCACAATGCGCGCAACGACATCGGTGCCGCCGCCGGGCGTGAAGGCGATGACCAGGCTGACGCTCCGCCTATTCGGCCAGCCCTCCGGTCCGCGGCCTTGAGCGCGGGCGAGGTTAGGCACGGCGATGGTGGCGCCGAGCAATGCGCGGCGCAGGGTGATGATTGGCATGTGTCCTCCCAGTGCGCCCAGCCTATGGTTTCAGCCGTTGCCTTGCCAACCTATTGCGCGATGCGTTGAGGCAGAATCGCCGAAGGCGCTGAATCGTGCGATCCAACACATGCTAGAGCGGGCTGCGTGAACGCATGTGAACGCAGCCCGCTCTAGAAGCGCCCACGGAATCTCGGTCATCAGCGTGGCACATGGGCCATGGCGAGCTTGCCCCATTGGGCCTGATCGGCATCGCCGATCCGGCGGAATTCGGACGGCGAGGCAAACAGCGGACTTTCGCCATGCTCGGCGAGCTGCGCTGTGACCTCGGGGCCAGCCATGGCCTGCGCAATGGCGCGGTTCAGCGTTGCGACGATCGCCGGCGGAGTGCGTGCTGGCGCCATGACGCCAAACCAGCTCCGCAACGCGAAATCGGCAAAGCCACTTTCGACCATGGTCGGAACGGCGGGCAGCGCGGGCAGGCGGGCATGGGTCGGCACGGCAAGCGGCCGCAGCCGGCCGCCGGCGATATGCGGCAATGCAGTCGCCGTGGTTGCGAACATGAAATCGAGCCGGCCTGCAAGCAGGTCGAGCATCGCCGGGCCGCCGCCACGGTAGGGAACCTCAATGGTCCGCACACCGGCTTCCCGATCCAGCCGCAGCGCGGCCAGCCAGCCGGATCCGGCGATGCCAGGATGCCCCCAGCTCAGCTGGCCAGGTGTGGCGCGCGCCGCTTCGATCAGCGCCGCGACGGAGTTCCAGGGACGCGCCGACGGCACGACCAGCACCGTGAGCACATCGGCCACCGGACCGACCGGCTCCAGCTCTGTCCAGGGCTGCCAGCCGCCATGCAGCAAGGGGACGATCAGGAAAGCCCCCACGTTGTTGAAGACGAGCGTATGGCCATCCGGCACCGCGCCGCGCATTGCCTCGGTCGCCAGTACGCCGCCGCCACCGCCCCGGTTCTCGACCACCACTGTTTGCCCGAGCAGCGGCGTCAGGCGGGAGGCAAGCAGGCGTGCGGTTATGTCCTGGGAGCCGCCGGCGGAGGAGCCGACGAAGAGCCGGATCGGGCGGCTGGGAAAGCCCGGCTCGGCCAGCGCTGGCCGCGCGAGGGCACCGAGGAGCAGGGCGCGCCGCCTCATGCTGGCGCGAGACTGGCGATTTCGTGCAGCGCGTCGGCTCCTTGATGGCCCTTCAGCGTGACCAAGACCACGTCGTGAACGGGGAGTTCCGCCGGATCGGCGGCCGCGGGCAGCGGGACGCAACCTTCACCGGCCGGGGATAGCGGCTTGATGCCGCTCCGCCGCAACGCCGAGGGAGTTTCCCCCCGCGCCACGATGCTGAGCCTGATCTCTCGCATCGCGCCGAGACTCGTGGCCAGATCGCAACCAATCGCGCCAGCGCCAAGAAGCATGATGCGCATCCGCCTCCCCCCCCCCTCTCCGGGCGTTTGACGGATCGGTGCCCGCCACTTAGCGTTGCCAGATAAGATAAGCGGGATGGAAGCCATGGCCAATCGGGGGCTGCACTTTGCCTATCAGATCGGCGCGGTGGGTGCGGCCGGGATGGATGACCGCACCCTCTACCGCGAGGCGATCGCCGATGCGCGTTTGTTGCAGGAGAAGGGCTTCGATTCCGCCTGGATGGTGGAGCACCATTTCTCCGACTACTATCCGCAGCCCAATCCCTTCCTCTTTCTCTCGCACATCGCCGCTGCCTGCCCTGGCCTTGGCCTCGGCACCTCGGTGATGGTGCTGCCCTGGTACGATCCGATCCGTTTCGCCGAGGATCTGGCGATGTTGGTCAACTTGACCGAGGGCGACCTGCATATCGGCATGGGCCGCGGCACGGCCAAGAGCGAGTACGACGCTTTTGGGATCCATATGGAGACAGCGCGCGACCGCTTCCGCGAAAGCTGGCGCTTCCTGCAGGAGGCCATGACCGGCAAGCCCTTCACCTTCGCCGGGCAATACGCGTCGCTGCCGGAACCGACACTGATCCGCCCCACCTTCGGCGACCGCCGGCCGCACTTCTATGGCGCCATTGGCAGCGTGGAGAGTGCCGGTATCATGGCCGATCTCGGCCTGCCGCCACTCTGCCTCTCCAGCTTCCCCGACGCCGTCCTGAAGCGCATCCTGGAGACGTGGCGGCAGCGCAGCCAGGCCGCTGGACATACCACCGACCGGCGCTTCCCAATCTCGATCAAATGCTTCGTCGCGCCGACCGATGAGGAGGCGCAGGAACAGGCATTGCGGCACCTGCCGGAATTCTTCGCGTTGCAGGTGCGGCACTACCAGTCTGACGATGCGCCCTGGGGGAACATCGAAGGCTATCAGCAGTTCAACAAGATGTTCGCCAATCTGCGCCTGTTGAGCGACCCGGCCAATCTCGGTGGCTATATCGCGCAGAACCTGGTGGGCTCGCCCGAGACCTGCGCGCGCCGCCTGCAACAGTACATCGACCTTGGCTTCGACACTTTCGTTGTCAGTAACGCGACCTATGGCGTGCCGAGCGCAGTCAGGCACCAGACCATCCGCCTGTTTGCGGATGAAGTGATGCCGCGGGTCACGCCCAGAGTGGCGGTGGCGGCCGAATAGCGATGAAGTTCGCGCTGCATTTCGGCAATATCACCTTCCCCGATGCCGCAGGTACCGCGCGGCTGGGCCAGCTGGCCGAGGCGGCAGGTTTCGATTCGATCTTCGCCATCGACCACGTGGTGCTGCCGGACGACTATGCCAGCACCTATCCCTATTCGGCCGATGGCCGGATGCCGGCGGTTCGCACTGCGGCCTATCCCGATCCCCTGATCTGGCTGAGCTTTTTGGCTGCCTCGACCGCCCGTATCCGGCTGGCGACTGGCGTCATCATCCTGCCGCAGCGAGAGCCGCTTGCGCTTGCCAAGCAGGTGGCGACGCTGGATGCGATGAGCGGCGGGCGCATGGAACTCGGGATCGGCGTCGGCTGGCTGGAGGAAGAGTTCAAGGCGCTTGGCGTTCCCTTCGCACAGCGCGGCAAGCGGGCGGATGACTACGTCGCGGCGATGCGGGCACTTTGGGCCGATGGGGTTTCCAGCCATCACGGGCCCTTCGTGAATTTCGACCGGATGCATAGCCATCCCAAGCCGGTGCTCGGCGCGGTCCCGATCATTGTCGGCGGCCATACCGAAGTGGCAGCGCGCCGCGCCGGGCGACTGGGCGATGCCTTCTTCCCCTCGATTGGCGCCCAGGCGGATACCTCTCCCCTGGTCGATATCGTGCGGGCGAGCGCGGCGAAGGCCGGGCGCGACCCGGCGGCGGTGGAACTGATCACCGGCTGCCCGGGCGCCCTGCCGAACGCGGATGGCGACCCGCTGGCGGCGGTGGAGGAGCGGCGCCGGCGCGGCGTCGGCCGGGTGGTGCTGCCGCTGGGGCCCTTCCTGCCGAACCTTGAGGAAACGCTGCCCGCCTTCGGCGAGCGCGTCATCCGCGCCTTCAGCTAGACAGCGTCGCCTCAGAGCGCGCCTGCAACTCGGCCAGGGACAGGCCGGGGACGATATCGATGACCTTGAACCCATCCGGCGTCACATCCAGCACCGCGAGGTTGGTATAGACGCGGGAGACGCAGCCCGCCGCGGTCAGCGGATAGGAGCAGCGGCGAAGGATGCGCGGCTGACCGTCCTTGGTCTGATGCTCCATCACCACCCAGACGCGCTTGGCGCCGACCGCGAGGTCCATGGCACCGCCGATCTGGCGCCCCGTCTCGGTTGCCGATTGCGACCAATTGGCCAGATCGCCGTTCTCGGCGACCTGGAACCCGCCGAGCACGCAGAGATCGAGATGCCCCCCACGCACCATCGCGAAGCTATCGGCGTGGTGCACATAGCTGCCGCCATCGCGCAGCGTGACGCGCTGGGTGCTGGCATTCACTAGCCAGGGATTCACCTCATTGTCCGAGGCTGGCGCCGGTCCCATCCCGAGGATCCCGTTCTCCGAATGCAGCACCACCTCGCGCTCCACAGGGACGAAATCGGCAGCCAGTGTCGGAATCCCAATCCCCAGATTGACGTACCAGCCTGCGGGAATATCGGCCGCGACGCGCGCTGCCATGCCCGCGCGGCCGAGCGGCTTGTACCCTTCGTTCATTCTTTCCTCCTCAGCCCGGCAGTTTCGGGTCGCCGACGGGCAGGTGCAGCACCCGGTTGACGAAGATGCCCGGTGTGACCACGCGGTTCGGCTCCAGCGTCCCAAGTTCGCGGATATGGTGGGCCTGAACGATGGTGAGTTGGCCCGCCATCGCCATGATCGGATTGAAGTTCCGCCCGCTCTCCCGGAAGATCAGGTTACCCCAGCGATCGGCTTCCCAGGCCTCGACCAACGCCACATCTCCTGGCAAAGCGAGTTCGAGGATGCAGGGGCGGCCATTGTATTCGCGCACCTCCTTGCCCTCGGCGACCAGGGTCCCCGCGCCGGTTGGCGTGAAGAACGCAGGTACGCCGGACCCGGCGGCGCGCAGCCGCTCGGCCAGCGTGCCCTGCGGAATGACTTCGGCCTGCATCCGGCCTTCGCGGACGAGGCGGCCCGCCACGCTGTTTTCGCGGAGGAAGGTTGTGATCACCTTGCGCACCCGACCGAGTTCGATGAGCCGGGCGACGCCGCTGGTCGGCTCCCCAGCCTTGTGGACCCGGCCGGCGGAATTCACCACCAGCGTCAGCTCCTTCGCGCCCTGCGCGATCAAGCCATCCATCAGCGCATGCGGAGCACCGGCATCGCCGAAGCCGGCCATCAAGACCGTTGCCCCATCACGGATGCCGGCCATGGCCTCGGCCATGCTGGCGACGCGCTTGTCGATCATCC